>Ga0131853_10004356_pt1 | contig 25368 bp, 15 predicted proteins | sample TergutLab28metaG_FD_92764 | JGI IMG/M metagenome (GOLD analysis project Ga0131853, IMG submission 92764) | Labiotermes labralis P1 segment gut microbial communities from Petit-Saut dam, French Guiana - Lab288 P1 (version 2) (version 2) | ecosystem: Host-associated > Arthropoda: Insects >... | reverse complement strand
GTACAGTCCGGGTCTTACGCCAAGCAACTACCACTTGTTTCCAAACATGAAGACCTGGGTCGCAACGCAGCACTTCGACGACGACACGGAACTGCAGGCAGGCGTGAATGAGTGGTTGAAGTCTCAGGCGGCAAAATTCTATGACGATGGAATTAATAAGCTTGTGCACCGTTATGATAAATGCCTCAATTTGAATGGCGACTATGTTGAAAAATAATTTAAGATTGTGGCTTTCAAATGTATATAATAAAAAATGTTTCCTTTCACTTGGGTTTTTTTATTCCAAAATGTAAGTTACTTTCTGGATAGCCCTCATACATTTAATCTACACTACAGCCACAGAAAGAAGTCCCATGACACAATCCCCTTTACATTTCTCGAAAGCTTTTCTGCTTCACTCTCAAGCAGACATCCACATATTCCCATCCAGTCACCCAGCCACTTTTTCACATGTATGTTGGCAGTGATAAGACTATGTGATAAATTCTGCCTTCATTTGGTTGATGCAGGTCAAAAGGAAACATCTGTGATACTATTATGGCTTCGGTATAACAGCAAATGAAACCGACAATCACAAACATGGCCCATATTATTGTAAAACAAAGCAATATAAACATCAGATACTTGCCAACAATGACATCCTTAACGCCTTGGCACTTTCTACAAATGACTTGAACTGTCCAGATTTTGAACGAATTTTCTCCATCATTAACTCCATCTGCCACTCTTTTGTTTTATCCATCTTATATGTACAACCTATACAGAAATGTGGGAAAATGTGAGACATCCAAACCTTGATCAGTCCAACCTAAATGCAGGAGTGCAAAAGAATCATGAACCTTAACAAACAATACTGACATGCAAGTCTCAGTAACTTACTTGCTATAGCAATACACTCCAAATACAGCAGGCTTCAGTAGCTTGCTTATGTGCAAATCAGAATACTGAACTGAACCCCTCCTAACAAGCAATGAATCATGCCAAACAAAATTTGCAGTAACAGAGAGACACTGTTTAATGTGACTGTAAAACACTTGGTTATGTAACAGAAACCAGTGGAGCTAGTCCTACTAATGAAACCATTTAGTCCTCTTGTAAAACAGAAATGATTACTATGTGCATCCACGAACATCTTCGAACAAAGTTCTTCTTGTAAGAGATGCAGGGTTAAAAATGCACGGAACATACATATTATACGTACATTACCATTGTAACGAAATATACTGCTTCGGAAAACAGCGGCATTTGGCGGCGTTAGTGAATATTAGTTATTATAGTTATATATGAGAATAATAACTGGCTCGGCTGTTGAGAGAATACGAGCGGCCCATTTCCTACATATATTTACATATTATAATTTGAAAATTCAAACTTACACTGTTGCAGAGGTTAAGTTTTATAGTGTTCAGGTCTTTTCGTCACCTATATTTCTGAGTGATCTGATCAAGTGTATCAAGCTGATCATTTCCTTTACTACTTGATTTTTTACGTTCAGACCTTTCCCAGTGACTTGAAACAGAATACACACATGCCACGTCCGACAATTCAATCTAGTTAAAAAAAAAAACCAAAATACACAATTAGAATATTAGTGTCTGCCTCTCTGGACATCAATGGTCATTTGTCGTGTTAACATCACATACACTATCCGATAGGATTCAACTGAAAGCTAAAGCATGAACACGCAAATACAAAAACTTATTAACTGTACATGACGTACGTACAATTTTTCTATTTCATATTGAACATGTGAAAATTAATTGTGAAGTTGGATTCAACAGTTGTACTAGAAAGGCCATAACATTTAACAACATATGTACCTAAAATAACCCTACTTTTAGATAAATTACATACACTGTTAACCACTCAACTACAAATCAAAGGCAACCAAAAGACGAGACAATCGTATAATATTTAGATAAATTACCAGTTTTCTAACAATTTATACCACACTTCTAGGTACATGTATGATTGAGATACTATGCACGCATTAACCAGCAGTGTCACCAACCAAACGACAAAGAAGTGTCTTGCAGACATTCCTTCACCTCAGATGAACAATGTGTTGTATCATACGTACGTTACAAAGATTATCTGCAGCTTGTAGTCGCTCCTGTAACAATTCTTATTTTATACACACAATTTTTATTAGAGGAGGCCCTGATTCTACGATTTTCACGTACAGCAACGTATTCATCTGTCACTCCATACCTTTTTTCACTCATCGAACATTACAATCGACGAACCCACACTAGACGATCACAGAACGACCACCACGGAGTGTAGAAAAATGAAGGACACCAAGTGTGAGCGCGGGCTGTGCTGATGGGGGAAGGTGGTAGCAAGAGATGGGCGGTGTTTGTGCTATTCCCGTCAAATTCCGCGTATGCAGTTGTAGTAAAGGTGAAATCTCAAACCACGGTTTGTTATGTCTGACCAAGACGTTATTGTTGCTGGTGCAGTCTTTATACTTACAAAAATGCTCTGTCAAACAAGAGGGAAACAAAGGCGGAGATGGTGGCAAAGAGCAATGTTTAGAAGGAGATACCGCGAAAGTAAAGTATGAAATTTGCGGCTGGAGGACCAAGGGAGTTTGCAGAACCTTACCGGAATGTCCATGAGTGACTTCGAAAAACTGGCAACAATTGTAGGTCTTCAAATAGCCAAAAGAGACACAAATTTCAGAGAAACGATTCCGATTAATGAAAGAATAGCCGTGACGCTGCGTTTCCTAGCAACTCGCGATTCGTTCGGTAGTTTAATGTATCTCTTAAAATCTCCAAACAGTTAATTTCGGTAATAGTACCGGAAGTGTGTGAAGCTCTCATAAAAGGATTAAAGAAGTATTTTGTATGAAATTGTTGTTTTGTCATGTAAGTAATCAGTGGTTTGGCGGGTTGTAGTGGGCTGGGTTACTGTGCCTGGAGGTGTTGAGGTTACGGGTGAAACAATTCAATCGATGTCATTGATGTGGTAGATCGATCATGCATATTTCGGCTTTTGATGTCAACATCATTCCACGTTTGACATCCATGTGGCTGAAATCTCCGTTCACGAGTTCACTGAATACATAGATTTTATAATTAAAACTCGAGGCGCTTTTTTTTTTTTTTTTGCGTGCGTTGGCGCCACAAAATATTCCTTTTTGTTCTACGTGGACGTCTCTTTCATTTGCAACAAAAAACTTTAATTAATGCCCGATCTGCCATTATTTCCTGCGAATATATTACTGTATTACAGTAAATGCCTTATTTATAGCATCCAACTCCGCATTAATCGTAGCCAACAAGAATAGTTCACATTATGCCTTTACAAATCGATGATATAAGTGCATATAAAATTCAATTTAACTTCTGATTCACTGATTTATTACTTAATAGCTCTGTGTAACAGGTGAAAGACTGTATTGAGTTTGGAAGTGCAGCAGTGCATACGGTATTTATTTATTAATTTATTTACCTTACATATTAGGTTAAAAAAACTGTTGACTAGAACTAGTCAAAATAGTTCCATGAGTACATAACAGAAAGTAGTATGTTGCACAATACAATATAATCAAAAGTTCTAGTAATGAACAAAATATGTGTATGTCTCAATCAAAATGTATTAGAAAAGCACTAGCATGAATAATAAAATTTATATGTACTTGGATAACAGTGCTAAAATCAAGACATATATTAGAAAAACACAAGCATGAATAACATTCAGTGCTGTTTAAATTGTTAAAAGTAAACAGTAAATTGGTATAAAAATAGAAGGTAATAAACCAAGATGTTTATAGTTTATTACTATGAAACTATTCCTCTAGTGTAAAAGAATTTAAAAAAGATAGTTTTTATAGTTTTTTTCAAATCCTCTTTAAAATGTTTCACATTATGAGACAAGATTTTAATATGAGAAGGAAGTTTTTTAAAAACCTTGATGCCAAAATAATAGGTTCCACTTTGAAATGTTATATATGATAATGATCGATAAAGGTTAGAGTTTTGTCTGGTGTTGATGCTGTGAATCTGAGAGTTTACTTTATAGTGATCTTTATTATTAACCACCAATAATAAAAGTGAAAGTATACTGCAAATAAAAAGAAAACATTTTTAACTTCTTAAAAAATTCCCTACTGATATCTCTTACCACTGGCACTCAAAATAATTCTGATTATCCTTTTTTGTAATATGAAAATATTAATGTTATATGAAGCATTTCACCAAAATATTATTCAATAAGTCATGATGCAGTGAAGATACGAATATAAACCATCTTCAAGTTATCTTGTGACCTAAAGGGTTTGACCACTCTAATTGCACAATACGCTGCATTTAATTTAGGTATAATATGATCTGTGTGACTTATTCATGATAAGATGTTGTCATTAACTATTTTGTGAAATTTTGTATTAGTAATATTAGTGACTAACAGGGTGACCCTCTGTCACCAATATTATTCAACTTAGCATTACAAAGAGTGATACAAAGTATAAAAATTGTACCTAGTGGTATAAAGATTGGTAAAAAACAATTGAGTGTATTAGCATATGCAGATGACATTGTATTAATTGGAAAAAATGAAATAGAAATAAGACAATGTTTTGTAGAAATAGAAGACACTGCCAGAAAGCCATAAACCAAGGAAAAACAAAATATATGATAGTGGAACAGAAAAGCAGTTCAAAATAAAATAGGACAGTTAAGAATAAAAGATTATACATTTGAAAGAGTTGACAATTTTAAATATCTAGGTGTTATACTCAATGAAGATAACAATCACCAATTAGATTTACAAGAAAGAATAAAAAATGCTAACAAAACATACTTCATGCTACAACATTTTTTTAGAAATAAAAATACATCTAAAAAACTAATATTAAGACTTAAGAACACAATAATAGACAAAACTTTAACATATACGTCAGAAACCTGGATACTAAAAAGAGAGGTAGAAAACAACAATTTTTGAAAGGAAAGTGTATAGAAGAATTTTAGGCCCAGTATATGACAATGAAAAAGAATATTTGAGAATATTAACCAATAAAGAAACTTATGCAATGGCTAAAAAATCCCACTATAACAGAGACTATAAGGTTAAATAGATTATGTTGGTTTGGGCATGTACAAAGAATGGAAGAAAATAGAATTACCAAAAAAGTATTATGTATGAATTTCGAAACAACAAGGCTGAGAGGTAGACCAAGGAATTGATGGCAAGATGAAGTGAGGGAGGGTGGAAGGAAAGGGTTATATGACAGAGAGGAATGGAAGAAGCTCCTGAGAATGGCAAGGAATCATTGCATTCTGCACATGCCAATGGAATGAATAAATATTAGTGATTGATTTGCTGTCATATGCAATGTTTATTCATATCATGAACATATCATTGTGTATAATACAGTTTGTCAAAATTGAATGATAACATATTAACTTTAAGTCATTTATTTACGTGTTCAAATACAGTAATGATATTAGTTTTCAAATTTTGTATTTTTAAATTATGGATTCCCAATTACATATTGAACAGGCACATGCCATTGGTCTGTGTAAAGTATATCAGCACTTGGCACAGAATGGAATTTGAAAACATGTCACATTGACGCTAAAGGAACAAAACTGCTTACATATGCCAAATAAGTAGAGATGAATTTTAAATTTTCCTTGTAACCTATGTTCATTCCATTTATCAAGTCTCAATCTCAGCTGTCCTGGATGAGATTTTTTGTAGTTGCCTCAGTAACTTGAAACAAACTGATGTGATTTGATCATGATCAGAGTCTTGTAAATCCTTTTCACTTCATTATTCACTAGTCATCCTACCTATGGCAGTCTATAGTGTAAGATACTGACAGTATGCAGAATGACCAACACAGAAAGAATGTATCAACAGCAATGTGTAACAATGATAGCAAACTTTTTTCTGCCTGGTGCCAGGTACCAGTTTTAAACAGCACAAAATGAATCTCCTGCATATTTCCATCATTACATGTCATCATCAGGGCAAAATGTACACAGAATGGTAATGCTTGGGCTTAGATAAGTTTATACTTCTGATATTATGTAGTCATGTGAATATACAATTCACATGCAATATAGTAGCTGTATACACCCTTGATTTTAGGAACATGTTCTTTGTACCTATTTGTGGTTGTCTTTGAGATTCAAAAATTTTAGTGTTACTGTTTTCATTGTGTTACTGTTAAATTGTCAACATATAATTGTTATAGAAATGTTCAAAATATGTCAGTGTACTTCTTACTATCAAAGTTAGCCCATGATAATTATCCATCAGATAGCTCTGCTATTCTTCATCTGTGTGTCTCTTGTAGAAGTTATTGTATATTTGATAACTTCTTTAAAAATTTTCCTGGTTGGTTCTGCTTCTGATTTTAAAACATGGTACACTCACCATATTATAGTATATGGATCTGGTGGCAGGTGTACTGAAGTGTTTGTCTTTGTGTGTCTCACTATTGACTGGTTACTCACTGGATACACATCCCACGATGTTACATATCTTGTTTGTTTATTCTACAATCAAGACACCAGATTCACCTCATAAATGGCTGCAGGTAGCTGAGGAGTATGAAAATCTTTGGAATTTTCCCCATTGTGTTGGAGCACTTGATGGGAAGCACAATGAGCTACAAGCACCATTCAAAAATGGAAGTGAATATTGCAAGGAACTTCCAATATTGTTCTCCTAGCAGCAGTAAATGCAACACATTCATTTTTGTTTGCCAGTGTGGGGTGTCAGCATAGGACATCTGATGGAGGTGTAATGGTAGACCAATGTTTAGCCAAGAAACTGATTGATGGAACACTGAACTTGCCACCTCCAAGAGCACTGTCAGGACAAGAAAATCCAACACCTTATGTTTTTGTATGTAATGATGCATTTTCTGTGAAAGAAAATATGATGAAACCATTTCCTGGTACACACGTGAAAGGATCACTGAAAGGGACATACAATTATAGGTTATCTAAAGCTCATAGTGTTGTGGAAAATACATTTGGTATTATGGCATCTGTTTTTCACATCTTCAGGAAACCTCTCCTCCTGCACCCAACAAAAGCAAGAAGTGTGATTTCTTGCATGTGTCCATTTGCATAACTTCCTAAGGAAAAGTGATTCCTTGAATAATTTGTACAGCCCACAAGGAACTTTTGATACTGAGGACATTTCAAATGGTGATATTATTTACGGATCATGGAGAGAGGAAACAACAAATCTAAGAGCCTTTCAGAGTTTAAACAAAAGTGGCTGGAAATCAGCTGTGGCAGGATATAAAATTCAAGAACAATTTGCAGAGTATTTCTCATCAGCTGGACGTGTAAAGGTAAAGTGATCCCGTTACAGGCCAGGTGTGGCCCAGAGGGTGGGTAGAGGTATAGCTCTACTCTTCCACGACCGTGGCACTAGAAGGGGGTGAGTGGTCAGCAGCACGCCCCGGCAGCACTTTAACCCCGGGAAAGACCCGGTACCCATATTACAGGAGGCTGGGTGGGCCCCCAGGGCCGGTCTGGACGGGCGGAAAACCTCATCCCCACCGGGATTCAATCCCGGACCATCCAGCCCATAGTCAGTCGCTATACCGGCTGAGCTACCTGGCCTATTCAGCTGGATGTGTACTACATTGTAAATGAAGCGTTGTGCTTTCCCTCCGTTTTTCAGTTAGTTTTTGTATGGAATTCTAATATTTATTTATTCTGTGTGGAATGCATTTTTGTAGTGTTTTGACGGACTATTAAACATAAACCTTTCCCTCCGCTTAATTAAGCACCAAAACATGAAGAATATGGAGGTACAGCTTAACCTTGGCTGTAGCTGGAGCTAAGTGGTCAGCCTCATGCCTGAGCTGCTGCATCCCCAGGGAAACAGCCCCATTATTCACTAAAAATTTATCCTCTGCCAGGAATCATAATTCCCTGGTATAGGGGTTAGTTTACTGTTTGAACTGTCCTGTCTCTCAGACTCTTGTATCAGACAGACATTCTGGTTTATCCACTCTGTACTGTTCTAATTCCAATACAGTAATTGTACATACCTGTTTTGAAAGGAATAATTCACTATTTCACTGTCTTCACACATTTAGTTCTGCACATATTATATTGCATCACCATTCACAAAATAAAAGCCATTAACAGTAAGGCTAAAAAGATCATACTGACAGTCAGTGCATTGCATAATTCAAGGTTTTTGTATGCCTGCCAGCAGATTACATCATATGCTTGTATTCTGCCTTAATTACCTGACAGTCATAAATGACACAATTTCTTGAAATATTTGATTTGAACTGTGTTATGATTCTCTCTATAAAATTTTTTAGACAGTCATAAATTTACATGTTAAACGTCTGTGTTACCTCATCAGATTTTAACAAAAGCAGAATATGGTTGACAGATTTTTTTTGTAAAAAACCATAAAATCCATCCAGTGGGAGCAGAGGTATTCCATGTGGACAGACATGACAAACCAAATAGTCACTTTTAACAACTGTTTTGCCAGTTCAGCTAAAAATGAGTAACAATAGCAGCTGACATTCAAGGCCAACAGTCAGAAATGTAGTGTGAAGAACTGATCATGATATTAAGCACAGCCAAAAAAAAGCTTGAACTGTTAATTGCAAAAGTTTGAAGATGCCAGACATCTGGGATGTGACTGTGTGACGTGGTATATACAACAAGCTTACTGGTACACTATATATAGCTTCTTGGTAGTGTGCACACTGGGGGGGGGAGTACTGGCATTGGGAAGAAAGAAGTACACCATTTTTACTTTGTGGTGTCTGTTTACTGCACAAAATAGAACAAGTCATTATTATTTTCCATTTACAGTTGGTTGATTTATCATTTCTCTGCACCATTTTGTTCCAAGTTTACACTGCTCAATGAGAGGTCTTGGGGGAAGTCAATACCTACCTCTTACAAACTTAGCAACTTTAGTTCATTCATGCACAAAACTAAATTATTGCCCTATGTAATACAAGTTACCTCAAGACCTCCATACAGTACATCCTCAACATCATTATGTAATATAATATTGCGTATTTGTTGCTTCAATCCACTAACAAAGGACTGTACCAGGCCCAAAGATTTTTTTTACCATAACTCTGTACAAGTACAGTAATATACAAATATTTACCCATCACTGTGTTTCTACTTCATACTTATCTCACTTCACATAACTGTTTTACTCTTCTAACAGTTAAATCAATGCTATGCAGAACATTTCATTTGCAATGTTACCTTCATAAGCTTGTATTGTGATTATTATTAGTTGTATTATTACAGATGTTCCATGACTAAATAATTGATTTAAAAGCTAAAACGAAAGTGAATATGTCATTTCATACACTTAGTTTTATGAAATGATAGCCGTCCTAACATGTAATAATACTGCAACTGACCTTGTAAAAAGAGAGGGAAGAAACAATAACACTGCAGCTCTTTACAATAAACCTAGATACTAGAAAAATGAATTATAATGTTAGAAAAGTAATTTTACATAAAATGGCACTTTTTACAACTGGAAGATGGTGCTGTAAGAAACATCATTAAATTTCATTACACTTTTACCAGGAAATGGGTTTCAAAGCTCTATATATGATACAACTGAAGCTTGTAAAATAGGAAGCAAGTCACAAAATGAACACCATTCCCTAGAAAAAAATACAGGATATACTGATATATATCTCTTATACATGGCATTCAGCACCTGGATCAATACAGCACTGAAAATGAATTCAGTATTAAAACAATTTGAGGTTCATGCCACCAACCACATTCTGTTTAAAGAAATATAAAAATTCTGCAGCCATATCAAAGCTAACCTGCACTTGGAAAATCAGAGGTTTTTATTATATTATGTTCCAGAATAACTGAAAATTTAAATAAATTAATTTAGTTGTTAGAGTCTACATTAAACTCAACTTATACATCATACATACACCGTTGGTTGGCTTGTACATATTGCACGAACAGAAATACATCTATAGACAAACCATAGTTCCTACCTCCTTACGCTGAGTAACATTCTATATAATCAACATCAACTCATTACACAAAGATGCAGTATATATTTACATCAATATTCAATTAAAATCAGGTATTTTGAAATAAACAATAGTTACAAAATATTGAGGGAAAATACAAGACTTCTTACAGTTACCTGTACAATTAATTAACAAGATAACATTATTTACATCTGTTAAGTAACAAGAAAGAAAACTGAAAAATAAAGGAGATACAGTTTATTTGAAGTTTCCTCAATTCCACAACAAATTATGCTGATCATATACAAGTCAGGTGTATAAGGATTGAGACAAAAACTGTGACCTAGATGAAAGTTCCATGGACTGATGCCTCCACATCTACCTCCACTTGTGCTCCTGCATTCTGCTCCATATTCCAACCCCAGGCCATCTAGACTTTCTCTTCAAACTAATGTGAATTCTTTACAAGCAACAGCTGTGGGATGATTGATGTTGCATTAGCAGGTTCAAACCAGGATCACAAACAGAAGTAATAACCTGTTCCTTATGGCCCAGTGGAGTCCACATTATACCAACAAAAGGTGAATGTCTTCAAAAAGAAGGTTGATGACAATCATTCCTAGTAGTATATAAGGAGCTGCACAACCTATTATAACTGCCTAGTTAGGTGGCCATTTCCTCTGCATGTAAGGGAGCCAGCATATGTGACGCTGACCCCTCACCCCCTTCTAGTGCCATGGTCACAAAAGAGTAAAGCTATACCTCTACTTCTCCTATGGGCCGTGCGGCCTGTGTAGAGCCTCGGTGCCTGTACATAATGCAGTTAGTGGTCAGTTGACTCAACATCTGACTATACCTTACTAAGACACCAATTTATTTAACCACATCATAATCTCAATAATAGTTAATGGATATTTAACTTGGTACTCATATTTACTCATACTCGTATGTGACTGACCCTTATGAAGAACCTGGGGTATATTATTTCCATGCAGTGAAATCAGTTCTGCATTTTATACTTCATATGAACCTGTGCAAAATGATTCAATAGAATAAAAACAAGCCGCACCAGTGCTTTCAACAGCAACCACACATACTGTACTGCATCAATCAATGGTTGAATCTAATTTATAACCAAGACCACATCACACAACTGCAAAAGACATGTGCCATGTGTTTAATAATGTGCACTAGGACCCAAGGAAATGCAGCATAAGATGTTAAAGAATTCAGTGGTCAGGGAAGCAATGTTGATGGAAGAACCATTGGAAAAATTCAACTGCACCAAGAATACAAGGTAGTGCTTAAACAAGTCAAAACAAGGATGAGGCACAGATCAAGAGAACATTCAAGGTAAAGTTTATGCTAGGCATGGAAGAAAAACACTTAATCCTGCCACTTTTGAGGACTACATACACTGATATGTTCAATAGCCCAACAAGACAATTAACATGAACTAAGGAGTACCATTACACCACACTCTTTAAAGTGCAATAAGCAGATTGTTGCTTAAGACAGCAAATACAGAGCCCATGTACTTTGCACCAATGATACTCATTCAGAAGACAATGATCTAGAGCTGTTTCTGTACCAATATTAGGACTCTGAAATCCACAAAACAGACGCCTGTTCTGGACATAACAATTTGTCTCTGATGGCAGGCAGGTAACAATGAAAAAAATGGCTTACATTACTAAAAAGCTACCACTAAAAATTCAGCTTGCAGGAGTGCCAAGCAATTCTCACAAGCTAATGGACATGATTCTGATGCTCTGCAGACAGTATGTGGAAGGAACAGAGATGCCAAGTTCAAATTAAGTGCTGTAAGATGCAAGTCTGCAGTACCAAAAATCTCGTACCTGAGACATGTGGTCAATGGGGTGGACTTGGTGTAAAAGGTTGCTGCAATTCATAATTTCCCTAGAACAAGAACTGCACTTCCTGAAAACATGAATGACAAGGACAAGATGGATACGTCTGACACAGATGTTTGTGTGCATTTGAGCATATAAAGTATCACGATACTTATGAACACACAAAAACTATTTCCAAGTTTTACACATTTTAATATGTATTTCAGCATTATATCTGTGCATCTGTAACATAATTAGCCACTACTCTTTCCTTTGTTAACCATCTCCCTGAAGATGGCAAACAAATGCCAGAACATGTAGGAGGAGTTCATATATTTATAAACTATTCTCCTTTTATTGTTGTGCATTTGTTGGAATAAATATTGTGACCAAATTCACTGCACAGAACGTGGACATTTTTAAACAAACATCATCACTGGTGACAGTAAACAGTACTGCACATTAATGACAAACAGGTGAACCAGTGCAACATGGGAAAAATTATATTTCAAGACCAATCCAAATGGTATAGCTGCTCCATTCCCCACAGGTTACATACAGTGGCATCTGGGATTTGAGCTGCATTACTTACAGCCAACATCCATAAGGAGTAGCCACATGGCTGCTTCTAATTACAACAGGTTTGGAACACTGCAGATGTTTATTTTCTTATACACTTGCATCCACTAAGGCTAATCACTGGGCAGGGGGAAGAGCAGACCTGGGATATTAATGCATAATTAGACGATGCAAGGCAACCAACGGTTCACCAAACAGTAGGTCATGTAGCTCCTTGTATACAAAATGGTGTAAATGTCCACACCCTTAATATCATTCACCCTTTGCTGGTGTAAGATGGACTCCACTGGGCCATAAACACAATGAGTGTGTGTGGGCCTGGTTCAAGCCTGCAAATACAAGACAGTCAGTGAAAAATTCTTGGAACTTTTCATCCCAGCAACCATGGAACTTCTTCCTGTGGCCTCCACATAGTTATTTAAATCCAACAACAACCTACTTTATTAAAGTTAAATTATACATGACAGTTTAGATGCTGGTAGTGTCTGGAACACTGTTCATATAAACAGGTCAGAACATTATTAGGCAACCATTTTGTACATACTACTAACAAAACTTGTCATATCACTCAAGAGATTGTACATTATGCTGTAAGCTATATGAACAGTATTATTACAGTTAAAGTAACTACAGTTTGAATGTCTGGGGTCAATAACAGTACAACAAATTAACAGTAACACCAGCAAAGGCTTGTACAGAGCTGCAGTGGTAAATAAATCTACTTACTGGGATGCTCTCCTTTAAAAATTCTTAAATCCGGAGTTTTATCAATTCAACACCCCTTACACTCTTCATATTCTTCAATATAAGTCTGGGTTAAGCTGAGATACAAATTATATACATAACACTATAATGCCAGGTACCCAAGTAGAATATTTGAAACTGAGTTCTTTACTTCTTTCATTTCACACCACATTCTCTCATTTTACAAAGTGAGAGCTAATAAAATATGTTTAAAATTCACATCTTATTTGTGATACACATTTATAAAACAGTAAGCAGAGCTTCATTCAGAAGGGTGTTCACACAATGAAAACCCTGCCCAAACTGTCTGTGATGGTCCAGAAAGTGTAGTTGCATGAGATAAATCTTGTCAGTAGAATCATTACTTTAAGAATCTGTAATTTTCACATGACACATTTAGAGATCTTACAACACACACTTTATGATCAATAATGTTCTGGAGGAACCCACTGCCTCCAAATTAAACCACGTGGTATCACACCCCAGAAAATCATAAATTTAAAATTCCTTCTTATTTGTACCCACAACAGCAAGTGACGTGTATGCGTATGTAAATAAAAATTAGAGAGGGACATGAAATGAAGTCCTAAAATATAAAAAGGACATACCACAATAATGGAAGAAGTGGTACATATTGCACTTTTTCACTGCACTAATACTAATATACACCTATTTTAGTATTTCACTAATAAAATTCACAATGCTGTTAGCCTTATGTCAGCAATATGTTCATCATGAATGTTCAGCTCTTTCATAAGGCATGTTCATATGATGATCTGAAATGTGATGTCATTTAGTTTGGCAGTTAAGTACGAACATTTTGAAGAAAACTACTCCATCATCTGCCCTGAAGATGGAGGAAACAAGTTCCTCCAAATCAACCAACCTACACAGTGCAACATTCCAGTAGTCTGCAATCTTGATATTCACCACTGTGTGAACCTCACATCTTACAGGGTATGTGCTATGTAATGGACAGAATTACGTATGTAAGAACTGAATAACAAATGTAAGGTCCAAATGTCCTACAGGTCTGACCCACTGGTTGGTTTTGTTTGTGTGTTGGGTTACTGCTTACAGAAGAAACTTGGATTGTTTCATTTAAGCAAGTTTTTACAGATTTCAGGGTCATATTCAGGAGGTTTAGAGCATGAAACTTCACCTAACATATCAAGAACTACATGAACTTTTTTAATTCTCATAAAACTTATGAGAGAAAGACTTTGTAAACAATCATTCTATATAAATAGCATAGTTTATCTCAAAGCCTGGGAATAAAATTTAGTTGTTAGCCGAGTTCTCAGAGAACTCACAAAATAAAGTTCTACGTAAGGACTGGTTATTATGCCCCTTCCTGTGAATTCCAAAACAAACAAAACATATTTGCAGCAACACTGCAAATGCAGAATATACAGTAATTTGATATCATTAATTCTACCATGTTATACACTATTGCGTTAACATCAGCATATTTCAACATATGTCAATGTTGGTGCTTCTGCACAGTTTGTGCACAAAATGCCAAAAGTGTTAACACCTTTTAACAAAATCACCATTACGGATCAGTTAACATTTCAAAGTAACTGTATAACAGTTAGTCTCTTAAAGTGTGTGTGTGTGTGTGTGTGTGTGCACATGCCTGAGGGACAGGGACAGGGGAGGGTATTTCAGTTCTCATCATAGTAATACCATATCCTCTAAAGATTATGCCATTGCTTCCACACATCAAAAACATTTTCCTCTTCCCATAAATTTGCAGGACTTCAAAGTTTGACCTCCCATAATATGCCACCTACTATCAACATTCACAGCATTAGTCACATCTATTTGCTGGTTTTCTCATCACACAGGATACCCAGATCATTGAACATGGCCTGAATCATGAATATACAACAGAGAACAGACATGCTGTCAGATGGGCTGATGATGACTTGGGGAAACCCTGAATGATAAGCAGAAACCATCCTTACATTTCATTTTAACCTGTCATCCACTTTAGTACTGAAATTTTATATAATAAAATGCACACTCCACTTAATGTTCTGATTCATGTACAAGAATTTAAATTTCAAGTTACAAAAAACAAATGACACAAATTATTCACTTCTTTTGGAAAATTCCAAACATAAGAATTTTATATTGTACTAAGCAACATGTAAGGTATGCTGCCACCAGTACAAAGACATCAACATACTAAAATGTAGGGGACACCCGATATCTACTGATGATACTGAAACTGAAGGACGTTGTAAATAACCAAGCCACTGTAGATACAGGTCACACATCAGTGTTGATGAACATTCAAGGCTTCTGGGATGACATGTGTCATATCATAAAGATGTTTTGCAGAAGCTTTCTGCCCCCACCTGCAGGGTAGTTCTTGTTATACTCCCCTAATTATGGAGGCACCAAGCTGCTCCAAAACATGTGACTGTCAATCGACAGAGTCATTTCTAGAAGACTTTTATCTTCTGATAAAGGTGTTTTGAAGAGTGTTAACAATTTGAGACAACTAAGCAAAAAAGAGATGTGTTCTATATCATGAAACAAACTCATGAACTATCTTTTGAAGGACTGACTTTGACAAATTTTATATTAGAGGGAATACAAAATGCATACCCAAGAATTAATCTTTGCATACATTTCCTAACTTGTTTTATACTCTTCCAGATGGTTATGTTAATGCTGCTTTCAATAGATGAGGTTATTATGGTAGGATGACTACCAAATGAACTGCAAAGGCAATAGATGTAACTAACAAGCCTAGTTTCAAGTACTGACACACAATGTGGGTGCATGGAAGGGTAACGAAAACAGAAGACCCATAAAGATAGCTGGTATCCTTGCTCAGACTTGAACACAGAATCCCCAGACACAAAGCAGAAGTGCTGCACATGTAGTACATGTCTGGTTGCTCACTGTATGCCAGAAGGTTAGTATAAGGGTTGTGTGGCAACATGCAGCAAGGTATCTCACTTAAATTTAGGTATGAATTAAATAATTTACTTTACAAAGCACATTTTTGTTGTTTTTTTTTAAACAGCCCCTTGGTATTGTTGCCCATTGTACCTCCCCTGAGTGAACATTTAGCACTGGTGGAATAACTGACAAGCATTAGATGAAAAACTTGTTCCACTGCAATGTCTACCATAAATGTCACTGGCCTGCCTCCAGAACTGAACCTGGGCATCCACAAATATCATACTCTGTCAGCATGTTACAACCTTAACCATGTCGCAAACTATGCAATAAATATTAGTGTTGCCATACATTTATACCTTCTAAATTAATTTTGAAGAAGCCATGGCTCTGAAGCAGATGGTTCAATACTCTGTATCAACTAAAAGTACAAAACAGGGCCCTGCAGTATGCCCCCCCCCCCCCCCAAGAGAGAGAGAGGGGGGGGAGGCCCAATCAATCTGGCTGAAACTCTACATATGGAGTCCGCTAGTTCTACTTGTGTAGAGGAAAAAGGTGACCATGTGTACTTGATTTCGCATGGTATATGCAATTTATAATTAGTGCATTTACACATGTCATACAGATACTGAGTACTTTGCTAAAGATTTCCTTTTTAACTAGTGACAGACAATTCCAAAAATTGGATGCAGTAATAATAAATACCATAACATGTAAGTGTGCACATTTATTTCAGTTATTGTTTTTTTTTACTCTTTCTGAACTGTGCTGAACATTATCATAAAACTGAGGGAAACAACCAGAACTTGTATAATATATTCCAGTCCCTTCTCTGCCAATACTGTGCCTAAAAGTTGCATGTGGAATGTCAGTATCTAATATCACTTAACCACTGGGCTTCATTTCTGTAATTCTGCTTATATTTAACCTGTTAACAGCTGTGTTGCAATGGTGGAAGTTGTGCATAGTCAGGGTCTTGGAGTAAAGAATTTTTATTCCTAATAATACCACTGCCTTTGAACTAAAATATGGCTGCCAACCTCCCCCAGAACCAGGGAGTTTAACATTCTCTATCCACAGATGATGAAATGTTGACCCTCTATTACATGGCCATGAAACCCAACGTACCAGCATATGTAACATCTCAGTCCCTTCATGATAATGTTCCTACGGACATTACTGCAGGTACACATTTTTATGCATACTGTCAGTCCAGTTAGCCATGTCTGACAGTAAAATGTAAGTTTCTTTTAGTATAATTCTGGAAGAGATACAGAGACCAGCATAGCTGGCTGTCCCCTATGGATTGTATGAATGCAAACAGATTCCCTCACTTTTATATTTGGGTCGGAGAGTGATGTGAAATAAATAAAATGAAGTCCACAGTTTCAAACAGCAGTCACATATCCCTATTTCTAGGTACAGTCAACTCAACAATTCAGCAGCAATAATTATCACACATTATCATCTACATTCAATAATTCTCAGACTTCGTCACACATGTTTTGTGCAGGAAATACACATACTGATCCAGCACTTCTTGGCAGAAAACAGAATAGATTAAACAAAATCAAAGTTACGTTAGTCACTGCAGCACCAAATGGGTTTGTTTCCTAATTATCATTAAAATTATCCAAGTGTCACACTTTGAACACTAATTATCTGAGTTACATAAAGAAATCAAAGATATCGAGTGCACAACACTGACATTGATTCTCTTGATTAATTACATTTAGATTGTTACGAATTTTGTGACAACTAAGCCAAGCAATATTCTAATCCTGTTCTGTTAAATTTCGTGACTCCATCTGATTATTGTATGTCAACTATCACAACACAAGAAGGTTGATACAATTTCCAGTATAAGATGATGACATATGTGGCAGTGTCTTTCAGGCACACAATCCATATAAATTGAGCAGCAGAAGCAAATTTTCATGAACGCCAAAAAATCTCATACACCATAACAAACCAAACATTGCATTTGCTGCATTTAGTTCACTCTGTACATGCGGCCTTCAGTTTGTTTCAGATTTCCAGATTCTGTGATTACGTCAGTAAACAAATTATGAATTTTGTTGGGTATGTTCTCTTTACTGACTTAGTTGCCACAAAAAATGATACCTAAATGTACTATTAACCCCTTCTCTGTCTGGTACAGTGTACATTATCATCATTACTCTGCAAAGTCATACTGCATTTAATCACCATGCTACAATATAAATGGAATTTTATGATGGTGCAGTAAATTCAGTATGGAACAATGATGTTCACGCACAAGGTTAAGATCAAATTTAATGCCAAATAATACAGGAAATCCATAAATGATCTTAATGATTCTAATCATGCATTACTCACAGCACATTTAAGGTACAGTTCATTATCAACTGGAAGTACAGACTTTAAAAGCTTCAACTTAGCACTTTGATTGCAGAATAGTGCACCCTGTGGTCACTAGGTATAGCTACATTCATCTGTATTTAGGGCCAGCAAAAAATAAAGTCTGTTGTGATGATGGTGCAACAAGTTTCAGTTTGTGTGCAAGAAAGCCACCCAGTACAGCACTGTTTCTCAGAACAAGCATTTTTTGAACAATAGTTGTGTCTACAGGGGCCCTCCAAAATATCAACAGACCTCACATTGAAGAATTTTTCTTCGAGATTTGCTGGTGGCACTAGAAAAACTAAAGACATGCATCATAGGATGCCTAAACAAGAACTGACCATGGTCCTGCCAGAAGTGTGGCACTCACACTAAAATCTGATAATTTCTTTTAACAGGTTTCAAGTTGATCTTTCACAAGTTCTTATTTTTCAATGATAAGTGTGCTGTAAAACAAGAGTACAATTGTAAAGCTCATAGATGGACATCCTGTACTGAACATATGCACTAATGAACAGCATTTATTTATAAACTGTTATGTTCTTTAAGTTTAATGTGAAGAACATACAAAAGGAAGATAATGGCTGTAGATCAGGGCTACTCACAGAAGGGGTTAAGAAGACCAACAAGAAACAGCTAAGATAGATACAGTAGGACCACATATGCTGTTCTCATAAATACATGTTGAATGCTATTTTTCCTATAAGAAACAAAGAAAAAACTTCATGCACACATAAATCATTTAGTACTTTTGTTGGGACTTTCCAATCGTTTTCTAAAGTGTATGGGCAGCACATTTTCATATGGTAGTTAGTATTGGCAGTGTGGAATCATGTCTGCAGTTCTCAGCATGACATTCATTGCTGGTGAATGCCAGTGCCCTCATACATTGAGTTATAAATGCGATCCCTTCTGCGTGTCTGTCTAGGCAGTGCTGTTATGTGTTGAGCCCCAGGGAAAAATCTTAAAACATCATGAGTCTCAAACAATTCAATGGTAAATGGTTGATAAAAAAGAACAAAAGTTATTTCATTTAAAAAAGCTGCAGTGAATACATCTTAGTTTTCGTTATGCAAACATGTTTAATTTTCCACTTTAAATATGAGGGATACAGATTTTTTAACACTCTTTTCCCTTTTAAGATAAGGCAATATCTGGCAAAAAAGATTGCAGTAACAAAATGCTACCTACATACAGTACTTAAATGTCTCTAAATTGGAACGAAACTGTAGCAGCATATGACACTACACTTCCATTTGTCTATTTCCTTATTTAAAAAAATTACGAAATTACTTACATGTGACATAGTGGGGGAAGGGAAAGGGGAATTACAAAAAAAATTATACTGACTTAATAATAAGTGTTACCACAATTTACCTGTTAAAATTCAAGAACACCTATATTTTAGGAATCTCTGTTACTATGCAACATTACAGAAATGACGACACCTTTCATGGCTGTCATTAGTGGATCATTCAGAACACTGTAGTAAACATTCAAAGAAATGGAATTTATTTCTCTGCTTCAATCAGGCAGGACAGTAGTATTATGGAGTAGTGTGTAAAAATCTGTAGTAATATGTATGTACCTCTAAAAACATCATCACTCTTACATTGGCCACTTCCAAAGTGGGAAGGACATAAGGGATAATCATTCTAAACTGTAAATCTTATTATGCAGAAATCTTGGTTCATTATCCTTACCATGTAACATATCCAGCACAATGTTCCTTCAAGTTTCCAGGCATTTTGATTAGTTTCCACTTCTCTTTCGGAATTTTAAGTTACATCCTGGGTGTTTACATTCAAGGGAATTATGGACCCTAGAATGTCTAATTCAGTTCAAATGTAAACCCTGTTTCCACAGATTACATGCTACTTGCATGGCATACTGCCTGAATATTCATATCCAATAACTGATGTCCCTGTTAGGCAGTTTGTATGTTGCAACACAAGCTGCAGCCCCAGGACAGAAAGAGAGAAATTTTGTGGAAACATAATTGACAAATCTTGTGATTTATATTGAATATAAACCATAGCACTTATCACTTAATATTTTAAGCCTTTTATTTCTACTCATAGTATTATATATATTATGTTCACCTTGAATAAACTACAGATTTAATTTACATTCATTTTTAAAAACGGACGGTTATTTTCTTCTTACTATCACTTCAAGTTGGTTTCAATACAGAGGAAACTATATGCAGTGTCTGAGCTCAAAGTTCCCAGTACACGAAAAAATTCAGCACCTTACAAAACACCACACTGCGCATTTCACTCCGATGCACCTTATGCTCCAACTTCTCTTTGACTGAAAAAGGCACCAGATTTGTGTCCCAGACATCTTCCAACATATGTTCTTCATACATTTTTCACATCCACTTATTCCCATGTATAAATAATTCTCTGCAACAATAAATGAACAAACCCACGTTTCTGTTTAACAATTATCACACAACACTTCGTCTCTTTCTGTCACACAAACTACTGACAACCACTTCTTATTTTATATGTAATAATATACTCTATTTCAAACTTAAAAACAAACTTCCATCTACATTTATCTCATGTACTATCTCTCCGTTCTCCAGTAACTCAACTTTTACGATACAGAAAACAGTTTTTTATTCACAGCCTGCATTTTGGTGGTGTTTCAGGAAGATAACATTGGTTACACGTATCTTCCATTGTTTCTCACCTCTCAAGAAGAGCAAACAGAAATCCAGTATCACAACCGTTAAGTATTTTCAGTTTTCACATTATTATAGTAGGAACAGCGAAGAGGTACACTATCAATGTACAAAACACTGATAGGCCTGAATGAATTAAGCAATATGGACACGTATGAGTCAGTCCAATTAATACAATCCTGTAGAATTCACTTCACATGGCTACTTTTGTAAGCCAGTCAGGCACCTGTTACCTTCTGGACTTATTTAACAGACATCCAAGTGGAATTCCACACCTGAATTTCTAACAACAGGAACCATTTGCAACTATTTGTGTCTAATTATAAAAACCAAATTAATCTTAGTCTGTAACAGAAACTTTGCAGTTTCTTACACCAGTGCCATCTCTTCATATTCTTTCAATTCTGTAAGATCATTGCTAACACTTGCCTCAAACCTTGATTTGATGGTTCACCTTAGTTTCCATTACAAAATGACTAATTTGATTACATTTAAAAATTTACGTCCTTTAAAAAAATACATATTACAGCAAGAAAGATACTCCACCCAAAACTGTTTCCCTAATCATGTCATCAGATTATTATATCATTATGCTGCCAGAAGTAAACATATTTCCCAGGAATGTGGATGTACCTCACTCCTCATTGACTGTGTATTAATTTTGAGCAATGAAAAGACAAGTTTCATACCAAAAAAGTTGCAAAACAACTTTACACCAGTGACAATAGGTACTGGATGCTACTACGAACCAAGTAAATCAAAAATACCTAAAAAATTGGCTACAACATGTAACAAGGTTGAACAACAACAGTTTCCCAAAAAATAATGCTGAATTATAGACCAAATGGATGAAGATGACTTGGAAGACTTTTGAAGATACTATTACACAAGGCCGAAACAGGTCTTTCAAGGACTAACTTGCAACGGATGGTGGTGATGATGTAAATCAATCACTCTCCTCCTGTACAGTCAAGTACATCTGTTGCCTCTGCTTGAAATGCATATGCATACTCAACAGGCATATTCAAAGTAATGTATTACTGAGATGGGAGGTTGCAAATGTTAACATCTACTTGCACTGGCTTTTGTATAAAGTGTTTGGATAGATGAGCATCAAAACGTGATACTTTAAATCCTAATTATAACATTCTTTGTATGTATCGTCATAAAGATTATATTAATACATGTACCATGTATCTTATTATTTACAACCAACGAATGCATACTTATAAAAGTATATATCACAACACTCTGTGTAATCTATACTCCTACATGTTTCAACACTTTCATGTCATCATCAGGTAGTTTACAATGAATGCCTCGCTAAGTAACATAGTTTCTTCAGATTGCAGCTGTTGGAAATGATGTTTTACCTAAAGCTTCTAGAAGTTCTTAGATTGTAGCTATTAAAATCACAAGATATTGTATAAAATTATTAAGATGTTAAACTGTTTTTACAATAAAATAGAATAAAAACTTTTTGAAGTTACAATCTCTTGCAATCAGTATGTGTTTGTGGCTGCATATACAATCCCAGCTGTTGATTGGCCAGACCAGCACAAGAGTAGCATAAAAAAATGGGAGTGTATATGCAGCCACAAACACATACTGATTGCAAGAGATTGTAACTTCGAAAAGATTTTATTTTATTGTATTGTAAAAATGACAATATTTTAACATTTTAAAAATGTTATGCAATCTCTTGTGACTTTAACAGCTACAATCTGAGAACTTATATAAGCTTCAGGCGAAACATCCTGATTTATAAACTGTATTTCCGACAGCTGCAATTTGAAGAATGTGTGTAACTTAGCAAGGCACTGGTTGTAAACTCCCTGATGATGACACGAAAGTGTTGAAACATGTAGGAGTATAGACTACACAAACTGTAGTGATAATTAGTTTCGTAAGTGTGCATTTGTTGGTTATAATAAGAAATAAAATCATAAAGATTATTTAAACCTTCACAAAAAGTCTTTCATTTATACAAGAAATCTTTTGGGAACCGTTCTTTTGTAATTTTTTGGGATGAAGTACGAAACAATGACAATTAAAAAGTCAGTACATCACATTCACATATGTTCAACTTCTGGAATTCCCTCCATTATAGTACATTTCTGACACAATACAGCTCTCCATGAAGGACAAAGAAATCTGGTTTAGAAGTTTTTCACACAGAAGACAGAGTGAGATTCAGTGAGGAGTATATAAATATAAAGTAAAATATGCTGATGTTGGACTATTACAGAGACTAGCATTTCCCAAACATCTTTAAACTATTAGATTCGAAGATCCAGAGAACATATATTTGAACACATTAAGAATGCAGACCAAGAATACTCAACCAACATGCTCAGAGTTTCATATGGGACATTTTTACAAGTGACTTATACTCAAAATTGACAGGACATATACATATGTATACCTAGTTTTGCCATAAGTTCTGTTACAAGTACAATGTGACCTAGAAAGAAAATTAAACAAAACATTCACTTTTTGAGCCAAATAATTTATTTGTCATAGTTGTTAAATTTTCATTTATAATTTCACACAACATGGCCGCCCTCTGCCTCAACGCAAGCCTTGAGATGCTCTGGCCACTCTGCTGTTGCTGCACACACCGTCTCCAGTGGGAACTCTGCTGCTGTCTTCATGAGAGATCTCTTCAGGCTGCTATGACGCTTACGGCATGCCATGTCCTCCAAAACAGCCCACAGTTTATAGTCCAGAGGGTTGAGGTTTGGACTACACGAGGGCCAATTCTCAGCGCTAAAGAAGGCCATAACATTCCTCCTCAGCCACTCCTGAGTCATCTTGGCCTTGTGGACAGGAGCTGAGTCCTGCTGGAAGACCCATTCCTGACCACTGAAGAGGGTTGTGCTAAGATATTTCACAATTCCTTGAAGCACATTGTCTTGATACGCTTCAGCACCCCTTTCTTGCAAAAATGAAGAGGTGTCACCCCCTGATGGGACACTCCCAACAAACCATGATACAGAAAGGGTGATGGCCTCTCTGCACCCTTGGAATGCTTTTCTTCACTTCATGGGACATTTGAGCATAAATCTTGTTCTTCTGGTGATTGTGTGAAGATTTTCTCATCCATGAAGAGGATGTTTTCATGCCCATTCTCGGCATGCCACTGGAGGAGATGCTCTGCTCTTGTCCATTGGATCTCCTTCAAAGCAGGAGTAAGGAGGTGTCCCTTCAAGTGCCCATGAGCTCTCATGTGTTTATCATTCCTGATGAGGCGTGACATTGGTTGGGTCAGTATGTTCAGTTCTTGGGGCATGATCTTCTGTTTCCGGAGCAGTTTTCGGCAAATCTGCTCCTGCACTGTTCTGATAGGGGCTTCAGCCCTCACACTGCTCAGGTGTACTGACCAAGCCCCGTCTTCAACCCTCCAGAGTTTCTTATAACGTGTAATTGCCCAATAGGTGAACATTCACAAAATTTTCATTGGTTTTAAGAATTCAAAAATTTGAGAATGGGATTTTCCACAATTGTGAAGGGCAATCACAGCCACATGGTTTTCCTTGACACCCCACCCCATGTTGATGCTGTGACAGATGTGAGCAAAACTGCCTTGGCACAAGTACCTGAAGGGAGAGTAATCCAAAAACAGCCATCCTTACAACCCTCCTGCCTCACTGTTTCCAGCTATGGACTACATAAAAGTTGTAACAGAATGTATAGCAGGACTAGGTACATCAAGTGTGCATGGAAAAAATCAGATAGTCTGTGCACAACAAAATCTTTGGTGTGAGTAACATGTGGATTGTCTTTAAATTTTTCTGGGCATATCTGTCTTTGCACACAACTCTAAATGTGTTAAGATAGTCACTATACCACCTATTTCCCTAGGCTCTCAAATATAGTGTTGCATCCATATCAAAATAATTATGCCACATTATGAACACAATTTAAACTACTGCAATAACTTAATGATAGAAAATGGAAACATTCAAGTAGCCACCACATGGACAGCTCAAGAGTTGTTCTCCTCAACCCCCCCCCCCCCCCCCCCCCACCCCAAACCACACACTTCGTTGTTTAAATCAACACCAACCACATTCTTCCTTTTCTTTTTTTTTTTAAAAGTTGCGGGGGTGTGTGGTGGTGGGGGGGGGGGGGGGGGTTGAGGAGAACAACTCTTGAGCTGTCCATGTGGTGGCTACTTGAATGTTTCCATTTTCTATCATTAAGTTATTGCAGTAGTT
>Ga0131853_10004355_pt1 | contig 25377 bp, 23 predicted proteins | sample TergutLab28metaG_FD_92764 | JGI IMG/M metagenome (GOLD analysis project Ga0131853, IMG submission 92764) | Labiotermes labralis P1 segment gut microbial communities from Petit-Saut dam, French Guiana - Lab288 P1 (version 2) (version 2) | ecosystem: Host-associated > Arthropoda: Insects >... | reverse complement strand
TTTAGAATGTCTTGGGCCATGCACATGGATGCAATGGGCGATACAATGTTTTTTGGCACTGATGCGGGCTTAAAAATAAAGCCAGCGGGCGTTGGTACAGGCTGGGGCGGCGCATGGGATGGCACAATAGGCCCAATGTTTATGTATAGCGATGTTGCAGGGCAATTAAGCGAAACGTCTATACCACTTAGGCAGCCATCTGACGATCGCTTTTTTAACAAATGCAAAGCTTTCTGCGATGCAATTGTAAATAATGGCCCAGCTCCGATACCCACTATCGAATCCGTGTATAATCAGGCCATTGTAGATGGCATCTATCGTTCTTCCCAATTAGGCAAAGAAGTTGAGATTGTACTACCGGAGTTGTAAAATGATCCGAGAATACAAAATATCTACCTCGCGCGAAAATTTTTATGATATCACGGCCCAAGTATGTGAGGCAATAGCCGAAAGCAGCGTAACCGACGGCATAGCAATTGTGTTTTGCCCTCATACCACAGCTGGAATTACTATTAATGAAAATGCAGACCCAGATGTTGTGTCTGATATGCTTTTGGGGTTGGATAAGGCATTTCCCCACCGTGTAGAGTTTAAACACGGTGAGGGAAATAGTACCGCGCATTTAAAGGCAAGCGCAGTAGGTGCAAGCGAGACAATTATAGTTGCAGGTGGTAAGCCTGTTTTAGGTACTTGGCAGGGAATTTATTTTTGTGAGTTTGACGCACCGAGGAATCGGAAGTTTTATGTTAAAATTGTTCCTACCCCTGCATAGCCATCACCTGTGAATTTAACCTAAGCAGCACATTGCGATAAAAACCATAGAGTTTTTTGCCGTTTGGGTGGCTGTACATGTCTTTGTCCAACAGGTTTTTGCGTACGGCTATTTTACCTTGCCATTTTTTTAAATTAATAAAGAGTTTATCTGCAGCCAAAGCATGTTCGTTATGCTTGGCTTTTTCTTTTATGGTTTTTTGCTGGGAGTTAGTTAGTGCTTTGTAACTTTCAAACATAGCAAATTCAGGATAGTCGGCCTGTTCGATTAGATTTACAAAATGTGGCCATGGATCTTCTTCAAGTTCCTTTTCGTAAATAAAATAGGCACCGCGTTTTACTATGGCCTCACAAGTCAGCGCATGTAAAAAATTGTTAATTAAGCTCTTTTCTCCTTCGTTATCGGAAAGTAAGGTTCTAATTTCCTCTGTCTTGCGAGTAATTTTCATGTATTTTGCGTTTTCCTCTCGTATAAGAGATATTAAGCTCACATTTCGTATAAAATGGGCCTCAGCCTCGTCTAAAACCGAGGTTGTAAAAATGACATGCCGGATTAGAGTGGGTAGTCCGCTTTCTCTAAGTTTTGTAAGTTCATTAAGCGCGGTGTATAGAGTTTGCGGTTCGGTTTTTATGTCAAAATTATATTTTGAAAAATCACGATCCTCAGATTTTATGCAGATAAATTGTCCATCCAATTCTCTGATACTTCCGTTAGATACCCCCATTTTAAAAACTGCCCTGGCATCGTCGTTTAAAGCTTTTTGCCTTGGATTGTAATAGGTGTCGCCCCATAATTTTTCGGGAATAGGGGAGGGTAGATTAACCCAGGTTTCATAATCGGACATTACTAGGTGCCGTCCAACGCCCTCACGTGTGGAGATTGTACGTTCGTATAATTCTTCGTAAACCTTAATAGGCGTAAATGCAAATAATGGAATGCCATTTTGCGTATTAAGCCAGAAAATTCGGTCTGTGATGTTGCTTTTACGAATGTTAAATCGCAAATTTGACAGGGTGTGTTGCTGGTAGGACTCAATTCCACGCCGTATGTCAGGTGTGTTGTAAGGTACGCTTACCATGCCATAACTTGGGAAATTGAATAACCCGGCGGCGTTATCCAAATTAAATATGGGCTTAGCGTCTCTGAACAAGCGTGGAGCAACCTCTGCTTCAATTATATGTTCTATGTTGCGGTCGCTGCCATATTTGATGCTTAGATAATCGGACATTGTGCGGGCCAAAATATCACTAAACTGTGTGTAAATAAAATCTGATATTGCTCCGCTTATGTTTAGCTGGTTCTCACTTAAAAATTTCGCACTTTCTTCTAGCAAGGTTTTTGTAAAATCTTTGATTAATGGCTCTGCACCGATTTTTTGCAGGGCCTCATCAATTTCAGGCACAGCGTCCACCACATGAATTATATCCCAGTAATATGATTTTTGCGCGTCAATTTCCATTGGTTGGCAAAGCAATTTTGTATTGTTAGTAAAAATTTTGTTTATCTCTTGCAAAATTTCTACATATAAACTATAAATTTTATCGTTTTCATCTGTCAAAGTTACATGAAGGTCTTTGTACACGTCGATGAGTGTGGTGTATGCATCTCGGGTCAGGCGCGCTTGGTAGACCTTGATCTTTGCCTCGATATAAGCGTTTTTCTTAGACTCCTTAGTTAGAAAAATTGCTTTTGTGGCTTCAGAAAACTTAGATTCTGTAATAAGTTCAAGTGCGTCAATTTCATCTTTCATACTCTGTATTTTTTCTCGTAGATGCTGCTGACAGGTTTCCATTCTTGCCACAAGACATGGGCCGGTGTTGCTTGCAATAAGGCGCGAAGCGTAAACGGGGCCTTGGACCGGATTTGTAAATATTGCCCGAAGTTCTGCCCTTAGCCGTTTTTTAATTTCTACAGCGCGGAATTTTATGAGTTCACGTTTTGCGGTGTTATAGAGATCCGTCAATTTTTCGTCTATGTTTACACGATTTGTTTTGATGACGTTTTGATGGCTGTAATAGTCTGTTGCGGCAAAGTCCAGTTTTATCGGCGGCAGTTCGCGAGAAATTTCTGCCCCTAAGGAGTTTATGTCAAGTCTTGCGGCCTGCACAAATTGGTTTAAATCGTGGTCGTCCGGTTCCGCCTCAAACATGTAAGAAATCTCTTTAAAGAGACCATAGCCCAAATATGCGTTTAACCCTTCTGTAGGAATCACCGCCGCAGATGCGCCGATTATATTGTATGCAAAATTAGCCACATGGGGCATACCCGGCGGCAAGTTGGTTTTCATCGTAGATATGTTGGTTAGAAGGTTGCTGTAGTAGTCTTGGATAGCGAATGTTAAGGTGGGATAGCGATACTGAATTAAGCACGTTTTTTGTATTCAATTAACTTATACACATCTATTAGCTGACTCTCTTTATACACATCTATCGGAATTGAGAAAAACTTCCTATTAGGGCTACTTATGGTAGAATTTTTTAGCTCTGGAGAAATATCAAGTTCCTGCACGCCTGCGCGAATATGTTCCTTTTCAGAAAAAAGAAAACTCACAGAAAAAAATCCTTCTGACACGGAACCCCAAATGATAGTTTTTTTCTTATGGGTGCACTTTGCAAGCCAGCCGCCATCTTTGTAATATCGCCACTCAAGGGAGATATCATAATCTGTCAAGCTTGCATTAAAAACTTTCCAGGCTGCAAAGCTGTCCCCCAAAATCACATTTAAAAAGTCTTCTGTTAATTGTGTATTCGGATCCTTCATAAAATCTTTATTAATTCCCATATTGTTCCTCCTCATTATTTTTAATACGTATCGGTATAAAAACGTCTTGCTGAAACTTATTTAATTTTTTCACTATATCCCACGGCAGAATTTCCTCGAGCATTTCATCGCGTTCTACATCTGCAGCAAAATCATTGCTGTCATTTACCCATTGTCTTAAAAGTATAAAAGTATCATCCAAATTTTCAAAAAAAGTAGAGGCAATGGCGTATAATCCTCCCGGCATAGTTTCGTCTAAATATATGGTTTCGTTTTTGTAATCATCAGGAATTCTTATGAGCATAACCCAGTCCGTATTTAGTTCTTTACGCATAAAACAATCTCTTAATCCAGGAGTTGGCACAAATCCGTAAGTGGCAAACAGGTTTTGCATTTTGTCTAAATCTAAATTTTCTGTTTTACCTGTTTTTAACCGAGAAGTGAGTACGCGCATAGGTGATAAGCGAATAATGCGAACATCTTGCAGTTTTGACGCTTTATAGCTTACCTCCGAAAGCCTTTTAAATGTAATAGGCTCATTTTCATCCGCCACAGCAAGGCGTTTTTCTGTTTCTTCATAAAGTAAAGTGATGGCTGATATTTTCTTTACCCCATTTATTAACATTTTATGCAAAAAATCATCCACAAGCTTCCGCAGCTCAGATAACCCTGTAATTTCAACATCAAGGGCGTCCAATTTGTTCACAAAAGATTGTATTAACGCTGACATATCATCCTTTTCAAATATCACAACTATATCTTTTATGGGGATTTGCAGCTTGCGCAGAACAATAATTTGCTTTAGCCTGTCCAAGGCGGCCTTATCGTAATGTCTTTGGGCCTTGTTTTTTGGGTGATGACTCCAGAGTAATCCCTTTTCTTCGTAGTATCTGAGTGTCCTGCTTGAAATGCCGAATGTTTCTACGACTTCATTAATTCTGATTAGTTCCATGAAACCACCTCTCACCACTATTGTACAAGTTGACCCAGGGTCAATGTCAAGGGGGATGTAGGAAAACATTCAGTTGGTTAGTGTGTGACCAACTGAATTTTAAAATGGCTTGTGTATTAATAACAATCGTGATACATTTAGTCCATGGACAGCCAACTACTTTATCCAATCCCTTATTTGCTAAAAAATCTGCAAAAAATCTATAGAAAATAGGTGACCTCATGCCTTTATTACATTACCTAGAAACCATTCGCTCTCCATTCCTAGACACTGCCTTTGGTCTAGTCACTCGTCTGGGGGAAGAAACAATTCTGGTGGTAACAATCTGCATAATTTACTGGTGTATAAACAAACACATGGGCTACATAATAGCTGCTTCATTTTTTTTATCCAGCCTCGCCGTTCAGGGTTTAAAGATAGTCTTCCGCCTGCCACGTCCTTGGATTGTCGATCCAACATTCGAACCTGTCGGCGGCGCAACGCGTATGGCTACTGGTTATACATTCCCAAGCGGCCATACGCAAAATGCGGCGGCAATTCTTGGCTCTCTTGGAGCACAATTAAAACCGATATTTGCCAAAGTAACTCTATTTGCTTTGGCTTTTCTGGTAGCAGCTTCCAGATTATACCTGGGAGTACATTTCCTATCCGATGTTATTGTATCTCTTGCAATAACATTTGCAATTATTTGGGTTGCCCTCAAAATTATTCCCAAAGAAGCCACCTGCAAGAAGTGCGAACTCATTTTATCCGCAGTTTTTATAGGGCTTGGGATTTTGGTAATTGTAATTGCGGCGGTATTATACGCAAGAAATTTATCCGAGCCAAACCAGCTTCGCGACAGTGTAAGAACTGCCGGGGCGGCCATTGGTTTTGGAATAGGCATGTATATTGAACGGTTGTATATTCGCTTTTCAGTTAAGACAAAAAGCATTCTTTGGCAAGTGATAAAGCTTGTGGTTGGCCTTGGGGGTGTGCTGGCAATACAAGAAGGCGTACGGCTAATAGGCAGATCACTTCCTATAGATGTTGTCAGGTATTTTTTAATGGTAATATGGCTTACGGTAATTTATCCTCTGATAATTAAACGTTTTTTTCAAAAACCATGATGATATAGCATACTTTGAAAGGACGATAACTATGAAAACCATAAACCTCGCAGGAAGCTGGCAATTAAGTCAAGGTAGCAATCCGCCAATCACCGGTAATTTGCCTGGGTGTACTTATTTAGATTATATGGCAAATGGAATGGCAGACCCTTTTTGGGGCATGAATGAAATCGAATCGACTCCATTGGCTCACCATCAATACACATATGCTAAGTCTTTTACCCTTCCTGCAGAGTGGCTGGAAATTTCGTATTTAGACTTGGTAGCCGATGGTTTAGACACACTGTGTACCTTGCGGGTAAATGGCGCTGAACTGGGGAAAACAAATAATATCAACCGCACATGGCGGTTAAACGCAAAACCATTATTGGTTGCCGGAGAAAATTTAATAGAAATTATCATAGAAAATCCCTATCCGTTTATGGACGGTAGCCAAGCGAATGAGCGGATGCAAGGCGCATTTGGCAATAGAAAAGGCGCGGCTCACATTCGCAAAACTCCATGCCATTTTGGATGGGACTGGGGACCGGAACTGCCCCCTGCAGGGTTAACGCGTGCGATCAGGTTAGAAGCATACGAAACTCGGATAGAAGACTTGCGTATTATCCAGCATCACTCCCAAGGTCAGGTGGCGCTTGCAATAACCGCGCAAGTTACGCAAGCTTTATCAGTACAAGGGAAAATTACTATACAATCACCGGATGGAGATATTTCAACTTATTCCGTGGAGGGCGACAGTTTACATCATCGTATAAAAGTAGATAATCCGCAGCTATGGTGGTGCAATGGTTTAGGCAACCAGCCCCTTTATACAGTAACCATGGAAATATCTTTAGATGGTGTAGTTGCAGATTCTCAAACCAGACAAATAGGCTTGCGTACAATTGAGCTAGATACCACGCCAGACGAACAGGGGGCTCAATTTCGTTTTGTGCTAAATGGCGTACCTATTTTTGCCAAAGGAGCGAACTGGATTCCTGCCGACTCTTTTATTACCCGGGTAACTCCTGCAGATATGGATTTTTACATTCAAGCCGCATGTCGGGCCAACATGAATATGCTGCGCGTATGGGGCGGCGGAATGTACGAAGGTGAAGATTTTTACGATGCCTGTGATAAATACGGCATTTTAGTATGGCAGGATTTTATATTTGCATGCGGATCATATCCTTTGCATGATGAAGAATTTTTAACCAATGTCCACGGAGAAGTGATAGACAACGTACAGCGAATCCGCCACCGAGCAAGCTTAGCCTTATGGTGCAGTAATAACGAAAACGAAATATTTGTAAAACTATGGAGAAAAGATAACAAAGCGAAACAGTCTAATCCCCATTTTTATCACGATATTTTGCCAAGCTGGGTAAGTGCGCTTGATGGCATAACACCATATTGGCCGGGCTCTCCATCTTCAGGTGCATTAGAGCACAAGGTGCATAGCAGAAAAACAGGGGAAATTCGCGGTGACACCCATCTTTGGCAAATATGGCATGGCATGATGCCAATAGAAGCCTTTAGAAAGCTGCCCACCAGATTTTGTTCGGAATATGGTGTAGAATCTATGCCATCTATGCACACAGTCAAGCAATTTACTGACAATCCATCTCCACAATTATTCGATCCTGTTATGCTGCTCCATCAAAAATCTGGCGGTGGAAACGAAAAAATCCTATTTTATCTGTTGGCTAAGTATCGTAATCCATCACAATTTGAGGATTTTGTATACCTGTCTCAGCTTGTACAAGCGGGTGCCATTCGTTTTGCTACAGATTATTGGCGGCGTAACATCGGTTTTTCTAATGGGTCTATTTTCTGGCAGTTTAACGACTGTTGGCCTGTGGCATCCTGGGCGGGAATTGATTATCACAAGCAGCAAAAGGCTGTCACTTACCATTCAAGGCATTTTAATAAAATGTGTTGTCTCTCAAACGATTATTTTAACGATCGTGCCGAACTGTATGTAACAAACGAGTATCCGACAGATTTCAAAGGAACGCTGAAGTGGGCACTAGCGGATTTTAGTGGCCACGAAATCAATAAGGGGGAAGTTTCTGTGGATGTATCAGGAATTTCTTCCATGCGCGCGGTAACGCTGCGCTATAGAGATATTCTTAAAGGACATCGTAAGCAAGATGCTGTGTTGTTGGTAACGCTTATGCAGGACGATCTATTAATAGACGAAAAATATTGGCTGCTGGTACCGGATAAAAATGCGAACCTGCCAAAAGTGTCATCGAAAATTGAATGTACTCAATTAGATCAAGCCGCCCAAGTAACCATATTCAGCCCTGTGTATGCACGTTATGTGTATTTAGAAGCCGAAGGCATAACCGCACCATGGTCGGATAATTTTTTTGATATCCCGGCAGGTAAAAGCGTAACAGTTACTGTAAATTTGCCGGATAAAATGAATATAACAGAGTTTAAAAGTAAACTAAAGATAAAAACCTTGACAGATGTAGAAGCCAAAAATGGAAAGTTAATGGATAAGTTGATTCGTTTACAAATGGTTTTTAAGAAAAAGAATTTTATCACGTGGCTTATTTTTAAGTTTTTGTAACCGTAACAGGGTTTATCATTAGATTATATCAATAAGGATTTGGTAAAACCTTTCATAAGCAAACTTCTCATTAAAAGGTGAATGACCACATTTAGGCAAAACGTGAGCTTCAAAAGTAACGCCTGACTCACGTAACGGTTCAAGAACACCCTCCACAGGGTGAGAATCATATTCTCCATGGATAACAGTAACCGTGCATTTTAGTTCATTCAGCCCACGGACTAACCCTCCACTGCTCCGCATATCATCAGCTTGTGGCCATACAGAAGCATACATTTCTCCATCTGTGGGCAATGGGTCAATCTCCCTATCTTGCATATCAAGGATTGCATAGCTATCAGATTTCTCTGCAAGTGTGCCAAGTTTTTCAAGTATTTCATCTTTGTCTGCGACTGAATCACTTTTAAGTTGGGACAATAAATGCCTAAATAGTTCTGCGTCACTCTCGGAAAGATTGTTTAATCGTCGTTGCATTATTTGCCCAACATACTCTTTTTTGAAAGGGCCACTGCCTACCAAAATAATCTGTTTTACAAGTTCAGGATATTTTGCCCCAAATAAAACAACGAGCCACGCCCCCCATGAATGGCCAAGCATTGTGATTGGCTCTTTTGTATTGCTATTTACCTGGGCGTAAAGTTCCTCAATCAATTCGGAAATGGAGCACTTTGTCTGTATTGGTTCAATAACGCCAATGCCGAATAATTTTGATAATTTTTCCCCTATGGGTGCAACGGAACCACAGGCCCCCGGCCCACCATGAACGATGGCAATCTTAAAAGGTTTATTTCCATATTTTCGTACCACTATTGCCCTCCTCAAATTAAACCAACTCTGATAACTGTATCACAACCATGATGGAAATGTAAACGAAGAACCAAGGTCTTTTATAAAAACATAATGACAAAAGAGAATAAAGCCGTTAATATAAAGCGGAAACCTATGAATTAATCTGGTAAAGGGGTAAATAACGGTGGTATAATGGTTTTATAGGAATTACGAAATTGGAGGAAAATAATATGTCAAATATGCAAGTTGTGGCAGTTCGCTACATTCAACAACTTCCTGAAAATAAATTAAGCAGTGCAGTGGATTACCTCCGCTACTTGTGTGAACAGGAGCTCCCATTAGACGATTTTGATTATCTCTTGGCTCGAAATGCAGACAACGACAAAAGTACAGAAACGATAACGCTTGATGTGCTTTTGCAAGATATGGGAATAAGTTATGAAGAATTGCAAACGAATTGAATTTAAGAAACCTGCTGAAAAATTTCTCAAAAGCCGCCCCGAAAAGAGCAGATACGGATACTTTCACAAATATACAAACTGCCCTCTGGAAATCACATCAAAAAAATGGAGGGATATGATAATCGTTATCGTCTTAGGGTTGGTGATATTCATGTGATTTATGAACTTCACGCAGACGAGGTAACGCTTATTGTACTTGTTGCAGAAATCGGCAACAGGGGAGATGTGTATAAATGATTTCAAAGGACGCACTTATGCACCACAATGAATGTGGTACGTGCTTAATAATTAATATTTTCGAAAGTTGGGGAAATATGAAAGAAATCCCACAAGGAAACTTGTGTGAATATAGATATTTTATCTCGACAAGGAGGAGTGATACGTTATGAAAACAAATATTTTGAAACGTCAACCGCAACCAAGGAGGGTGACAATGTTTTAACCCTCCTAAAACAATGGAGGTTTTGAATGAAGAAAAACATCATACTACTTGGTCCGAGCAGGGTAGGAAAAACAACATTAGCGAAACGCTTAAACATGGAGTTGAATTACAGCGTGATTGCTACTGATGATATAAGTATTGGATTTGAAGAGGGTATGCCTCAAACAAAAATCGGTAAGCCCAACGATTACGAAAAATCTGTGGCTAATGTAACCACTTTCCTCGCTTCGTATGTGAGCGCATTGGCTTGGCGTTCCAATTTCTACAACGGAACAAAATATGTGTTTGACGATGGAAAGGGTTATTTTGATTTCGATAAGTTAGTGCCTATTTGGGAAGTGATTGAACCCAATAAAGACTATTGGAAAGAGCAATACTTGATAATAGGCTTAACTTGTCACAACCAAACGCTTGATGAAATGTTTAACGCCATAAGAAAACACGATGTCAATGACGATTGGACGCATAATATCAGCGATGACGAGTTAAGAAGTCATTTAGTTGGCACCATGGAGTACAGTCGAAATCTACATGATAAATTTCAAAAGTATGACCCTTTCATTTACGATGTTTCTAAAAATCGAGAGCAAGTATTGGATAACATCGTAAATGATATTAAGGCTAAATTTGGTCTGCTTTAATAATATCATGTGACATGTTCAAAATGGAAAGCGGATGTCCGTAAAATATCCACTTTCCCATTACTATCCAAAACAATAATGGAACACATCACGATATAAACAATGGCGTTATTTCCGCCATTAATAGGGTATATTGTAATACTAGGTAGCATCAAATATAATATAAAAACTATTTGCGCGCACAGCGTGCACCCGTAGCGGATGCGGAGGAAGCGTAGCTGGGCTTTGCCCAGCGTAGCGGCGGGGTTTGGGGCAGAGCCCCATTTAATTAGAAGGAGAAATTAAAAATGGCAAATCCAGTTATCACAATCGAAATGGAAAACGGCGGGATAATAAAAGCGGAGCTTTATCCCGAAATTGCACCAAACACAGTAAACAACTTCATATCCCTGGCAAAAAGCAGCTTTTACGATGGTCTCATTTTCCATCGTGTAATTCCAGGGTTCATGATCCAGGGCGGGTGTCCTACCGGTACGGGAATGGGTAATCCAGGTTATGCAATTAGCGGAGAATTCGCCGCTAATGGGTTTAGTAATAACCTAGCGCATGACACAGGCGTATTATCCATGGCTCGCTCCGGCGATCCTAATTCTGCCGGCAGCCAGTTCTTTATTATGCATAATGCATCACCACATTTGGATGGACAATATGCCGCTTTTGGAAAGGTAACAGAAGGGCAAGGTGTAGTAGACGCCATTGCAAATACTCCGCGCGGCCATTCGGACAGGCCGAATGCTGAACAAAAAATAAAAAAAGTTACCGTTGATACCTTTGGCGTGGACTATCCAGAACCTAAAAAAGGTACTAGATAGTAGGTATTTTCTCAATAACCTGAACACGTTTAGTCAATATCGTGTTTAGGTTATTTTTTTTGAAAGAAGATGATTTGTATTAGAAAAAGATTTTCCTATATCAAAATTTTTTTATGTAAAATGTTCGTACCTTGCAGACAATTATTTTTTAAGCAAGGTTTTTTATTTTATGGTGTGTTAAAATTTTTTTCGGAGGGATAACATGGAGTGGCTCAAAAGAATGAATGCGGCGATTGAGTTTATTGACGAAAACATAAACGAAAAAAGCGACTACAGAAAAGCAGCCGAAATAGCCTGCTGCTCTCTTTCTCGTTTTCAAAATATGTTCCTGTTCATTTCAGATATACCTTTGTCTGAATATGTGCGGCGGCGAAGAATGGCCTTATCCGCCAAAGAACTTGTCGGCAGCCAAATAAAAATCATTGATTTGGCGCACAAATATGGCTACGAATCTCCTGAGGCGTTTACTCGCTCATTTAAAGCTTTTCATGGGATTTCGCCATCAGATTCTCGCAGGTTTAAGAAGTTTATTGATTATCCTAAAATATCCGTCCAAATACAAATCACAGGAGGGCATTTTAATATGGAACCCCCAGGCAAAATGAAGATATACAAGGACATTTTGATTAAGGTCGAAACAGTTTCTTACCCAGAATCTTTCAAAGCCGTAGGCTTACCTTACAAGGATGGTTTTGCTCATATAGGAGATTATCACGAAAATTATAAAGATAAGGTTAGAAATAAATATGAACCTTATATGGAAATAGGCATGGGTTTGTCCTATGATGGAGGCGGGGACTATATTTTTGGCTGCCGTGTCAGTTCCCTTGATGACTGTATTGAGGATATGATTGCAGTCGATACCGGCTTTAAGAACTTTGCCGTGGTTACATTCCGTTCGGAGAGTTTTATGAGGCTTGTAGGCGGGGAGGATGGCCCCGGTGAAGGTATGCAAACCGCCAATGAATATATTAATAACGTTTGGCTGCCGGAACATATGGACGATGTTGAGTTATACAAGCCCAGCGAAATAGAACACAATGTATTCAAAATGAATGGCGGCAGCATCCTAGGTGGCTGCTACCCCATCGAAGTATATATTGATGCGGACGATACCAATCCGGAAATGTATTATTACATTCCATTAAAGGATAAATAAAGAAGGATAAATAAAGACAGGCCGAGGAGGAATGCAAATGATAGGCATTAAAGAAATGATAACCAAAATGAAGGAAAATGTAATATGTGACTTCCCGGATGATTACATTGTTTCAGGCAATCTGATTGATGGTTTTACCGAGGCGGATGTGCGTATTGGAATAAAAGGTTTCTCTTCTCTGCTTATTCAAATATACGATGTCATGCTGCATGATGTAAATAATCCGATAACAGAAGAAGAGGCTACGGCAAACAGTCTCGGGCTTACAAATATTTACGCGGATATAGGAAAACCGTTGTCGTTATTATATGCAATGGGTGTATGCGGTAAGCCCGGTGATAGCGGTGGCAGTTTGTTAATTGATGGCAGTGAGCTAAATGCGTTATATAAAAAAATGCGTGGCAACAAACCCCTTGAATATATGCGCTTATTAAAAGATGCCGGTTTGGTTTTTTCAATAGATCTATCAGCAAAATCCTTAAATCTTAATAAAGTCGGAATTATAGAGCTGCATTACCCTGATAATGCAATAGCTTTGATTGGATTGAAAGTGCTGGCAGAAGCCGTGGCTAAAATCTGCAGAGATATACATTTAGCCGATATAATCCACACATTTGCCAGGTGTGATTACTCTGCTCTATCCATGCCCAAAAAATATATTTATGAAATACCGGTTATTACAAAGTTTTTGCCCAAGGATTATAGAGATTTTTTTGTGGAGTTACACGGTATACTCCTTCATAATAAGTGTAAATGTGAAGCAAAAATTAACATGAACGAGTACCAGTTTACGTATATTCCAAAAAAAGGAACGGCAAATATATGCTCAATCAACATATCATTTGAACGGAGCACCATAAGGATAAAATCACGTTTGATTACGGAACAACCTGATTTATTAGCGGATGCACCAAAAAGCATCTATGATGCTGTAAAAAATGGGTTTACTTGCTTAAAGAAAGCAGACCCCGATGCGTGCAATCCAAAATGCAATGGTAAAAACCTTTCGTTTTCGCTGGATGGTGAAGAACATCTTAAATGTTGGATAATAAATTTTATTTTACCTGTTAATGAAAATAACGAACGTGAATTTGTGAAGAAGTGGTTGGAAAAGGAGTTATCCTTTTATGAATAGACTTGCATATGTATAATTTTGAGATGAGCAAAAGCGGATGCTTCACATTATTGGAAGTATCCGCTTTTTTATACAAATTTAATAAAACTTTTTTTCGTACTCCCCACGAGTCATGTCCGCTTCAAAAACGACTGCAATAGCACCGGGCCCCACATGAGCACCTATAACCGGCCCCATCATCATAGGAATTACTTCACGTACTGGAACGGTATCCTTAACCATTTCTGCGAGTTTAAACGCATCTTCCTCACAGTCTGTATGTGGAATAAGTACAGTGTCAAGTGTGGTATCGGCATTAATGCTGCGTTTTAACTGATTTACCAGCATTTTAAGTGCAGATACACGCCCGCGGGTCTTATTCTTCAAGGCTAGTGATCCGTCAGGCTGAATGTTGAGTATAGGTTTTACACTTAATAGGGAACCGCCTATGGCGGAAAGTTTACTTAAACGTCCGCCCCTATGCAAATACATTAAATCATCTACAGTAAAAAATCCAAGGAGGTTATGTTTTTTCTCATTCAGCCAAGCCGCTGTTTCTTCTGCTGTCAAACCTTCTTCACGCTTTTTTACCGCAAGCATAGCCAATAATCCGTTTACTGATGTAGCACTAATGCTGTCAATTGGGTATATGTTGCAATTGGGGTACGTTTCTTTAACTTGTTCAAGGGCAAGTAATGCACTTTGATATGTGCCTGACAGCGCACCACTTAGAATGATATATAGCGTGTCTTTTCCTTGCTGGGCGTACGCTGTAAAAGATTCTACAAAACCATCTGGGTTTATTAATGATGTGGCTGCCTTGCCACCGTCTCGTAAAGCATTATAAAATTCTTTACCTGATATTTTTTGCCAAGAACCCATCGGATGCTCTACCCCATCCAAAGAGAATGGAATGGGTATCGTCTCTATACCGTGTTCTTTGATAAATTCTGGGTGCAAGTCACAGCTGGTGTCAACTACAATGGTAAATGATTGCATGTTGCCTACTCTCCTTTTTTCTTTTATAACATTGGACGAAATTTCTGTTTCGGCTATTTTGTGCTTTGCCGTTAACATTGTAAGTAATTTGGAAGCATAATCTCTTCCGTTTTCACAGATGGAATAGTATGTCCATTTTTCCAGCTTGCGAACGGCTACAATTCCGCTTTCTACTAAAATTTTCATGTGATAGGATAGAGCGGATTGTCCAACACCAATCAGTTCTTTCAATTCCGTAGCGTTTTTCTCACCGTTTTGCAGAATTTCCAAAACCTTCAGCCGCATTACATCAGAAAACGCCATAAAGATCTTTGCATTATCATGATGTTTGACCAAAATCATCACCTCACATCAAAAATTATTGATATGATCATATCATATTTATACATATATAACAACATTATTTTCTATAGCCAATATCACTCATTGAATGGGCAATCTGCTTACCCATTTCATACTCTGGACGAACAACCCTGTCTACACCAATCAGTGATAAAATTTTGGCGTGTAGTTCATTTTGCGCTTTACTAACGATAAACTTTGCATCCATCTCTTTAACCATCATATTTATTAATATGCTGTCTTCTTGTTTTGCAATAGCTACGATTACACAGTCAAAATTCTGAATACCCAATGAACGCAGAACCACTTCATCTTTTGCATCCCCGATAACAGAGTCTGTTACATTGTTCATTATGGGTGTAACATCTTTTTCGTGTTCGTCTATAACCATAACCTCATGTTTCATACGGTAGAGTTCGGCAGCAATTGCTTTTCCAAATCTGCCCATGCCGATAACCAAATAAGATTTTGTTGATTTCATTTATACGGCTCCTAACCCATCATCACCCATGTTTCAGGGTGTTTAATTTTTTCGTCATTATTCCTTCCAAAGAACGCAGCCATACCTAAAGTCATTATGCCTACACGCCCACAAAACATAAATATGATAAGCACTATTTGTGACACCGGTACTAATGCACTTGTTATTCCGTGAGACAGCCCACAGGTGGCTATTGCTGATATAGTTTCAAACAACACCGCCGAAAAAGGCAGGTATGGCTGCATAAAAGATATAATCATAGACCCAATCATGGCAGCACATAGTACTAGCATACTTATTGCCAGCGCACTTCTTATCTGCGATGTAGGTATTGTGCGCCCAAAGACCGCCAGCCTACTTTTGCCCCTAAAATAATTGATAGCCGATAAGAGCAAGATACCCGCCGTTACATTTTTTATGCCCCCTGCTGTAGAACCTGCCGACCCGCCTATAAGCATAAGCAGCATAATTATCATTCTTGTTGCCCCAAATAACTGTCCTTGCCCCACAACCGAAAACCCGGCAGAGCGTGGCATAATTACTTGAAATAGGCTTATTTGTAGAGCCTTTGGCAAGCACATATCCCCAATCGTGTGAGGGTTATTACGTTCTATCACAAAAAATAAAATCCACCCGACTAATATCAGCCAAAAAGAAATACATAAGACCAGTTTTGAATGTAAGTGAAGCCGCTTAAATTTGAAGCCGCTTTGCAATATATCTTCCCAAACAAAAAATCCTAATCCGCCGATTAGTACTAATATCATTACAATAGTAATAACAAATCTATCGCCTGCATGGTCTGCCAAACCATAGAACGCGTAATTGTATCCAAATAAGTCAAACCCAGCGTTTGCAAAGGCGGCTATGGAATGAAAAATAGCCATTCCCAAGCCTTGCCATGCGCCATATCTGGGCATAAATCGCAGCCAAAGCAAGATTGCGCCAATACCTTGAAATATCAAAGTGCCCAGCAGAACATGACGAATTAGCCTTATTACCCCTTGCATATCATGCAAGTTGAGAGATTGCATGATCAATAGGCGTTGTGACAGGCCAATCTTTCTGTTCATTATAAAAAAGAAAATCGTTGTAAAAGTCATAAAACCCAATGCGCCAATCTGAATAAGGCATAGTATTACAATGTGACCAAACATACTCCATGTCTGTGAAGTATCGGCTACCACCAAACCGGTAACAGATGTAGCTGATGTTGATGTGAATAATGACATTAAGAAATTTACATCTACACCATTATGGTGTGATATTGGGAGCATGAGCAAAACTGTCCCTGCCAATATTACTAAAAGATATCCCAAAAACATTACCTTTGCGGGGTTAAGTCGTTTGCGGGTGTGGCTAACAAAGCCGTTGATAGTTGCTGGTGATTTCACGTGTTTCATATATCTGTACTCATTGTCCCTTCTCTTTATTTTGTAATATTATTATGCGCCATTTGGGATAAAAAAAGCGGAGACCTCATTATAAGTTCTCCGCAAAAGTTCCGAAAAGGTTCAGGGTTAAACAAAAAGGGCAGAGAACTCCAGTATGAAGCTCTACACCCTGAAGCTAAATGCCTTGAAAACATACAGACATCGTTTCATTCAATATCTGTTGCCCAACCGTAATGTATTATTATTCAATTTTTTACCAGATTTAATTATATATTGATTACCTTGCTTATGTCAACTATTTTTTGTACTGAAACTATCTCATGTGGTATAATATCCGTAGAAAAAGCGAGGTGAAGTAGATGAAAATAAATTGCGAAGTTATTCAAGTCCTATTACTCCATGCAAAGTTGTAGAGAAGGCCGAAATCTCTTGCATGGAGTATAAAAATAAATTTCAATAGCATAATTGTTATCCTTCTCTCTGACTTTGCACCTTATTAAATGATTATAAGGAGTTGAGTTGGAATGAAATCTATTAAAGCGCAAGCTGTATTTCCAGAGTCTCTTTTAACTGAGATACAGAAATACATTCAAGGTGAAATAGTATACATCCCTAAATTGAAAGACGATTATAAAAAATGGGGAGACAACACAGGCGCAAAGAAAACAATTGCCCAAAGAAATGACAATATGGTGAAGGCATTTAGGGCCGGAACTTCAATTTTGCAATTGGCAGAAATATATGGTTTAGCGGAAGATACAGTTAAAAAAATTGTGTATGGAAGTCATTAATGGGATAGCTTTACCGCTTATTTGGTAGGGCTATTTTGTTTTTAACTCAAACAATGCCTATGAGTATATGCATAACATGTGTTAGTATAATAATGAAGTGCACTGCTGTAATGGCAACACATCCTAAGTCGAGGAGAATAAAAGTGATAACATTGCAACCGGTAACATGGGAAAATTATGACGAATTAGTCGCCTTAGAAGTCCATGAAAATCAAAAGAGTTTCATAGCATCAAATCAAAAGAGTTTAGCACAGGCTTATGTTTATTGGGCAAATAACGATTATAACTTTCTACCGCCTATTGTGCTTGGCATTTATGATGGTGGTGTGCCAGTTGGCTTTACCACTATAGCCTATGAGGCCGGCGAAGGCGGGTGGAAATCGAATGAAGGGCTGCCACGGTATAATTTATGGCGTTTTATGATTGATAAAAACCATCAAAGCAAAGGGTATGGAAAAGCGGCAATGGAGGAATTGATAAGGTTTCTTCGTACGAAGCCAAAAGGTGACGCGCCAGCAATATATGTTTCATATGCATCAGATAATGATGCCGTTCGGAGGCTGTACACAAGCGTCGGTTTTATGGAAACCGGCGAGATTGATGATGAATATGCGGACAATATTGAAGTAGTAGCAAGATTTGTGTTTTAGTTTATATCCAAAAAGCGGATGATTCCTAACAAATGGAAACATCCGCTTTTTCTATGCAAATTACTATCACGCTTACTTCCCTGCAGACCGCGGCAATTCATTATCAAGCCATGTTTCAATATCGGGTTTCATATCAACGATGGAGTTATCGAGCGGTATGCGAATCCCTTGGCAGCCACCCTGGCAACGTTCACCACGTAGTGTTCTATCGCAGCCATATCCTTTTGCGATTTTTTCCTGTAAATATAAAGGGAATTTATTAATAACATCTACATATTTATCTGTTTTTTTTGCTCTTACCATTAAGCAATAACCATATTTCATAGATACAGTAAGCGCCCATAGTCTTTGCTGGTAAATATCTCGTGAAGATAGGGCGCGCTTGCTATTTTTTATATATGCGTAAGCAAAATGAGATGCGTTGTCATAGATTGTGACACAAGTCATTCCCATACCAACATAACGCTGGTGCAATTCGATTGCAAATTTTTGAATTTTTTCCGGTAATGGATGTAAGATATCTTTCAAAACATCAAGTATATCTGTATTTTCTACTTTAATTGCCCTGTAATCGCATCGCAAAAGATTCGCGGCGTTATTATAAAACCTTACTTGCAGCTCTTTAGCTGCAATAGACAGGGCTTTTAAACCAGTTAACAAGGTGGGGTTCTTCGGATATAGTACTTCTAAAGCACTATCCGAAATATTGAATACTCTTGCGTTCAAATCAATATCGGTAAAAACAAAACCACAAAGAGATAAGAACCGTAAACACTCCATTTGCTTAGATACAGGAATTTTAGGCTTCGGATGGAGAAATGACGGTATTTCAGTAATGAATAATGAATCGCTGCTTTCAGATAATTTCCCATGGTAACCTATAACAATTAACAGGTTGTTAATATGACTTAAAAAGGGATAGTCTTCGGGATTACTTCTTTTTTGCGGCTTAGCGTATAAATCCCCATCGGAGATTAAGTTGTCGCAAAATAGATACAAAAAATCTCTGAATGCAATAATACCGTTTCGTATATTTTCCTCGTTTGCAATGTCTTTAAATATGGGTTTTAACGCGTAATCTGTAGGAATGGCTGCTGGTATTAAGTTTTTAATATAACTTGCATATCTGCTGATTGGTGGTTGCATTCCTATCTCGCCGTGGGTTGTATTCATAGTTTCACTCCTATCCGCTCCATTGCATACATTTCCATCACCATCCGCATATGAAATGGCAGATTCAGTTGGGTGCGTTCCGCACCCAACTGAATTTATTTTTACACTTACTGTGCCAAGTAATGCTCCGGCACAAAGTCAACAGAATATATCCCATCAGTCAGGCGAATACGAAGTAAACATGTATTCGGATCATTCTCATTTACATCATTATACCATCGGTGAAAAGCCTCACGCAATTTTACCATCATGCCGGCATTTTCTGCGGACAGAACATGTCCAATATTTTCACCAACCCCATGGGCGTTGATGTAAGTTTCGTTACGTTCTCCACAGAAAATTGCAACGATGGGGTTTTTCTCAATTTGTTTCATCTTGTTGGATAATGCGTTAGTAACAGCATAAAACGCCCCATCTTCATAATAGGCGTTCACAACCCGGGTGGTAACACGCGTTCCATCCGTTGTTGTAAGCCCAATGAAATTATCCTTGCTAAACTTTTCTGTTAGGACCTTGTTTGTATCTTTGTGGCTGCTCATTGTCTGTCCTCCTTCTTTTTAATAGGCAACAGCAAATCAAGCTGTAAATCCTCCATTCGCGCACCTTCTTGCATAAAATTGTAGTAATTCAAAAACTCCTCAAAGTATGGGCCTTGGGATTTTTCATATTTCTCGCTTGCATTAACCCATTCCGTAAGCAAGTTCCAGTCCTGAAAACTCCAGTCTCTTAGCACATGAGCGGCGTATAATTTTCCGGTAAAAGTCTTTTTTAGTAAGGGTGTTTTTACTTCCATATCTTCTGGAATTGACACCCACGTTTCATATGCTTGCGGAGATACCCCGGCACCTACTTCTAGGGTTTTATGAGAGCAGTCAAAGCCAAAACACCTGGCATCGGGTTTGAACTTCAGTAGCCCAGTTTCCCACACAAACCGTTCTATTATACCTGTGGCTTCTACATTGCACATTTCTCCAGAAAGGTGAGCCGCAGCGAATGTCATTGGTGGTAAATAAATAATTCGTACGTCCTTGTCTTCCAGTTTGCTTAAGGTTTCATTTGCTTTGTTAAGATCTCTCATTGATTTTTCTTCATTCACCGTATTTTTAGGGAAGGACATGCTCTCCACAACAGCAAATACCGAGTTATCGCCTAAATAATCAAGTTGCAAGCGCATATTGGCTTTTTCATGTAATTCCTGAACAAAGCGGCTGAGAATAGATTTAACCGTTGATAATGCTGTAATTTGTTCGTCTAATTCGCTTATATTGCGCTCAAATATTTCAATGACGTTTACAGCATCACTATTGCCAAATATTTCACGGATTTGCTTAACAGGAACACGCAGTTTTCTTAAAATGATAATTTGGCGAAGCCGACGTATAGCAGCTTCATCATAAACTCTGTAGGCGTAATCTTCCATGCGCTGGCTTTCAATGAGGCCAACTTGTTCGTAATAGCGGAGCATGCGGCTGGATATACTTAGATTTTTTGATACGGTGCTAACGGTTTGTGTTTTTTGGTTCATTGTGCTTGCACTTCCCTTCGAATTATTTCAAGTAAAGAATAAAGCAGGACACGGTGTTCCTGTCAAGGATGGAAATCAGTTTTAAATAAATTTACGCAACGGTTTCTAAACATTGCAAAATGATATGTGCTACGGCGGAATGGTTATAAATCATTCATTATACAACATTATCGGTAAAGTTAGACTGGCGTGTTTTGCACAGAATTTAGTTTGAAAATGTATGAGGCAGTATGATAAAATAATATTAGTTTAGCAAGCAAAAAGGAGCGGAACGCATGACAATTAACGAGAAATTGAAAAAGGCCACCTGTCTTGTTTTAGGGTTTGTGATGGTGTGTGCAATAGTAACGCCTTGGGTTGTGCCGGTCTATAAAGTGCAGGCAGACGGCAGAGTTGATGGTGTAGGAATGACCATAGCAGCCAGCGGCGGCAACGACCCCTCAAGTTTTGCAATACAACCAGATGGCGGCTTATGGGCATGGGGGAGAAATAACTTTGGCCAGCTTGGCAATGGCACCACTACAGACACATCCACCCCTGTTAGAATTTTGGATAATGTAGTCGCTGTTTCCGCCGGGCATGGATACACAATGGCATTACGTGCAGACGGCAGCTTATACACATGGGGCCGAAACAACTTTGGACAACTTGGAGATGGAACCGCCACCAACAGACACAACCCTGCCAGAGTGTTGGATAATGTAACCGCTATTTCTGCCGGGGTTAGCCATGCAGTGGCAATACGTACAGATGGCAGCTTATGGGCCTGGGGGGATAACCGACATGGGCAGCTTGGAGATGGCACAACCACGGAAGTACGTTTACCCATAAGGATAATGGAAAATGTAACCGCTATTGCCGCAGGAAGTTCATGCACAATGGCAATACGAACAGATGGCAGCTTATGGGCTTGGGGCTTTAATAATTTTGGCCAGCTGGGAGACGGCACCACAACCGACAGGCATAATCCTGTAAGAATAATGGATAATGTAACCGCCGTTTCTGCCGGGCTTAATTTTACAATGGCAATAAGAGGCGATGGCAGCCTATGGGGTTGGGGTGTAAATGACATTTCTCAACTTGGGGATGGTACCAGCATAAACAGGCTAAGCCCTGTAAGAATAATGGATAATGTAACATCTGTTTCTGCCGGAAGTGCTAATGCTGTAGCAATACGTACAGATGGCAGCCTGTGGGGCTGGGGGCATAATAATAGCCTCCGGTTTGATAGTCGTGTGACAGTAACACTTATATCTGAACCTATAAATATAATGGATAATGTAGTTTCTGTATCTGTCGGCAGTGAACATAAACTGGCAATACTTGCAGATGGCAGCTTGTGGGCACGTGGCAGAAACCACCATGGGCAAATTGGGAATGGGGGTACTGGTGTTAGGCTCGTGCCTGAGCAAATAATGGGTAGCGTAATGCGTCCAACCACGCCAACACAAACGACCCCTACTACACCACCTACATCGCCTGACGTAGAAGATGCTGTGATGGAAGAAGCTGAACGCCCGCCAACTACACCATCGCCAACGCAACCCACTAACCGTGCTAATACAGCTGCAGGCGGCACTATTGCGGCGGGAGGTGTTTCCAGCTTTGCAATACAGCAGGATGGCAGCCTATGGGCTTGGGGCAGTTATGGGTCGGGTGTAGTCGGCGTCGGCAGAGGAGCCGTATATGGCAGACTTAGCCCCACAAGGGTGCTAGATAATGTTACTGCTATCTCCGCAGGCGGCAGTGGGGCGATAGCAACACGCAGTGATGGCAGTTTTTGGACTGTACAATCAACAATGCCTACTAGGACAGGAACCCGAGATAGATTTCCAATGAGTGAAGAGACATATAACTTTGTTTCTTTAAGAAACTTTTTAGAGATAGGCAGTGTTGATACAATTTATGAGGCTAGTGGCCATACATTTATAATTCGCCCAGATGGTAGTTTATGGGGTTTTGGCTACAACTCTGAGGGGCAACTTGGTGATGGTACCAGACAACATAGAACCGCACCGGTCAGAATTATGGATGATGTGATTGCAATCTCAAATACTTCCTGGTCGCACACAATGGCAATTCGCAGCGACGGCAGTCTATGGGGGTGGGGTGTCAATACACATGGACAGCTTGGCGACGGCACTACCACAAGTCGGTTAAGTCCCATGAGGATAATGGATGATGTAGTGGCTGTTTCTGCCTCAAGTTCTCATACAGCTGCAATCCGTAGTGACGGCAGTCTGTGGACATGGGGCAGAAACACCGAAGGACGGCTTGGTGATGGCACAACCACTAATAGGCATAGCCCGGTTAGAGTAATGGATGATGTAGTATACGTTTCTGTTGGCGGCGGTCGCACTATGGCAATTCGTACCGACGGCAGCTTGTGGGGCTGGGGTCATAATAGTAGCGGCACAGTTGGAGATGGCACTACTGAACACAGGCATAGTCCTGTTAAGATAATGGATGATGTTGTGTCAGTCTCCGCCGGAGGGTGGCATACCCTGGCGCTTCGTAGTGACGGTAGTCTGTGGGCTTGGGGCGAAAATCAAGATTCTGAAAACTACACTGCGTTACACAGAAGAGGCATGATTGGCGATGGCACCAATATAAATCGCTCCAGTCCTGTGCATATCATGGATAACGTAATGCTACCTCCAGGCGTAACTGCTTCTAGGACTAGTGGCACTGTGGCTGGTGATACAGATCTAGCTACAGCCAGCACATGGGCGCGTAACGACATAACCCAAGCAATAAACCTAGGCCTCGTGCCACAAACCCTACAAACCAACTACACCAACAACGCCACCCGCGCAGAATTCTCCGCCCTAGCCGTAGCCCTCTACGAAACCATAACAGGCAGAGAAATCACAGGTCGTATGCAATTTAATGACACGAACGACATTAACGTCCAAAAAATGGGCTATCTAGGCATCGTAACAGGGGTAGGCAACGGAAACTTCGCCCCAAATAATGGCATAACACGAGAACAAGCAGCAGTAATGATTGCCCGCCTCGCCAACGAATTAGGCCAGCCAATACCCTCATCGGCCCCCACATTCGCAGACAACAACGGAATATCTTCATGGGCGTTTGATGCCGTAGGGCAAATGCAATCAACAGGCATTATGGGCGGTGTGGGTAACAACAACTTCGCCCCAAGCGGCGATTACACCCGAGAGCAATCTATCATCACAATGCTACGCTTATTCGACCTGCTAAGTTAAGCCATAAAATTGCACAACCTATCTAGGGGCGCCGCCTTGGCGCCCCGCTTTTTTAATACAGCCATCGTTAACCCATGGAGGCAAAAATGCAAATAAACAGATTATTCGAAATAGTATACATCCTTCTACACAAGCGCAAAACATCCGCGACAGAACTTGCAACAGAGCTAGGCGTCTCAAGGCGTACAATCTGCCGAGACATAGACATATTAAGCTCCGCAGGTGTACCCATATTTACAGAAAAAGGTAAAGGCGGCGGCATTAGCCTACTCCCTAATTTTGTGCTAAACAAATCGATATTAAGCGAACAAGAGCAAAACGAAATATTATCCGCATTACACGGCTTATCTACAGTTAAACAAGACGATCAAGTGCTACGAAAAATATCCGCCATATTCAATAAAACCGCAACAAACTGGATAGAAGTAGATTTCTCCGATTGGTCTGGGGAAAATGATTTCTTTAATGATTTAAAAATGGCCATCACAGAACGACGCGTTGCCACAATGGATTACTATAACAGTGCTGGCGAAAAAACATTTCGCACCATAGAGCCTATGCAGCTATGGTTTAAATCCAAGTCTTGGTATTTAAAAGGCTTCTGCCTAACCAAGCAAGATATGAGGGTATATAAGCTAACACGCATCAAAAACCTGACCATAACAGCCGAACACTTCACCTTGCGAAATTTACCGGCGGAACAGGATACTTGGGCAGAAAATGGGGAAGAACAAAAGTATGTAACTTTAAAACTCCGTATAGAGTCTGAAATGGCCTACCGCGTGTATGACGATTTTTACGAAAGTTCCGTAGAAAAACAGCCTGACGGAAGTTTTATTGTATCCCTAACAATTGAAGACGATAGCTGGGTGCATGGCTTTTTATTATCTTATGGCAGATATATTGAAGTACTTGAGCCAGAAAGCGTCCGCAATATTTTAAAAGAAGAGACACAAATTATCTTAAACAAGTATTTATAATGTGCCGCCCTGTTGTCACATTAATCCAGATATAATCCAAATGTGCCGCACGAAAAAAGTCACAAGGAGATACAAACATGATAATTTCACTAAAAGGGCAACTAGAAGATTGGAAGCAAACCCGCAGTATAACCCTCGAATTTCTCTCAGAATTAAGCGACAGCGACCTAGATAAAAAGCTGCCAAGAAAAAAGCTAAACACAATCCGCCAGCAAATTGAAGAAATGGCAATCATACAAAGTAG
>Ga0131853_10004353_pt1 | contig 25386 bp, 11 predicted proteins | sample TergutLab28metaG_FD_92764 | JGI IMG/M metagenome (GOLD analysis project Ga0131853, IMG submission 92764) | Labiotermes labralis P1 segment gut microbial communities from Petit-Saut dam, French Guiana - Lab288 P1 (version 2) (version 2) | ecosystem: Host-associated > Arthropoda: Insects >... | reverse complement strand
TCCCTCTCAAAACCTCAACCTCATCAACTTCCTCGTCCTTCTTCTTTTTCATCAGCACTATTACAAGCAGTGCTGCTGAAGAAAGTACCAGACCTACTGAAGAAGCTATAAGACCTGTGAAGCTTTGCTCGTCGCCTGTGAGAGGATTCTCGGTTTGCCAGATTATGCCGGGTGCGCCGCTAGGTGCTCCGGCTGCGCCAAATGGGTCTGTGATACCCAATAGGCCGTCGTCATCTGTGTCACCGTAGTCATCGTCATCTCCATCGCCGCTGCCAAGAGCACCTGCGCCGAAGAATGGTCCGGGAACGTTGTTACCGTTATTGTTATTGTTATTGTTGTATGGTGCAGGTGTGGTGCCTTGCGGTGGGAACAGAAGCTCTGGGTTGATAACGTTGGCTGTAGGTGGAAGGGCTACGTCGCTGGTGTCGTTGCCGTTACTGCCATTACCTCCGTTACCGTTACCGTTACCTCCGTTGTCACCTGTCCAGTCCCAATTGCTTTCACCCGGTGGGTCAGGGTTGTATGGGTTGTATGGGATGTATGGATTGTATGGGTCTGGGTCACCATTACCATTATCACCAGGTGTTCCATTATCACCAGGTGTTCCATTATCACCAGGTGTTCCATTATCACCAGGTGTTCCATTATCACCAGGTGTTCCATTATCACCAGTAGAAGGTGTCCAGCTAGCCACTGCCCAAACATCTGTAGCAGGTGCTATAACGGTAGCTCTTTGGCTTGTGGCTTCTGTGCCGCCTGCAAATGATACGGTTATAACATTAGCAGTCGGGTTGGCTATCGGGTCATCATCAAAGAATGTCCAGCGTACAAAGTCATGCTCAGGAAGTCTGCTGGCAAATATCATGATTCCGGTGCCTGCATAAGTAACAGCTGACGCGGTTCCTGCACCTTGTGCTGCTCCTACGTTTACTATAGGAGAACCGGTGCTTATTGCGGTTACTGTTACAGGTGTTACTGTAGTCCAGGTAGCTCTAAGATGAACATCATCGCCCGGCATTGTAAGGCCGATTGGTAATGTAAAGTTAGCGGCTGCCGTAGAACCCGGAGCCCAGCGCAGGTTAGCTGATGTAAATCCTGCAGGTGTTGGCTCGTCAGGATGTATTTGCCAGCCCGGTGGGTTAAGGAATCTTCCTTCACCAAAGCCTGCCGGGAAGCGGAAGGTAGTGAAGTTTGACAGGTCAGTGGTCATTATGAGAGTGCGTGTGTCTGTGCCAATGCGTGTATTGCCTACATAGTGGTGTACATATACGGTACGATTCAGGTCAAAGATACCGCCGCCGCCTTCACCTACATATGACCACATTGCTACTGCTTCTACATCGAAGCCAGGCATGTTGAACTGTATTGCAGATGGTGCCATGCTGCCGCTGAAAGGAACAGGAGCCGGCAGCTGGATTGCATTGCCATCCGGATTCGGGAACACAACAGGAGCTGTTGAATTGTTAGCTGTGTTCAACGGATTGCCTGCGTGATCTCTAAGGTTAAGACCCGCTGCGCCCACGGAGTTCATTTGAGCTGCTGACAATGGAAGCCCGGTTTCTGCATTGTACAATCTCCAACCAACTACCCAGAATTCTGTAAGTGTATCAGGATTAGCTGTTACACGTACATTTTCTCTTTCATAGAACAGTTGGGCAGGTGCAGCCGGTCTTGTGTTTGTTGAAGTTGATACCGTTACATCAGGTGCTCCGGGCATACCGCTGCCTGTGTTAACGGCAGGCTGGTCGTGGCCGAAGTTGCTGGCAACAGTTGATACAACTTCATACAGTTCCGGTAATACTGTAACAATCACGTCGAAGGAAGATAGATAAATACCGGGGTCTGCAGCGTTAACAAATCCTTGGCGAAGCTCTACGGTTGTTCTGTAAACTCTTGCAACGCCCGGAGCAGCTTGCTCAAGACCAAGTATTGGTCTTACTTCAAAGTTAAGCTGGCCGTTTACTGAGCCTGCCGCCGCAGGAATGTCTGATGTAGGCAAGAAAGTTCCTGTTGCTCCGCCCGGAGTCGGATAAATCATTTCAAACGGATTTGTAGCTGTGCCCGGCAGGTTTGCCTGGTTTGCTGCGTTTGCAACAAGGTGCAGGGTAAGGTCGCCGATTGCCGCGTCACCGCTGTTTTGGAAATGAGTTACTTGGCTCAAAGCGTTTACTATTGCCGCACCGGTTACATTGTGCGCCGTTGGTGATCCATTGACATGCCTCAGCTCGCCAAGGTCAAGGGTTGGTCTGCCGCCGATATTTGGCAGGCCATCCGGTGGGTCAATAACATCAGCTGCGCTTGTGATTCTTGCCGTAAGGCGTACGGTTGCAGCGGTCATATTAAACGGAAGCTGTGTTGGTGCTGCGTTTAGTGCATCATAGATAGCACCTTCGATAACAGCGATTTCTGCTGCGTTGTAAGTGTGGCCTGTTACTGCAATAAGCTCAACATCCCAACCGTTAAATACATGGCCCGGTAATGTAACCGGTACAGGTACGGCTGTAACAGGTACGCTAGAGCTATATGCTCTGTCTATAGCTGCTTGAGCTGTAAATGCTGCCATGCTTGCGGCTGTTATGTTTGCAGCAGAGCCTGTGCTAACAAGTCCGGCAAACTCAATGCGGAAGTTTTCCGCTTCAAAGTTAGCCTGCAAGTTATGCGGAGATGCCGCCATTATGAAGCCGCCGCCTGTTGGCACCACGAAAGTGGTAGGTGTAGCTGCACCACCGTGGGTTTGGATATTGCCGTTAAGCGTCCAGTTTGAAACTCTGAAACCTCTGCTAGGAGCGGCCGTGAAGGTAAGCAGTTCATTAAGGCCTACGTCTTCGATTCTTATAGCGGTTGTGCCGGCCGGGCCGTGCGGAGTTCCTGTAGCAACAGGGCCTCTTACAGCACTGACGGTACCGTTTCCGCCTGAAACGAAGTCGATATGTTGCGTGCCAGATGGGTCAGGAGGTCTGTTTTCATCCCGAACAAATCTAACACTGATATTGGTTAGCTCTGTAACTGTATTAAGAGTCAGTGTCCAGCCAAGGTCACTAAGTCTTGGGTCGCCCGGATAGTTAGCTACATCCGGCTGACCTGCCACAACAAGCGGAACGTTGTTCACTGTGAATATTGGAGCATATCCGGCAGGAACTACGAAACCGGTAGGCGTAGCAGCTACTCTTACAGAGAAGCTGTTAGGTGTTGTTGCACCGGCTGGTGTTGACGGAACAACCCAAGCAGAATTTCTAACGATTGCAGGAATAGAAATCGGGTCTTGAGTTGCCGGGTCAATCATCACACGGGAGTTGCCTGCAACTGCGCCAAGGGCATTGTTGCGGTACTCAGCCACATTAAAGGCACCAACTGGCGTTGGGGTTCCGCCGATGTTAAGCGGATCAAGGCTAAGGTTCACTCTGTGTGCAGGAATCCAGCCTGCTGTTGCTCTAACATTATTGCTAGGCATCTCTATTGTTGTTACAGGTACGTTAGGATTGCCAACTATAACCGCAGGAGCCCCTGTGATTGGTGTTGGAGTGCCAACGATTGCGCCTGATGCTTGATCTCTGACAACGCTAACTGCTACTACATCCCAACCGTCAAACCAGAAGAAGTTAGAGCCCACTCTGCGTTGGAATTCGGTTATAAGATCCATAGCGCGAATGTCAGATAAAACGCTTGTGTGAATATATGGTGTAACACCCTCAGGGTTGGCTGTTGTGTCGCCGCTGCCCGGGATTGGTGTAGTAGCATGAGAGCCCACTACGATTATATCAAAACGTCCATCCGGATTGTTTGTACCGGAACCGATTCTCGTGAAAGTGAGAGCTTCGGTTACAGGACCGTTTACGGTAATAGGAACATTGATGGTGCGGGCTGCTACAGTCGCGCCGCCTCTGTAGTTATCTACATTAACAGCAGGCGAATGCGGTGAGCCGTCGTGAGTAATCGGGAAGGTGTTAACTTCATACACATTGCCCGGTGTAGCTCTCAATGTGATGGAGTTTCCATGGTCTACCCACTGCCCTGTAGGGTTGCCGGTTGTGATTTCAACCGTGCCCATTGTTGTAGGTGTACCAACAGGGCCGCGAGCCGCTACATAATGTTGGAAAGCAACTTCAAAGTGCTCGCTTTCGCTTCCTGTAAATGCCGCTATGTCATAGCTAGGCAAATGTATCGGGCTTGCTACTGCGCCGCCGCTTGGCACGATATTCTGCCATGCAGCCGGATTGCCGTTAACCTGCCATCTTGTTTGTGCGGTGTTAAAGTCAGGTATCAGATAGAATCTGACAGATGAACCGCCCGCAACAGGAAGGTTGGCAGCATTGCCTAAGCCATTGGTGTTGTCTACATGCCAGGTTGTTGGCGTTGCTGTAATAGGATGCGTAGCAACAACACGGATTTGGGCTCTTGGGCCTTCTACAGATACCGGCAGTGACATGCCGTTACCGGTTTGAGGCTCAAATGTTACGCGCTGGTTAAGAGGTGCATGGATATTAACCGTATGCGAAATCGTTGCAGCCGGTGTGCGTACAGGATTCCAGTTGGCTATCTGCCAACCCAGAGCCGGTTCAGCTGTAAAGGTAATTGCTGGTGCAGCCGCTGTTGGTGGTGTTGATGTACGCGTTACCCATGTGCCTGAATGGTCAATGGCCGGTGATGTAACAAGGCCGGTTGGTGTTGCGCCTTGACCGCCGAAAGTATCGTTGCCAAACTGGACATAATGCTCATGGGCAACGTTGAAGTTAACACTGGTAATCGTACCTGTCACATTGTTCAAGGTAACGACAAACTCTTCATTTCCTGTTGCAGCACGCTGCCAGATACCAACAGTGGTTCCTGAAGCTGTGATAGCTGAGAAACCTGAATGGTTAGCTGCCGGAAGTGCTGTAGGAGTGCTAATTCCAAAGCGTGTACCTGCATTAAGCCATGGAGCAGTAGCAGGGCCGTTGTCTGAATGGAACCAATCCGGATTTATTGTGAAGCGAATGTTAGAGCCGGATACAACAGGGTCGCCCGGATCAATCGGAGTCCATGTGCCCGGAGCATCAGGATGCTCAACTTCGCCGCCAATGGTATCATCGCCGGTATCGCCCGGATCAGGATTCCAGGTTACTGTCAATTCACGTCTTGAGAATTGAGCCGTTACCTGATTGCCCGGTGCCGGTGTTTGGTCAACGGTTCTTGGGCCGTCAACAAGAAGTGTTGCTGTGTTGAAGCTCAGGTCGCCGCCTGTGCCGGTTGAAGCACCGACAGAGGTAACATTGCTCCAGCTTGTCGGAGATGCAACTCTCCAATCCCCTGTTGGGGCTGCTGTGAAGGTTGCGGTATCACCGTGAGCAACAAAAGCGTTGTTTGTTGAAGCTACACCAGTAGCCGTGAAAGTAACGGCGCCGTGAGTACCAACAGTTTGACCGCTTGCAGGTGCGGAAGTTACGCGATGCTGATAACCAAAGTTTACAGCAACAGTCTGTGGGCCTTCTGTAAACAGGAAGCTTGAGTTTCCGGCTACATTAAGCGGGAAGTTAGCTGCTGCGCCTGCGTTTATCCAGCCTGCGCCTGCGGCAGGAACTATCGGCTGTGAGCCTGCTACGTTTTGGATTGTACGCGTACCGCTAAGCGTAAACTGTGTATCATTGGTGTTAAAATCAGGTATAAACACCATGGTTACAGTTGTGCCGCCGGATACAGGAATAACTTCGCTTGTACCCGATGCACTTGCAGGAATATCTCTGACAAAGTTATGCGGAGTGCCAGGCATTGCATGTGTACCGGTAACTCTTACAACACCGGTTGCATTTGCTGTACCCGTTACATCAACTGTCAAAGCCATGCTTGGATCTGTTGCAGGTCTAAGAAGTACAGTCTGTTCTCTTGGAGCTTCAATAGGCACAGTAAATGTGGTGGCAGTAGCAGGAACGCCATTATTCCACGCACTTACTTCAAAGCCTGCGCTAGGTGTTACTGTGAAAGTAACAGGTGTTTCATGAGGTATCCATGTGGAAGCCGGAGCTACAGCCACAGTCGGGCTGGAGGTTATTGTGCCGCCAAGGATAGGTACAGTTATATTGGTAAAGCTTACTTGATGCTGGTAGCCTGTTAAGATAGTAACATCAACAGGACCTCTGATACCGGTAAGAACGCCGGCAGGTGTTGTAACATTCGGGCCTGTAGCCGCAAACCAACCGCCCGGGATACTTGCGGGAGCACCTGTCCATGAACCGTAGTTCGCAGACTGCGCCGCAGGTATGGTGCGTGTGGCTACTCTAAACTCTGTACCGGTTGGGTTGTGTACAGTTGGTCTTGCTGTGAAAGCAATGCTGTAACCGGCAGGTATAGGAGTACCCGGTGTAACAGAGCCTACTACGTTGCCATCCGGATCTCTAAGCTCACCTGTAATAGTGTCATTACCGGTATTGCCCGGATCAGGATCCCAGTTAACTTCAACCATACGTCTGGAAAACTCAACCGTTACAGCTGTCGGAGCTACCAGAGGAGCTGATGCGCTGTTATGACTTACTGTGTTTGCAGGCACTACCAATGTTACTACGCCTGTAGCATCCCAGTTAGCCTGTGTCGCAACTCTCCAAAGGTCAGTTGGAGCAGCTGTGAAGTTGGTTGTTGTGCCGTGAGGCACCCATGCAGCAACTTGAGGAGTTGGATAAACAACTGTGCCGCCGTCATTCATCATGCCTGTGGCCGCGAATGTAACGCCGCCTTGAGTAGCACTTTGTGTGCTGATAGGGCCTGATGTTACACGATGCTGATAGCCAAAGTTGACGGTAGCTGCTCTTGCCGCTGTAAATGTAAAGTTATAGTCTGTACCCACAAGCGGGAAACCGCCTGCCGGTATGGCATTAATTACATGCCAGCCAGCTGTATGCGTGCCGCCTACATTCCATCTGGTTTGGTTGGTTGTGAAGTTAGGTGTAAAGGTCATGCTGACAGCAGAACCACCGGGGATGTTGATAGTTTCTGTAATTGTTCCGTCGCCTGCCGGAAGAGTTACATCCACAGGAGTTACAACGCCGCTAATCGGATGCTCAAAGCTCACCGTAACCATGCCGCCTGCATTACCTGCCCCTGTTACTGTAAGCGTAAGAGGCAGACCTAAGTCACCGCCGGCTGGGCCGAATGTTACAGTTTGCGTTCTTGGAGCATCAATCTGTACAGTGTGAGCGTTAAGCGCATTAGACAGACCATTATTCCAGTTAGCTACCACAAAGCCCGATTGAGGCGCAGCGGTAAAGGTTACATTGGATTGATGGTTAACCCATGTGCCCGGAGCCACAGCGGCTACAGCAGGTGTTGAGCTGATTGTACCGCCAAGACCGCCTGCTGTTGCGTTAGCAAAGGTCACTCTATGCTGGTAGCCCGTGCCGAAGGTAACATTAACAGGACCCGTTACATTAGCAAGGGTGCCGCCCGGAGTTGTAGAGTTTCCGCTTGTAGCAGGAGCCCATACGGCCGGTACGGTTGCAGGGTTAGTCCATGCACCGTGGTTGCTTGATTGTGCAGCAGGTATAGTGCGCTCGGTTACTCTGAATTGAGTAACAGGCTGGCCGCCTACTTCAGGATTGTGTACTGTAGGTCTTACTGTGAAAGTAACAGTAGAGTCCGCAGGTACAAGTCCGCCTGGAAGCAGTGTGCCGCCGCCGGTTTCACCGGCAGGTGGTGTATAGGTAGCTGTTATTTCATCGTTAGAACCCGGATTCCAGGTTACCGGTACCAAACGTCTGCTGAATGTCGCAGAAACTTGGTTAAGTCCGGCTATTCTTGGGCCTGCTACCAATGCGGTTGCGTTGTTAAATGTCAGTTCGCCGCCTGTGCCGGATCCGGCTCCTACAGCTGTAACATTTGTCCAGTCTGTTGTTGCCGCAACTCTAAAGTTTGCGCCCGGTGTGGCTGCGAAAGCTGCTGTTGCATCGTGCGGTACCCAAGCAGATGTTTGCGCTCCTGTGGCAGGCTGGCCGTTGGTTTGCGTCATGCCCGGAGCCGTGAATGCTATGCTGCCGCCTGTAGTTGTAGGAACCGTTACCTGATGCTGATACGCAAAAGCAAAGCTTGTTGTAACAGCTTGAGCAGGCATTGTCAGCGTAGCGATAAGGGTTTCGTTGTTGGTAGTTACCCAGTTATTATTGAATACGCCTCCGTCACGAACAGGCTGATTGCCTGCCGGTGTGCCTGTAGGTGCAGTAGGAATCTGGTATCTGGAAGCGGTGGCATGTGTGCCAACCGGTCCGGGAGTACCGTAGAAGCGTACTACAGAGCCAACAGGAACAGGAGTGTTGCCTGAAAGTACAGGTGTTCTTGTGGCACCTGTGCCTATAAATGCAGTAACATTACCCGGCTGTGTGCCGCCTGTGCCATTGAAGGTGATGGTGAAAGCATTGAAAGCAAACTCAATATTAACTTCCGCAGGGCCGTCAAAGATGCGTGATTGTGTTTGGCCAGCATCAGTGCCGCCTTGCGTCCATCCCGTATTTGGGTTTAATGTCCAATCTTCTATTCTGTTCGTTGGCCAGTTTGTTGGCGTAGCTGTGATAATCAAGCTGTCATTATGGGTGATCCAGCCGCCGGTTGCAGGTATAGGCGAAATCGAATAATTGCCCGAGCCGCTACCGGTGTGGGTAACGTTAATGCGATGTTCGTAACGGAAATTAAAATATCTGTGAAGGTCAACAGTTAATCCATAGGTGCTTGCCACTAAATGACGTTCGCTGGTGCTCGTTGCATCAAAATTGCCGGGATACGTATTGCCGCCGCCTGTGATACTTGCCACTACAAGGCGCGTATGACCTTGTGCATTATGTATAGTGGGCGACACATAGAAGCGCACATTGCTTCCCGCAGGAACAGAGCCGGGATTTGTTGTTATTGGCGCAAGCATATTGCCGTCATCATCATATACGTAGGCATGAATGGTAGCTCCCTGGCTCCCCGACACTTTACCCCATGAAACTTGCCGCATGATAGCACCAAAAGCCACATCTACCGTAACAGATCCCAGTACATTTGAAAGTGTTCTGTTATTGCCTGTGCCTGTCACGGCAGCAGAGCCCGTTATAGCCCAGTTAGATTGATGTGTAACAGGATTATTTGGCGTGGCCGTAATGTTAACACTGCCGCCTCTGGCAACCCAAGGGTTATTTGGGGTTAAGCTAGCAGTACCGCCAGTTCCGGCTATTAAAGTTACTTCATGCTGATAGTGAAAACTGAAATCGAATAGTGGCATTGCAACCGACTGAGTTGAAGAAACTCCTGGTATAACAATATGGCGATAGCCTATTGATACCCAATCATCAGCAGGGTTTGTAATCCAGTCGCTGTTTCCTACGCCCGGCATATTTAACACGTTTGTAGTGCCCGTAGTGGCGTTAACGCTCATGTTAAACCGCGTGCCTGCGCCATAGAAGGCAGGACGTGCCTCAAAATATACTCTTTCGCCAACAGTAACCCAGTCATCCTGTTCTACAGGCACCCTATTTCCTTCGTCAAGTCTAAAAGCTTGTATTTGTCCGGTTTGGTTGGGGTTACTATTAACAGTCCAGTTTACCTGGGTTTCCATGCGTACGGTCATGTCTCTTTGACCCCAAGCTTGCGCCGCTAAAATATTGGGTCGCTGATGTGTTGGAGCAAAATCTGTTTGGCCGGCTGCCCTTACCTCATTCGTAACCGTGGCAATCTCGTGCTGTGGTAGGATCCAGTTCCCTGGCCCCAAATCATCCGAAAAATGCCACACAGGCCTTGCACCCACAGGTATCGCACTGCGGTTAAGCTGTATAATGCCGGTCTGCTGGTTTCTTTGCGATGTGAAAACATTGCTGGAGGCGGTTCTCATAATAGATTGACCCGGCACCTCGCCGATCTGAATCATAAAAGTGGTCGGAATTGTGTCTCCTCCTACTGTGTTTCCGGTATCCGGATCAATGGTATAATTGATTAATACCGTCGTTGCGTTACTAAAGTGAGATATATTGGTTAGAGGCGTTAATGGAACGCCGCCAATAACCGTCGCTTCAAACGTTACCATGTGGATGTCTTCTGTGTTACTAACCTCAAAATCCCTATTGTTAAATGGATTGTCGAGGCCGTATATATGCGATAAGAGGTTCTGGCTTACCGATGTAGTGCCCGGTCTTATTTGCGGGTTGGCAAAATACATGCCGTCATTCCATACATAAGGGCGCGATAGGCCATTGCCGTATATGGAAAAAGCAGACCCTGCGCTTACGCCGGTTACGGTAAAGAAAGGCATGGGTCTAACGCGGGTATTCGGCCAAGACACACCGATGCCGCCATTACCTGCGATAGTGCCGCTGTTAAGCCTTAATAAGGCAGAGTTGGTATGTGTGCCGGGTTGGTGTATTCCGATGTCCGCGTTATTTGATACGGAGGACATATCATTCATAGTTACGCTTCTGCGACCCGATATATGTATGCCGTCCAAACCGTTGCCCTCTACGCGTGAATTATCCCTAAGAAATGACATATTGGAGCTGTTGCCGGCAAGAAGTATGCCATGACCATCATTATCAATTATAGCAGCATTATCATTGAGGAAGAAGCTGCCGCTGGCGCCGCCGGTTCTGTGAAAACCGTTTCCGCGGTTATCTTCAATGGTGGCACTGTCACTCATTGTAAAATTGCGGCCACTGGCCTGATTAACGCCATGACTTCTATTGCCGGTGATTGTAACATCATCATTAAGGTATACACTTAAAGTGCCGGTTGCCTCCATTAACATGCCATAGCGGTTGTTTTCGACAATGGTGCCGCCGCCTATGTTGGTAATGCCGCCGGTATTCCTAAAGACACCACTTTGATAATTATTTATTATCCTTAGCTCGCCTGTGCCGCCTATATCGCCTATGCTCACAACACCCGTGGAAGGATTTGAGCCGGGCACCCAAAAAACATCGCCTCCGGTGCCGGTTTGTATATAGTTATCGTTGCTCGCGATTGGTCCCCCCATAAACTCAATCCTAATGCCGTCACCGAAGCCCTGTATTGTGCCGCCTGTTATGGCTGTACCCGAAACTGCAACAGTGCTGGTCGTTGCTATGCGCAAACCAAAGCCATTTGCAAAGCTTGTTGAATTTTCACCTCTTGAGCCGGTTATGATGCCGCCGCTCATATTAAATGAGTCATGTGGGGTAGTCAGGCTTACACCATTGCCGCTTGGATGGGTTACTGTTATTGTACCGCCATTTAAGTTGACTGTACCTCTTTGGGCAGCAGTAGATGCCGCCGTTACGGCACTAAAGGCGGAATGATGCGTTATTTGGGCGGGGTAATTAATATTAAGCACGGACGGTAATGCTTCCATACCCGCTCCACGTCCCTGATGAACCTGAAAAAGATTCTGACCAATTTCGAGCGCGCCTGTTACATGTGTTGTGCCGGTAAGATGTATTTGTGAAGCGCCGGCAACTCTTATGCGAGCGTTCATGTTTCCGGCCGAACCAATGCCGGCAGTATTTGTCCAATTATCAACAACATCTATATTAATATGCCTGAAATGCCAATTATGACTCGCGTTTGCTGCAGCCGGACCCACTACGCCCAAAGCAAGAAAATGACCTAATGTAATTGTGTTGTTAGGCTCAGATATGTTATTGGTGCCGCCAAAAATAACACCATCCCTTACGGTGTTGCCTACTATGTTTATATTACCTGTCGTAGCAATATCATTTGCAATAAATATACCGTGCACAGGGGCGGAGCCCGCAGGAAACGCAGTGCTACCGAGGTTGTTAAGAGCAGTTCCGAACTGCTGACCGGTTTCTACATGGAAGTAGCGATGTCCACCCGGCACCGAATAAATTCTCACCGGGTTTGCACCTGTTGTTGTTCCGCTGAACGTACCTGCGGGGTCACCATTATCCCAATTCTGCCAGAAGTTGAAAGACAGCGGGCTAATTCCTACTGGGCCTTCCATCTCCTCATTAACAGCTATAATCACGTTAACAACGGCCTCTTGATGCACAACATCATTAGCTATATCCTGGACAAGAAGAGTGGCTTTATGACCATCTATTTCGTATTCACTTTCACCTTCCACGAAGATGATAGCAATAATGTTTTCCGGATCGGTTTCATCGTCAAGCATGATGTTGATATCAAAACCTTCAGGAAGATCTTCAGAAGTAACAACAAGTGTGCCGATAAAGCCATGCGCTTGCACGGAGCCGAACAAAACTTCCTCTGTTGAACCATAGACTTCTATAGTGTCTGAGAGGTTGCCGTCTATGTCATAAAAGCGCAGATTGCCTGGAGTTTCGCCTTGCTCAACATTAAAAGCCACGAAGATATCAGCAGTCTGTTGAATTTCGCCGTTAATCACGTCTTGTACAACAAGTGTAGCTAAAACCTCATTGAGTTCATGCTCGGCGGTGCCTTCTACGGTAATAACAGCAAAAGCAGTGTCATGGTCTCCGGTTCCAATACCAGATTGGGTGATAATGTTTACGTCTACACTAAAGCCTGAAGGAAGTTCGTTGGATGTAACAACCAACTCGCCAACAAAGCCATGAGCAGTCAAATTACCTATAAGAAATTCATCAACATAACCATTGATGTCAATAAGGTTTACTAAATCACCATAGTCATCATAAAGCCTCAAGTTGCCCTCAGGAAGTACAGTTTCCACCTCTTCTTCATTTTCTTCAATGAAAAATTGCACTTCTCTTACAGCCGTTCTGATACCGTCTTCTGCGCTGTCGTTGAAAGTGATGATAACAGATTCTGTTAAAGGAACTTCTGTTAAGCCACGGATGTCTACTCTGAAATCTGTGGGATATCCATCTAAAAGATGAACAGGTATTATATTGCCAAAGTAATCAACAGGGTTGAAGGTGAAGGTGAAGCCTTGCGGCAAATTAACTCGAACCCCAAAAGAACCGCGTACACCAACTACTGTAAAGTGGGTGTAGAGGTATTCGTTTATATGGCCATGTATAAAACCACTTTCAAGCTCATCTTGTGCCGCATTAAAAACAGTGAGAGCCCCAAGTGCTGACCCTGTGCCGCTTTCCGGAAATTCAGGAAGAGTTGGGGGCAGTAGCTCCGGAAGCTCCGAATCTGCATCGTAGCATTCCTCATCGTCATTTTCGTCATTTTTGTATATATATTCATTATCTTCACTATCTTCACTATCATCGCCATAGTTGCTGTCGTCGTCATGGTCACAGTATTCATCGCATTCATGACCATAATAATAATCGTCATAATAATCGTCGTCTATAATGGGGTCATCGTCGTCGTCCTGAGCAATTTCGTCAGGTATGTAGGCATCGTGCTCGTTGTCGTCGGGAACTGTCGCGTCCTTATCCATATTTTCTTCGGACACTGCTGTACTGTTTTCAAATTCGTCCGCTATCGCAATAGGTGCAAAAGACGAATTGATGAAAGTAAGAATCAGCATCACTGACACTACACGGATAAAGAAACGTTTTTTCATCGTTTTCATAATTTTGGCTCTCCTTCTTAAAATGAGTTTTTACCGCTACCATTTCTGACTTGCTAGTATATAAAAACAGAGCCGGAAAAGACTGCGGTTTTATTTTTGTCCGGAACATTCGCGGCACGGACGGTTCTGATGTGCTTACAACAAATGTTCACGGATCGCAGCTGCACGAGTTAAGAAGGGGTGCTTAAACGCCGCTTTTTACAAAATAATCCGCATGTCCTTCGCTCTATTGTTTGTTATGTTGCATCTATCTAGTAATACCACCTACAAAACCCAACTAAAACAAGTTCATGTACATAACACAAACGAGGTCTATATTTATTGTACTAATTGTTATGCTAATTGCCTGTTTTTATCTTCTGATTTTCTTTTCGTGTCGAGCCGCAAAGAAGAGTCGACCGTATTAATATCTGCCAGAAGCATGTCTGATACAAGCTTTATATGGGAAAGCTCAGACATGGAATTGGCGGCCTGTCCCAAGCGTACAGAATCAGAAACGATATTGTTTTTGCGCCCTTGGTAATCTATGTAATAGTAATAAGCATGTTCATCAACTATGGTACAGAGCTCCATTTTCTCCGTATCGTGATAGCACATAATATGCTTATTTAAATTAATCGAAAGCTTTAAAATCTCTTCAAACTCGTCAACTATCATGACCGTATAATTCGACAGATCCATAGGGCTTTTTGACACCACGATTTCACTGGAGAATTTTTTCAAGATGGCTTCGGCTTTTTTATGGTGTTCATTACTGTCACCTACAGAAATACACCTTATACCAATAAACACTCCGAGGCCACTTATAGCAATAACCGTAGCAAAAATTAAGATAGTGTATATATCTATTATTGGTGTTTCGGTGGTTAAGTTAACAACTGCATTAAAGCTATGGGTTCCAAAAACCTCCGGAACAAAAACATCTTGAGCTATAGGAATACGGTACCCTCTTACAGTTGTTTCATTTATACCGGCCGGCATCGCTAGAACAGAATATGAAAATTCAATAAAAAGTTCAGCAGAAAAGCCTCGAAAGGCCGCTGATGTGCCGCCTTCATTTTCAATTTGTTGTTCATGATACTCTGAGAAACTTAAAAATATTTCCATGTACTCTCTTGGGAAAATAGTATATATTCCTCCCGGTTCATCGTATCCACTATCGCTACTAAAATTTAACTCATTTCCAAAAGTTCCTCCCCTTGCTCGGGACAATTCCGTAATTTCTTCAAAGACAACAGGATTGGCTCCTCCGCTCCCTAAATGTGTTATAACAAAACGTTTTTCAGCCACATAGGTGTAGCTTATATCTAAATCTTCGCTAAAATTAGCAGAAAAACTACTCTCAATCTCAATAAAATCTGTAAAATGCCTTAGAAAATGCAAGTTTGAAGATACAGGATTCCCTCCAAAAATTTCATTATCAAAATAATGAACTGTAAAACTAGCATTATTTTGTCCTGTGCCCTCAATTACTACATCCTCATGCATAAGGTCGGTGACATACAAAGCAGCCCATAATATAGCTGCAACAAAAACTAATCCGCTAACAATCATGACGGGCCAACCAATAATTTTACGAAGCTTCTTGCTTGAAGAACCCATTCTCCGCACATCCAAATTCTCAATATTCTCAATATTAGCTCTATCAAAATATCATGGTCAAAAACCTTGAAAGATTCCACCAAACATTGCCCTAAAAATTACGTTTGGATATCCGATAAATGGTATATGAAATATAGGAGTACCCAATACATCCTCCTGAAGCACCGGCAAGGGGTCGGGGGATTCATTTGCATCGCCCTGTGTAATGTATTTACGCACCCCATAATTTGTATATGTAAAGTCAATAACTCTATGTACAAATTCTACATTCCTGAAATTATAGTGCAGAATACTTCCCTTTTGCACGCGCATAAATGCCTCTTCAGCAGGTATCCTCCTCATTATAACCATGCTTCCCCTGTCAATAGTTCCAGTCATAGAGCCCGTTAAGATGACCACGGGATATATGGGAAACAGTTGGAGGAAAAAGGCGATAATAAGTCCCATTAAGCCAATCGACATAATATACTCAAAAGGTCCTTTGCGTGAATGCTTTGCTACACGCGAAGCCCTTTTACGCTGTGCATTGCCATCTTCATCAGTCATATAATGATGTATAACACCTACAACAAACATCAGGCCACATACCACAAGGGACCACACAAGCCTGTCGAACGAAGGTAATATGGGGAAAAATGATTCACCCAGATTGTAAACAAAGCTTATAAGTAAAGCCGCAAAAACACTACCTTTCATAGCCACAAATGACACCACAACGCTCACAGTTAAAGCAGGCAAGGCTGATGCAAAAACAAAATGTAGTATATTGGGGTTTGTTTCCATAAACAACACCCTTGTGCCTCCTGTATTGGCAAAGGCATATACAATGCTCAAAGCAACAACTACGAAAGCTTGATACTTGCTCCCGGCCACCTTTATGAGCCTATACCTCACAATTTCACTAAGCACCAAGGGGATCCCCATGGTCCACATATTACGTAAAATAGGCGAAATGCCCAAGGTCATAGCATTTCGTCCGCCTCCAAATACATATACCGAAACCATTACCATGGATATGTACATAACTAGGGCAATTAAAGCCGCAATATTCGATTGATAGGCATTTTTGGCGGGTCGTGAACTCCATCCCATATAAACAAACATACCTATTGCCAAAAACGCGTAAACTCCCGGCCTAATCGCTTGATTAAAGATGGTAATCAAGCCGCCTGGCACGAAAAGAAACGCAGTATGTGCTATCAACATCGCAATACAAACAATTATGGTATAAAAAAAACTGCGTTTCGCCATGAAAAGCCTCCCTCGGCATATTGCTGTATCAATTCCGGCCAAGGATATTCTTGAATAGAGCACTACCTTTTTCTTAAATATGCAGTATAGCGACCGAAAGGGTTAAGCCGCTATACTGCAATACTTTAACTACGGTAAATCTAAGTTATTGCTCTATGTATTCCAGTTCATGTTACCATTTACTTTATGGCAGGTAAGGTGTGTAGTATAGACGCAGTTGGAAGGTGTAAACGCCAGTATATGTCCAAGTACCTGGATCAAAGGCTGGGTCGAATTCTACGTGGATTGTAAGTGTTTCATCATTGGTGGGGTCGTTAACAGCCGGAGCAGGCTCAATAGTATCGGTTAATTCACCCCAGCCGCTTATTGTGGTAATAAGCGCAGGATTAACAACTCCGTCTTCAAACAAAATTTCTACCCTAGCATCAATCTCGGCCCACATTGTACCGACATTTCTGATATCCCAATCAACTTCAACTACTTGACCAGGCGTGGTAAAGCCGTTAATGTTGTTGCCGGGATCGCCAATAGTGAAATTAACTATTTTAAGGCCTGGCTGAGTGCCGTCAAGTTGAGCACTTTCAAGTACTACAAAAGCCCCTGTGTCATCTTGTACAACGTTATAATCAACGATTTCGAGCCTTATGTCAGCATTAACAGAAGCTGTGCCGTTCCAGATCAACGGATCCAGGTTGCTGAAGGCAAAAGCACTCCCTGCAAGAAAAACTGTCATAAATGCTGCTACGATGATGCTGGTGCGTTTTTTGTTTCTCATAAGATTAATTCCTCCAAAATTCAATATTTTTATGTTGCGTTTCCCTTTCTGCTATTGTAACAAGGCAACGCCTTGACAATAATTAAATTTAGGGTATGTTTTTAGTTAGCAGGAACATAGAAAAGTTCAGCTCTGAACCAGAAAGGCAAAGTCAGTACATTTGGATCGGCCAGTGCTTCGCGTGCTGCGTCTGGCAAAGGAGGCCAAAGGCTAAAATCAGGATTCCATTCTACCAATATTTCAAACTCTACACTTTCGCCTGCTGTAAGAACCATCCCTATTAAGTCGTTGTAATTATGTACTTCGGTATGATAGCCCCACAAATGAGCTGGCACGTTAAAGAACCAGCTACTGTCGGTTCCGTAGTTAAAGTTGATACTGTTAATTCTTGCGGGCATGGTGCCCACATTTGTCACAGTAAAATACCAAAGTATGTGTTGACCCGGCGCAGTAAAGATTACGTCAGCGTCATGAACTATCCTAACGCCAGGTTGAGACTCTCCGGGACCCGGCTGACTCCCGACAGGCGGGATTGGATTGGGCCTCACGTGAGTTTCCAAATTGAACGGATTTCCTGTAACATCATCAAATGCGGTAATGAGCAACCTAAGCGAAGTTCCTACGTTGGCTGTGCTATTAAAAACCAGTGGATCTAGGCTCCCAAGGGCGAATGCACTTCCTGAAAATAAGGTTAGTATAAATACCGCAACAATGACACTCAGGCGTTTTCTTTTTTTAAATTTGTTCATCAAACCCTCTCCCTTATGTGCTAACTGGCAGACCAAGGATGTTACCATAACACCAAACTCTTCGTCACTACCAAGACACATTCATTGCTAATTTTTAGAAATGGCCTATACCTTATGGCAAATCGCTATCTGCCACATAATATTCGCCGTTATCATCATAGTAATTGTCATTATGGTCGCTGTTATCATAGTGGTTGTTATCATCATCATCATAGTAATTGTCATTATCATAGTGGTTATCATTATCATAGTAATTGTCATTTTCTTCTTCTGGCTCGTAGCCAGGATACGGTTCTTCTTCGCCCTCCTCGGGTTCATCCTCAATATCAGGAGGCGCAACAACCAAACCTCCGTCATCGGGAGAGCCAATATCCGGAACCCCTTCGCTAGGAGGCATTACAGGAGGTGCTACAGGCGCACCGGTGCTTGGAGGTGGCAAAAACTCCAATGAACTTGATTGGAACAGGTGATCCGGAATTGCATCCAAAACCACGCCAGCAGTGCCGGATATTTCTAAACGACCCTCAATACTAGCAAAAGCAACGCCCGCAAAAAGCGTGAGAACAACGAATATAAGAGTTGTTGTTGTCAACTTGCGTTTAAAGAGTTTCTTTCTATTGTTGAGGTTGGTGAATTTTCGCCTTCGGACAACTATCCCTCCCTAAATTTTCATTAAGCTCGTTTTGCATTAAATTACTGATTGAGCCAGCTCCGTTTTAAAAATATTACAAAAATTGGGTTTAACACTATAATAGTATTACAGAGTGCTCCGAAATAGAGCACTCTGTAATACTTTAAACAGTTTTTACCAGCGTTGATTTTGATTCTTTGACCAGCTTAGGCGGTGATTCTTCTATGTTGTTTTGCGCGAAGATCAATGCTCGTGCAATTGCTAAAACATAATCTCGATTGGCACACGTAAGATTCATGAAGGTATCGGTCAATTTCTCTCTTTCAACCAAGTGTTTCATGATCATACTCCTTTCATTGGGGAATGATGTACTTACCAGACGTGATAACAGCAACTTTCTTGTTAGAGGTAGGAAACGTGCTGTATCACATTGTATCATGAAGACATTTTAACATAACAAATATGTACTGTCAACACTAATTTTAAAAGTTTTTTGCATTGACAATACATATTGCATTTGATATATTTAATTTAATCAATAGGAAAACTAGGTCATGTTACAAAGGAGATGTGAATTATGACTAATGAAAGAGTGAGGATTTTGCGTAAAAAACTAAGCTTTAGCCAAAAGGAGTTTGGGGGAAAGCTCGGTGTAACAAGATCCGTTATATCAAATATCGAATTAAACAAGGTTGTTCCTAAAGACATTTTCATCAAACATGTGTGCGAGGTATTTAACGTAAATGAGAATTGGCTTGTCAGTGGTGATGGTGACATTTTTAAAATAGGAACACAGCCTAATAAAACACTCAATGAGCTTTGGGATTTATTTTGTAACCTAAGACCTGAATTTCAAGAATATGTTTTACAACAAATTGACAAACTTGTCGAAATTCAAAACAAAGATAATAACTAGACAACCTCCCCGTCAAGACCCCATTTGTTGGCAAAAGTCAAAAAACCGCGTCTGCACAGACGCGGCTTCAAGCCGTCGACAAACCCCCATTGGCAAAGCCAGCTGGGGGTATTTTTGTAAAATACGCTTAAGCTGTACAGTCCCAAATTAAGATGGGACTGTACAGCTAACGACCAGCCCCATCCGACCGCATACTGTACATCTTACTATGTTTTTTGATTTATTTTGGTGTCCATTAAAGTGGGAGGGTTGCACTTACCCAACTTCGACAAGCTTCTTCATGTAATTAAACCTATGCCTCACTGCAGATTTCTTGCTTTGCATATCCAGCTCGCGATACTTTTGTTGCAAATAATCATGACTTTTCATTTCATCGAAATGTAAATGTGGAACTACCTGAGCCATTATGCCATACAAAACAATTATTTCTTCTCGGGAGAATTCGTTATTACAAGCTTCTTTCAGGAATAATATGCGCTCTTCGTAGATAGGCGATGTGCCTGTTGAGCGTAGGTTGCCGTTTTCATCTAGGTCATCAAAATCAATCTCCTGATAATCATCCTCGGCGAATGTTTTGTTGTTTAAGTCAATGAATTTATGAAGCCCAAGGGGGTCTATGTAATTCTTATTCTTGGTGATAGTGAACTTTAGCTCTAATACTTTTCCACCGCGGCCTTTTTTGCCGTGAGGTTCGTATATATAAGATATATCGGTATATTCAGCAAGAGCTTTTTGGCAGACATTGAGGACTTTTTCTCTAAAATCCTTATAAGATGGATATTGTTTTTCGTCAATGCCCAGTAGGTCCTTTAGCTCCCCTACAGCAATCACTCTGTAACCGACTTTCTCATACTGCTTTAGAACTTCATACATTCGTAGCTGATTCTTACTTTTGAGGCGCAAGGCATTCCATAGCTCATACTTAAAATAATGTCCTTTTAAGTTAAACATCAAAGGTAAGGCCATATCGTGAGCGTCTATTTCTACAAACCACCCTCCATTATCATCTTCACTTATCCTACAAACTTTGAAGAACTGAAAGCGAACTACTCCGGTGCCTTTTTCATCAGGAACACCTGTAACTTTAGTTAAAAGTCCATCCGCCACACTTTTGAGATAAGATATATGTACCCTGCTGGAAAAACTCATGATTGTTTGAAAATCAACAAGAGAAAAACGAACAACCCTCGTACTCGGATCCTTCGGATTGATTTTACTCAGATATATAGTGAAAAAACGTAGTTCTTGCAAGGACATATCTCTCGGACGGAACTCGTTCAATGTATTTTTTTTTGACACCAAATATTTTTTTTCGATCCTGGGTTTCAACACCATAAGCCCCCTTATTTTTTTGTATTTGTGCTAACTTTAACACAATGCAGGACATATGTCAACTCTCTCCCTAAGTTTGAGAAACTCTCTCCCTAAGTTTGAGAAACTCTCTCCCTAAGTTTGAGAAACTCTCTCCCTAAGTTTGAGAAACTCTCTCCCTAAGTAGCTACCCACAACCCCCTTCCCAAGCCACTTTGCACCCTCCGAAAACAGGTTTAAAACAGGTTTAAAACAGGTTTAAAACAAGCTAACAAACAAGGGAGAATTTTGCTTGTTAGCTTGATGGAAAAACATAAGAATAAAATCAAAAGATAAAAAGATAAAATCAAGAGCAAAACTTTAGAGGTGAAAAACCACTTTTTTGTCAAGCGAAAATGACGCTTATAAGACAAAACTTAAAACTTAAAGCCTAATCCAAATTATGGTCATGATTCTTGTTTTGGTTTCCAAGCACATTCCTCTCTTTAAGCACCCGATTATAATTAGCCTCATAAGTACGTGCTTGTGTTATCCAATGGTCTGCTCTTTTTGTTTGGGATGTTAGTTGTTCGTTTAGGTCGGCTATCTCTTCGTCTTTGATTTTTATGGTTTTGTATGCGCGGTCTAGTTTGCGTTCTGAGGATTCGAGCTGTGAGTTTGTTTGTGATGTTTTTTCTGTGAAGGTTTCGTTGAGGGTTTTGATTTCGGTTTTTAGGGTTTGGTTATCTTCTCTTAGGATTTCGTTTTCTTCTGTGGCTCTGATGACATTTTCTTTAAGGGATTCATTTTCTTTGATGATTTTTGATGTTGTTTTTATTGTTGGTGAAGATAGGGCAGTCTTGATGAGGTCATCAAAGTCTTCTCTTGAAATCTTTAAAGCATCACCCAGTAAGGTTTTGAAGGTTCTTTCTTTGATTTTTTCTATGCCGTTTTTGGTTTTGGTTTTTCCGTTGAGGTTGGACAAGATATCCTGTTCAGTTTTTATTTGTTGTTTTAGGGTGGTTTTTAGCTCGTTTAAGCGCGTTTTTTCTTGTTCGAGTATATTTATATCATTTTGAAGTTCGGAGGCAAATAAACGCAAATTAGACACGTTATCGGCGGTGTGGTTTTTTAGGGATTCTAAGGATTGGATTTCTGTTTCTAAGTTTTTGGCTTCAAAGGTTAGTTTTTCAGCTTTTTTGTCCAGCAAGCCAACCTCTTTTTCTTTTTCTTGTTTTATAAAACCCAGCTCTTTAATTTCTTTTTCTTTTTCTCGCTTTCTGGAGTCCAATTCCCTGACATCTTTTTCTTGTTCTTGTTTCCTGAAATCTAATTCCGCAACCTCCTTCTCCCTCTCCTGCTTCTTAAAATCCAAAACAGATAAATGCTCTTTCTTGCCTGTGACACTCTGTAATTCACCGCGGTCAAGATTATAACCGTTATCTTGGTTGTGTTTATAAAAATCATCATGTAGGGCGGTCAGCTGGCCTCCGTTTCTTCCGCGGCTCTTTTGTGGTTTTTCTGTGAAGAGGTCTGCGTAACATACCTTGTTGTCTGCTACGGGGATGAGGTTGATGTGCATATGTGGGGTTGCTTCGTCTAGATGGACGGTTGCTGAGATTATGTTTTCTATGCCGTATCTTTGGCAGACCCATTTGTATGCGTCTTCGAAGTATTTTCTTTGGGTTTTAGGGTCTATCTCGTATAGCACCTTACCGACACCTTGATCTGCGACGGTGGTATTATTATTGTCTACACCGTTATCACCATCGTCATCTTCGTGAGCATCACGGCTACCGTTCTCTTCTACCACCCTAAACCATTCCGGACTTGCAGAAATAAAAATCTGTGCCATAACATTTGCGTCACTACGTAATGCTTTTTTAAGATTAAGAGATGCAATACGCTCGTTTATTTTCTCTGCAAAGTTAATTTTGTTATCACCGTTATGTAAATCATAATTAAGATGCACCCTATCCCAATCTATATCCTCATTGGTATGACTGACATCTTTTTCTCTTTGGTCGTGGATCTGTATACCGCCGAATCCTTTTTGACCTTTTGCGGCGTTTTTGTAGCCGGCTACTCGGATTATTTGGTAAGCCATTGGGGTACCTCCGGAAAAATGATTTTAAGTAAAACTCTGAAACTCTGAAAATAAATAAAACCCTTAAAACCCTTAAAACAAATAAAAATCTAAAAACAACATTTAGTAAACTAAAAACATCACCCAAGTCAGCATGACAACCCACTGCCGAAAACAAAAATATTATATTGCAAAAACATAAAAACTTATCATAGCAAAAGCGAAATACCACAACAACAAAAACACAGAACCCAACGCGCCAAACACAAAATCTCAACAGCAAAAAAACCAGCAGCAAAAAGCCACTCCCGTACGCCTAATTATACCAGGTGCGGGAGTGGTTTGCAAGAGATTTGTAGGTCAAGTCATAACGCAGTATGACTAACACCCACACCATCCACCAAAATACACAGCGAGGCATGTTGTATTTTGGTGGATGGTGTGGGTGTTAGTCCTGCGCTCTGCCGAGGGCTGAAAGGGCAAAAGACCAACCCTTTTTGTAAATATTGCGATGCGTAAATGTCAAGCTCATTGCTGATTGTATCAGTTACGCTTCTGCAAGTATATACCCATCCAGCGCATGAGGATCTTGCTCTAATATCTGAAATATTCTTAGAGCTGTTCCGGTTGGTTTATTGGTTCCGGCCTCCCATGCTTGTACGGTTTTTAACGAAACGCCCAAAAATTCTCCAAAGTATGATTGTGAATAGTTATTTTTCTCTCTGATGGCTTTTATTTCATGTGGCTTGTATTCTTTTAAAGGTGAAACCGGCGCATATGTTCGTATGCTGCGGCGCAAGTTTCCCATGCCGTTTTCCAATATTTCTTTGCCTTCGTCAATGATTTCTTGATATACATTTCTCATTTTCTCAACTCCTTTGAAAGCTCATCAACAATTTTCTTTAATTGGCTTTTCTCGCTGTCTGTTATGCTGTCTTTTTCGCCCTTGGCGTAAGCGTTTAATAATATAGTTTTCTCGTATGACAGATAGTCAACATAAAGAACCCTAACTCCTCCGCTTTTGCCTTTATTGTCGGGCAAAGCAAAACGCATTTTTCTGACTCCGCCTGTTCCTCGGATCACTGCGCCGGAAGATGGGTTTTCCATTATGACTTTTTCTAACTCAGCAAGCTCGGTGTCCGTTAATCCCATCTCGCTCCAACTTCTATCGAAAATTTTAAAGTAAATAAACTCTCTTTTCATTATCTCACCCTTGCTATTATTATATACCTATTTTATAGGTAATGCAATATAATTTTTGGCAATTGCTAACCCTGACATTCAGCTCAAAGTTGGACTGAAATAAGAAAATATAATTTCTTAGAGGATATCATGTGCATTGTAAATGTTATTATTTGCATTCTTATGCTGCATTGAAACCAAGTTTGGTTTCAATGGCTGTTGTCAAGACAGCCTAACATAAACCTTAAAACCACTCAGCTCAAATTTGAGCTGAGTGGTTTGTTAAAGCAGGGGGTAGATGTACAGACAATCTGCGCAAAGAAACCCCTTAATCTCTATTTATCTGAAATGGGGATTAAGGGTTATAAATTGTTGTTTGGTTGGATCTGATATCAAGCCAAACTTATATTTATGGGAGTGTTGACACAATAATTATATACCCAATAACTCAACCAGCCAGCCATAGTCATACATCCCATTAGCATGAAACTTTTGTATAAAGCATTACAGTTAAATCAACCATCCTCTTGCATCCTGATGCTATGCAAGTCTTGCGTCTGAAGTGTCCAAACCAATGTCTCTGCGGCATATTATTACTCTCTATGAGATGTATTTCAGACAAGAAGTCTTTCAAATGTACCAGCGTCTCGCCCTTGACATTCCCAGTCGACAAGTTGACGGATATTGCGACAATAAGCCTTCCATATCCAGAGCTTGTTTTTTATTCTGGATCGAAAATAGTCTTTATTACTGCTTGGACGTTACTTTCAAAGAAGATACCAACAGAAGTAAGGAAAGACAATTCTCCTGAAAACTTTTCAGTAATCAGACGGATTGCCTTGAATATCCTTACGCAATCTTTTACCAAAATGAGCCTGACTCGCAAGCAAAGAAAGAAAGTGCCAATACGATGCTGATTTTATGGCAGAGGTTTTGATGACGGCGTTTTTGGTTGTTCGTGCGTTTGCTGTGATGTCAACCCCCTTTTTTGTCATTACCACCGATAAAAGCTTTAATGGATTCTTCGGTGCAGTATAAACGTCCACCGATTTTTTGGGCATCTAATCTATTTTGTTTCACATAATTGTGGATGGTAGTTTTGCTGACGCCTAGCATTTCAGCTAATTCTGTAACATCGTATAAATTTATGCCTAATACAATTTTCATTGGTTAATACCTCCCAGTGATTGGTTCTCCATGTCTGTGCGGATAAGTGCTGACAAGTATTCAGTTATATTCATTTTACGCCGCCATGCAGCATCGACTATATAATCTTTTAATTCTATGTCGAGCTTAAGATTTAAGCGATAATATTCTCGTTTTTTTGACATGTCTTGTACAGATGACATGTCTTGTACAGATGACATGTCTTGTACAGATGACATGTCTTGTACAGATGACATGTCTTGTACAGATGACATGTCTTGTACAGATGACATGTCTTGTAC
>Ga0131853_10004351_pt1 | contig 25388 bp, 17 predicted proteins | sample TergutLab28metaG_FD_92764 | JGI IMG/M metagenome (GOLD analysis project Ga0131853, IMG submission 92764) | Labiotermes labralis P1 segment gut microbial communities from Petit-Saut dam, French Guiana - Lab288 P1 (version 2) (version 2) | ecosystem: Host-associated > Arthropoda: Insects >... | reverse complement strand
TTCATGGTACCAATTACACAAGTTTCTTGCAAATATGAATGTGTAACACTTGATGCTGAAATGTAAAAGTTAGCATCTTTAATGTGTGTGTGTGTGTGTGTGTGTGTGTGTGTGTGTGTGTGTGTGTGTGTGTGTGTACACACACATATATTGTGTTTCTTTTTTCCTCCCTCTGAGCCTCACTTTCACAGTCCCAACAAGACAAGAATAAGTCTATATAAGTTTCACATTTCTTTACTTTGAATGATTCAGAATTCGCCTCTTCTTTCATGTAAGACTCCATACACAATGGTCTTTAAGTATTATGTCACCATGTAGTGTGGCTGGTGTTTACTGACATGCTGGTAACCACCCACCTTATTACACCAGATCACAGTCTCAGTTTTCACTTTCATTAAAACCTCACATGTTATGTATTGTGGGTCAGTAACAGTTTTTGAACAAGCATTTCCCAAATTTGTTCCTTAGTTTCATCATGAACCTAATTCCTATTTTCTGTTTTTTGTTTTCTGGTGTACAGCATATCTGTGAAATATGTTCAGATGACCTATTACATCTGGCAACATTATGAATTTGTCATGTTTTTTGTGTCGCGTATTTCGTTTGTTGTAGGTCAGTTTACCTACTAGCAGCCATGTGTATTATACAGTAAGAAACTAAAACCATAATTATATGCTGGGCTGTTCAGTCTGAGTGCATGTAATGATACTCAGAGTTACAGTGATTTAACCATTATGAAGTTTTTCATTAAGTACTTTAGGAAAAACTTGGTATATATACACAACGGGATGGAAACAGTTCAATTTAGATAATCATTATGAACTTAAAATGCAGTACATTTTTAATGCACTTTCCTAATTGTTTGTTTATTTTGCAGAGGAAAGTTTATCTGTGGATTCCTTCAAGAACTCACTGAAGCTTTTTGAACGCTGGGAAGTGCTGGAGTGTCTTACATATGACCAGATCAAACTTTACTACTTGAGGGATGAGTTTGACAGTGAGAGGAGTGTACAGACAGTGTTTGAGAAAGTGAAGAGGTTCAAGTGGTTACCTTTGGCAAATGCTTCTTGAACACTTGTGCCTGCATAACTCCTGTGGTTGAACCATCTGATGTTGTAATGCTTATGCATAGGTTGTTCCTAGTAAACAGTGGCAGCAGTGCAACACTAGAGTGTCTCCATGCACATTTACCTGACACTGTGATGCAGCTAAACAAGATTTCATTAATACTGAGTGGTCTGGCATCTTTTCATATGGCAAAATTGACAGACATTTTTTGACATTGCTGTGATGGTGCTGTTCAACAAAATAATGAACTTCTTGGCATCTCATGTAATATCATGTTCTATGTTTATAGAATTGGACAAAGTTTATATTTTTAAAACATCTGAATGCCAGTGTTAGTTCCAGTGTATGTCTGAATTGGTGACAGTGGGTGTTTGAACAAATACCAGCTAATAAATTTGAGTTACAATTCTTTACAGTAATTTTATGGCAACTGTTGTTCTACACAACAGCACTATTTCCAGTGTGTCTGATAAATGTCAACTGCTAGAGCATACAATCCACCTGATATCAATTGAATCATACCTTTTTGCTGTATATCCAGTGGAATTTATATTTAACACAGCTGAGATTGTTCTTATTTTATTTCAGATCCATTTCAGGCATTTAAAATATTTTGTGGGTAACTGACTTTCTGTCTTCATTTGTAAGCCCCATTCAGGATGTCAGTTGCATAGTGTAGAACGTAGCTGTATATTGTTTTCTGTTAACTTTGTGTGCAGAATACATCTAAGCATGCAAAACACAACTAACAAGAGGACCTGGTCATTTTGAAACCCTCACATGTGGCTCCAGTTTTGCAGTATGGTAGTGGGCCCACCTCTGACTGCATGGCCAAGGTATTAGGTGTCAGCACTCCACTGCTTCTTTATAATACACAGTTTATTTTCCACATTCTTGACACAGTTCATAAGTCTCATAAACAGGAGTGCACTTGCATTGTCCTCAATAGTTCAGATGGCAAAGGAAGGACTTAGAGCAGCAGCTATTGTGTTGTTATCATTCAGTGTAAATAACGTGTTTTGTTACTACAAATAAACTCTTTTATGGTTTAAAAAATAGTCTTATCAGAACCAATGATTCTACTTATGTTATTTTTTTAATTTTATATTTTTGCCCCTCACTTAGGATTCTGTTTCAAACCACAGCTAGCAATCTGTATGCGTAGCTGAACGAACATGAGAACCCACTGCTTCTTTAATTTAAAAAATTTAATATATACTCTTGTCATGTTGGATCTGTTTCAAACCACAACTAGTATTCTGTATGTGTATCAGAATTGACATGAGAAACTACAAGAGGTAATTTCATGATCATGTTTCTTCTTCTAGAATTTTGCAAGTTTCATAGAAAATGTATTAATCTGTATCTACTTTGTAGTGTATTGTCACAGCTGTGGTCCAGTGGATGTAACATGTTATCATCCTGTTAATTTAACCTTTAATTTTGAATCATCCTATAGCAGATAATGGTGCTGAAATATTTTCAGTGCTGTATGTAAACTACTATTAAGCTTTCTTACTGTAAGTATTATTCTGAACATGAAATTGTCATGATTTGTATACGTAACAAGCAGAAGCACCAATTTCTTATACCCTGATGTGGCTGCTGTCATAGTCCATATCACAGTATATTATAAATAGAAATTAGAAAAAAACACAAAAGTTAAAGCGTTACAGTTGCACACTCTTATTTATAAATGTGGTGAAACTATCAGATGTTCTCCTACAAGTCATTTTCATGCAGGTATTGATTATTTCTTCTGATCCCAAAAAACTGACAAAATAAGGAACACATTATCATATTGTTCCTTGAAGCGTTTTCATGCACCTGTCATTCAGAATTCTTGATCCTGACCCATAGTATTCATAGAATGATTTTGTCAGCAAAAAATTCAGTACACATAATGTAATTTTTTGGAACATACAATAGCAGTAACTTGACTGTACCAATAATTACGGTTAACTTACGAGATGTCACCACATGTCAACCAAATGAGAGTGATGGTTGAGCAGTGGGGATGGTGGGGAGGCTTAGTTGTAAGACAGCAAACCAGTGAACTATGTTCTGCAGTTGTCAGTACAGTATTGTTTTGCACCATTCTGTTTGCATATGCTCGAGTTTGAAAAAAGTTGCAACTTAGTGTTATTATTTCTGTTATTTGTTTTTCGTGCCAATCATCGGTGGAAAATTATTGAAACCATGTTCTTTTGAAAACATGAAATACTATGCACTACAACTATTTTCACAAGGTTTTTAAGGGTATTGGATGCATCCCTTGTTGTGCACGGTAGAAACGTTTTGTTGTTTACATAATACAGTGCTGTTCATCGGCAAGATACTTCATTTCTACAGAATGTAATATTTGTGTATTTTTCAGCGAACGTCACAAGTTTGATGTTTTACAGGAGGACTGTGTATGGCTAGATGCTGAGAAGAATGTCTTCTTCAGTTTATACACATCTGTGGCCACTGAGCTTGCAACATGTGGCATTTCCAGTGTAGATGAATTGTATGATATTCCTGAGGGTGGCAGCAGCAGTGGAGATAGAAGAGAAATGATCATGACCTTGACTAAGTGACAAATTTTGCCAAAGGGTGTTTTTTGTTAGGTTCACTCTAGGAACCAGAGAAGCGAGAGAGAGAGGGGGGGAGACAGCATGTGCGTATGTGTGTGTGAGTGAGAGAGAGAGCAGGGGAGTGTGATTTTGTTTTATATCAGGTATCTATAAATGTTATTGGAAGGAATGATTTTTATGCAAGCAGCAATAAAGTTAAGAGTGCAGAAATGATAATATATTTCTTTGTACTTCCTACTAGAATGTTTTACTTTGAATATTACTAAAGATGTACGTCTTTTCAATGCCAATAATGTTAACAGTTACAATCTGGCCATCATCATCTGCACTGTTGGTGACTGGAGCCATGTAAACCTCTATGATACAGTTAGGCATGTGAAATGAAATATGAAATTTTATGAGTAGTGTGAAATAGCACAAGTTGGCATGGACTTAGTATGCCAATTGCCAAACACCAACATGTCACTAATGCCAAGATGGAAATGACATAGAGTCAAAAAGAAGATTAATCTCTATCTGTAAGATCCACTGAATGTTGTCCTCCCACTTATAAGCATATAGGTCTCCCCAGATGAAATGTTCCACTTGTTGCTTCTTTCATATGTGTTTGTTGCATGCCATTTCCGCCTCATCTTTCTTCATCACCCTACTAATTATCAGATGCAGTGCATAAATTGCAAAATTGTCTTCATTTCAGTGGCATTCAGCATGGATGTTGGACCTGGAGCTAGCACTATGTGTGTAGTGTGCTGTGCTTGTTCATTATTTAATAGTGGCTGTGAGTAGTGGCACAGATAAGTCTTTGGGAGCTTGGTGTGAGTAATTACAGTGGCTGCCCATAACATATGAGTAAATTATGAACTTCAAAGAAATCACAGTTAGTTATTGAATTTGTTGCTATTTTACTCAATATTTGAGAATTGTTGAACTCAGGTTTTTTTCTCCCCTCCCTTTAAAGTATACATTTTGCAACCCTTTGGACTCTGTAGCCCAGGGCAGCTGCACTACCCATCCCCTCCAGCTATGCCTTTGGTTGTGAGCAGAAGGTAGATAAGTATCTATTAAGTGGCATTTATTGACAAGAAAGTGGATGGAACTTAGAAAATTCAGAGTGAACCTTGAAGCAGATGACAACATACACACATGTATTTTGCGAAATTTGTAAAATATTGAACATCATTCTCTTGTTGTAGACATGCTTTTTCTCAGACTGGAAAGGATGGTGCACCAATATCTTGTGCATTCTTGAAGTGGAGAACCTGCAGCTTCTTCTGCAGTTGTACCAACTGAAAAACAAAAATTCCTTCAACTTTACCAGTGCCTGCCAATGCAGGTGGGATGGGGTTGGGTGGTACAAAGACAGAACAGGAATAATGTGGGAACAAATTGAAGGAAGTGAACTTGTTCGTGGATGACGATGGATGAAGGGAAAAGGTAGAATTACAGATGTTGGAGGAATCAGGTAAGGAAACTTACAACAAAATATTGTGATTGAGAAGAACTCTGGCAGGGTTTCTGCTAGGAAGAGAGAAAAATGTATGGAAGGATAAGTGAGATCAAATCTGCACAGTGCAAAGTTGGGTAATACAGGTTGTTCCATAATAATTAGTTTATGCTTAAATGCCTGTGCATTTGGGTTATAGAAAACCAGCCTCTGAGGCTTCAGAGGAATATTCCTCACCAGCATGGCCTGCTGGTCATGAAAGGAATTTCAGATGCTCCACCAGTGGATTTGGGTTTTAGAGAGTGGAAAGAGTTCACCAGGAGAGCGTGTTTTCAATTTTGCTGGACTAGCATGCACTATGTGATGAGATAAATTGTAGCTGGTTTGTGGGAAACTGATGATGGTTTCTACTAATGAATGCCCTTAAGTTAAGTTTGCTTATACCATCTGAATTTCACTGCTGATTTTTCTCTTCTCAGTGTGAGGGGAAAGGGCAGTGGCTGTCCTGGAATTCTGAAGTTCCTGGAGAGATGTGAATATTTCTGACATGTCTTCACCAACAGTCCTGTAATGACACAAGTCATATTTAATCCTTTGATTAGTCTCATCACTGCTTACTAACACTAAAGGGTACAGATATGACTCAGAATGACAATATATTGCGCATCTCAAATTTTTACAGGTGGAGGCACCCCACCACCATTGGGACCAGGGTAGTAAATGTCATGAAAGATACAATTATTTTAATATCTGAAATCATCTTGGAACAAGAAGAATTTGAGAACGCTAGGTGCCTGTTCAGAGTCCAAGGTTAAAGTAACTTAATAATAAAGTAATACAAAAAACTTGGTCATGTGACCATGGTGAGAAGTAACAATTGGCACCCACTTGTGAGCCTTGGTCTTGTCTTCTTTATTTTGCTGTTGCCATGCCATCTTTGGGTTCTGCAGTTCAACTCTTGACAGCATTGTCATGTAGTTTGGGTCAGTATCATATGGTAGTTCCCCAGATTCTGCAAAATTGTGACATCTTCATGTGAATTCTGAGGCACATTTTTGTAGGGTGTGACTGCTTTAGAATTTGCCATTAGTTAGGTCCAGTAAAATTGGGAGGGACTGGCGTTGATTGGGACACATGTTATTCTGATCTGGCTTGATAATTTGTTGCATGAAAACATAAATATCATATTCTGAAACCAAGATACATTATTAGGTACTACCAAGAGGTTTGGTCTAGGAGTAAGCATGAAGAAAACAATGTATGTGTTCATGTCTTGTCACTAGATTGCAGGCCAAAATGCAGTAATGATAATACAGATAGAGAATACATGCTTTTAAAAATGTGAACTTCAAATACAGAACATCCATTTTATTATGTCCCTAAGTATGGTAGCTTTATCACAGGAAGCCAGCATCCATGGGAAATTTAGAGCACTTTGAGACTCCTGTATGATAGAAGGTAAGGTGATCTGCAGTGTAAAACTAACTCTTTAATTTCCTTGTGGATGAATGCTTCCTTTGCAGCATGTCTTCCATCATGGCTGCTGTGCAAAACATGATAAAATGAACACCCCATATCTGGGAAGTACAATAACAAATCGAAACTGCATTCATGAGCAGAAAACTGAAACCTTCAGCAGCACTAATCATAGAACCTCAAATCTCACAAATTAAGGCAGATTAAAGTCAGAAGACTGTTGCTAAAATTTGGTTCAGAACCTTTTGTCTTCATATCTGCTTCTAGGAACATAAAGATCAAAACATAAAGGATTAGCAAAATAAGTGGACCATCAAACACAACATTAATATATGCATCTACTGAATAAACCCATTACCACAAGCACATGTTTCAACCAAGCAGTCATCCTCAAGTGGGATCACTTTAAATCAGTAACTGTTGTGTAATTACAGAGGTCAAAGTGTTTCATACAAAAAACTGTTAGAATTAACACCTTGTTTGTATGATTGATAACAAAATATAAATCACATATTTAGTTCAAAGTCAGTTTGTTATATTGAAAACAATGGGGCATCCAGCTTTGCTGTTCAGAACACTGGCTGTATCATTTTTGTATGTGCTGTGCAGTTGTCATGTGTAGTCAGGTAGCAAGGTGAAGGAGTTGTATACTGACAACCTGATTGATAAAACATGTCAGGGATATGTTAAGGGTTTTATTCAGTAGACATATTTATTCTTTTGTATTTGATGGCTTATTTATTTGTCTAATTGTTTAAAATATGAACTATGCACATAACATTTAAACTATTACTTGTGTTTTGTGTGTGTGAAACGTAATTTCTATTGTTAAGAGAGGAAAATGGACTGAGTTGACCAAAATGGCAACATTTCTGACTTTTACTTGGGAGTTAAGATCTGGCCAGGGTACCTAGAGATATTGTGATATTCTCAGTCACTGAAGATAAGTGCCAAGATACTACCTCAAATTAAGCCAGGGCTGCCTCCTTCCACATCCTTTCCAGTTGATTATTCACTACTGATTCTACCATTTTAAGCTAGACAGTTGGAGATTCTGTTAATAAACCATTAATCAGTAAATATAATGAACATTGTTTAAACACACACACATATGTGCTGTGGCAATCCAGATGTAAATGAATCTGAAGTTAAATGTTTATTTTTCTGTCACAAAAATTATTATTACCTGTTTTGTTATAAAATATATAATCAGCACTCTTGAGTTCAGCCAAGAGAAGATTGGCAGTGAAGCTCCTAAGAACTGATACTGTGACTCACTGTCTTAGCAGCACATACGAATGATAATTGGTGTTACAAGCGTGAAGTGAAAGTATCCCATAACCATGCATATCACATACCTAGCTTATGATTCATGTGTGCACCATTCTGTCTCCACTTCTCTAGCATTTCCTTGTCTCTGTATTAAGAAATAAAATAGAATTAACTATCAGAGTATGATGTCCAACTCGGTGCTTGCCTTGACATTACGGTCTTGTGTGATGCCATGTAGTTTGTTAGATATGACCTGCATTTATGGGAAACTCCTGGCTCCAAAGTGTTGGCACCTGTCTACCAAAATACACAATATCACATTCCAGAACTATATAATCTTCACCCTTTATAGCCCAGTGGTCACTATATTTACCACAAGATTCACATTCTAAAACCCAACATTCTGCCCACAGAATGTACTTACCCACTTTGTACAATTCCCAGTGCCAAGTGAGATTAATTTCCTGCACATAATTAATAGATTGGGTTTGGTAATTAGATGATATATGTTGCCTGCAAGGTAGAAAGTGAAACTTTGAATATGGGAAATATGGGTAAGAGTGCGCACCTAACTCACAAAATAGATTAATAAAATTCTTAATTTAATTAATGGGATGAACAAAACCCATCTGCATCCTTGTTACAGCTGATGCAATTGATTATGTGTATGTATTGACTAGTCTTTGTGACTGACAGTAGTTGGTTATTTTGACTAGATCTGTCTTGTGAGTCAATATCTTGTAAGGTATAATGTGTGTCCCCAACTTTACCCTATTCACCTTTAATGACTTGCTCATTTTCACAACTTTTTCTTAACCAGCACATTTGATATGTTGTTCTTTGGAATAAGTAGCCATATAATGCTTTGATTGCTGGTATCTTATGTGACACAGATTTACATTTTTAACTAGATGTTTTCAGGAGAAAACTCTTACACCATTACACAAAAGATTTATTTTTGTAAGCAAAACTGGAAAATTCCACTTCTATTGAACATGTTCATCACTTATATCTGAGTGTTTCACTCAGCTGCCTGTGGTATTAGTGTCTAATTCCAGTGCTGCAGTATGTATCTGTCTATCACTGCTTTCAAGAAATTTGCACTATGCACCGTTAGATGTGGACCTTTATGTGAACTACCCATATAGTTGAGGTTATAACTGATGTTACGTTCTGCATCTGAAGGGTTGTATTCACCATAGTGAGATCCTTAGATTTAAGAGTGCTTACTTTTTTCTCTGTATGGTGGAAGCCTGCTTTTCCAGCACTGATCTGATCCTCAACATGAACAACTCCTTTAGCAGGTTGTAGTAGATCTTTCCTTCATTCCTGCTCCTGTAATTATAATAGATATGAACTTTACTAATTTGCAGGAGTTTGTAGTCTATAGGATGTGACACCCTGTTGTATGTGAGATAGGTAGGAGAATTTAGAAAGTGGATACAATCTGCATCTTCAGAGTAGAATTGCATATTGACTTTTACCTTGAAGATGGCGGTACCAGGTTCCTCCAAAATCATTGACAAAACTACGCAGCAACATGTAACAAAGACCGCAGTCTTAATGTCAGTAAATTGGGTTAAATGTGTCTGTGGCTTTTTTGTATTGTCATTTAATTGGTGTTGTTGGTACGGTAGGTGTGCTAACCTTCCAGTGTTGAGAGCAATGTTTTGTTGTGACTGAAGGATCTTACTGGTAACACTTTGCGTTCTGTTTGAGACATTTGGCCAGTCTTCAGTGTCTTTCAGTAAGAGCTCTTCTGGTGGCAGAGTGTCCTGAAACAAAACACGTCTTTGTAACTAGCTGAGACAAGTACAATAAATTGTTACAGTTTGCTAGGGTTTCTCCAGGAAAGAAGCCAATTGGTAGATCAAGACTGAGTGACCCATTTTATTAAATCAGTCACATGGTAATGGATTGTGTGGCTATGGATTCAATCATCCACAGCCCACTGGCAATATCTGAGAAAGTTGTGTCTTCTTTGTTGTGACACCATGTAGTCTTCAATACCAACATATTAGAGGAACACTGGTATCTGCATGCCTAACTGCATGGTGTCACAACCCCGAAGACCACAGCCTATATTGATATTTTATTGACACTCCTGCACATTCTCATAGTGCTCTGGAATTTTGTATAATGTCCTTGAGAAGTAGGGCAGTTTGTATAGTATATGTTATATATAAATGTAAAGGCACCTGGGATAACATCGTCGATATAGTGACATGCCACAGGCTGCGCAGTTTGGGGTTCAAACCCTGGTGTGTGTTAGATTTTCAGCCTCTGTGCAGACCCGCCCTGTGGCCCACCAAGCATCCTGCACAATCCGTACTGGCTGTTTTTCTAGGGGGTAAAGTGGCTGGAGTGTAGCTTTGACCACCAGCCACATTCTAGCCATAGGTTGTGAATGAGTAGAGCTATACCTCTACACTTCACTCTGTACTTATAAATAAAACCAACTAGATTGACTAATTTCTCAAATGTATTTTTGGAATAAAATTCTACATGTTTCGGACAGTTCCAGTGTCAATCATCAGGAGTTTTTCACTCTACACACAGCAATTGTATATGTCATACAGGTTTGCTGACAGCTCACAAACTCCTGATGATGGACACTGGAACTGTCCTAAACATGTAGAATTGTATTCCAAAAACAAATTTGAGAAATTAGTGCATCTAGTTGGTTTTATTATAAGAATTTGCCATGATGCACGGTCACCTGAACATCAAATTCACTCTGTACCTTCATGACATGTTACAGGGTAAACTTTACCTTATATAGATGTAAATCAATAACATGAAGGCTGTTAAATATTTGTATTTTCGTTTCCTTTTGATGACATTTTTTAATAAACAGTTGTAGCTAGGCAAGTGAAACCTTGAAGGCAAATTACAAATGTGTGCAAAAAGTTTGTATAAAATATTTACATATTAGGAACCAGAAACTAAACAGTATTACTGTATATTGCGCAAATTTAACATAGTATATATCTGCAGTAGTGGAAATTATTTACAGAAATATAGAGCTGGCTTGTATAATTATTAATTGATTGCTGTTGTTTGCCTCACCATATAAACTGAAATGTTTCAATAAAAGTAATTGTTATAAGTTATGATTTTATCTTTGTCATCAGACATGTGGAATTTCAGATGAAGTTTTTGCAAGTTATACATATTTAACTAGGGTTAAAGTTTTTTTGAGATGTGATGCTGTGTGTCAGTAGGTGAATGTTTCATTCTTCCTGACTGCTTGAGAAGTTAAGATTAATGCAGTGTTTTCCTTCAGTATGACTGGAACTATTCCCCAACAACATAGCATTACATTTCAGAAGACTTGAATCCTCAACCACGCTATCTCCAGAAACTTAAATATCATGATATATTTAAAGAGTCTGGTGAGGAGGGAGTACTTCATCAACATTCAGATGGATTCATATATAATGCAATATGCAGTGGTACAGAGGTCACAGTTGGTGTGTTAGTCTGCATAATGTCACATACCAACAGTTTGTACTTAGACATGGGGACAGAAGATCTTGGCCTTGATGGATCTGGCTCCAGCCCTGGTTTCTTGTAACTCTTTGCTGTTAGCACTGGGAGATTCGATGAAGATGACCTTTTGTGTGTTACAGAGGACTGTCTTCTCTTGCTGACAGTTCCAGACTTGGATTTGAATTTCCGTGACAGCAAGCACTCTGTAAGAGAGATCACTTGGTGCAGTTTTTGCAGCATGTATGGTCACATTCTATGGGATTAATTGTGATCTTGGCTATGTCTATTATCACATTCATTCATTAGTGTGGAAGCATAAAGTAACACTTCACTCCTCTTTCTTCTGTAGATAAAATACAATGCAACAAGTATCTTATGTAAAGGATACAGCATTTGATGACATAAATGTTTTTGTACTCCACTGCCTCTTCAGTTGATAAGCACTTTGAAACAATGTTACACACTATGCCTTTGTATGTATTAACACAAGAGTGACCACTGATGTTTAGAACAACATGATGCTGTTAGTATAAAATTGTTGTTGTTGTTGGTGGTGGTGGTGGTGCTGCTGCTGTTTATTTGTTATTGTTGGTCCTATTGTTTTGTTATTTTTCTGATATATGTTTGCCTAACACTGTAGGAAACCATGGGTATCAAGTCTCTTTCCCAAGGCCTAAAGTGGCCAGGGCATGGCATTGACTAGCCGCCCCCATCTGGCGCCGAGGTTAAAGAAAGAGTACAGCTATACCTCTACTCCCTTTCTTGGCCTTCATGGCCCATTCTAGGGTGGACTTTACCTTTGCCTTTAACACTATGTGAAGCACATTACATACCTCCAACTCCTGTATAGAAGGGCTCTGCTATTGGTCGAATTGTTGATGGTGATGGAGCTTGAATGTTGTGTTCCTCCTGTAGAAATGATATTATGCTGTGGACACCCTGTTCCAGCACTTCACATGGAGGAAATGTGATGGGATTCCCCAACAACTGAATGCTCCTCAGTTTGGGTACAAGCCCTGAAAAAAGAATTTTTGATAGCACTTCACACACAGGGTACTAACTTGTCAAGAACAACCTGGTAACAGGTATTCATACGCTTTCTGTATGATGCAGTTACAGGATCTGTGAGTCACTTGTCATAATATGGCCCTTATTCACTGCCTAACCACAATTAGTTTATTCTATACCTAATTCCAATGGCAAGGCCAGTATTTGGTTTCCCTGAAGAAGAAGCACCTCAAGCTTTTGATGGTTGGCAACTGATTTAGGTAGATTTCTTAAGAGATTGTTCCGCAGATCCAGCCATTGGAGACTTGGCAGAGAGGGGAAGAAGCAGCTGCTGAGTTCCTGAAGTAAGTTGCCTTCTAGGTACAGGTGCTGTAAAGGGAAGGAAACATTTCCAGCTTCAAACAGCATAATTAGTAATAAGCTTCCATTCCCATAAGAATTTATTACATCTTACCTTCACATGCAAACACTTTGCATAAAGGTATGTCGGGAATTCTTTCAAGTTCTTTCGACTGATGTCGAGGTATGAGCCATCTCCTGGAATAGGTATTTCTCTTTCTTCATCCTCCAAATCTAAACCTGTAATTGAACTGTGGGTCTGACAGAGCTCGTTACTGCAGTATGTATTTTCACAGTCAGTCATTTTAAGTATCCGTAGTCAAGTGAAAGTTTTCCTGATGAGGTATCTAATAAGCTCTCTATACCCCTATTAAGTATCAGATCAGAGAGTCATTTCTGAAATTGTAAGATCCATGCAGAGAACTGTCAGTTATCAAAAATGTTACCCCAGAATTATACATTCTTATATACTTTTAAGTTATAATTCACTACTTATTAGGCATTTTCTAGGACAGTTCCTGGCCCTTGTTACATGGATTACTGTTATCACCATGGCAACCACAACCTTGGAAACATGGGGGTATATCGTAATTGATAAGGTAATAAATTGAACATATATAATTTCTCACAAAACAGATGTTTCCTAATTTCTTGACCTATTTCCTGTAGGGCCTATTACATGACCGTTTCAGACGTTTTATTATATTGCTGAGGTAATAAGCATTAGTATACATATGTGCTTTCATGTAATATTTCACTTAATTTTATTTGTCTTAATATATGTGAATGGAAATAAAGTAAAAACATTTACTTGGAAACACTGATTTTGCGAATGTGTCACTTGTGTATGGGCATTTCTCTTGAATTATCTTACGTCATAGCTTTAAAATTAACCTCTAAAGGGCATGAAGGGTTTGATTACGACCGCGACGACAGCATGTGCGTGCTCTAACGGAACAATACCATACCATCCCATTTAATATGGCGAATGTTAGGGATAGTGATACGTCGTTATGGCTACACAATAAGCTTGGCACGTCGAATGATTCGTGGACAGGTGGTTCCATTTGTTCACAACTCAATGCTGAAGTACTCAGGAATATCAAAGATTGTTTTCCGGATCTTCAAACACAAGTTAAGCTAAAATTATTGCTGTCATTTTTTCACATCCCGAGGAGGAACGTTGAGGAGGTTTGTTTACTATGTATATACATAATCACGAAGGTTGTGAGTGTGCGTGTAGAGGCGGTGTTTTGGAATAAGTTTGATAATAAATTGAAGTGAAATTGAACAGTTTGCATATGAATTACAAGGAAATGTGGGCAGTGTTCTGGAATAAGTGGTGTCAGCAAATTCTAGAATATAACCCTTGTTTGCCTAATGCAGAAGTGAAATTATTAGCTGTACTGCAACAACCTGTGTTACGAATCAGAAGTATTATTGTTAATTTATTTTTTTGTAGTGGCATACCGAGCTAGAGGAAATCTTGGAAGTTGCTCAGGTTGACAGTGAACAGTGGGTGTCAATGTTGGCAGAAATGATGAAAACTCTTCCACGTACTGGATCTCTAAATACTGACATCGGTGATGTTGATGAAAATAGGCGCATATTCTCAGACTTGGTTAATGACCTGAGGAAACTTGGTAAGACGATGGTAGGATAATGCATTATCATATTTCTGAGAAGTATATTTTTGAGTGGCTAGTATGTTTGGTGTATGTTTAAGAGGTGGGGTAGCCTATTCATTATAGTGACTAGGCTACGGATTGGACGTCCGAGGAGTCGTGGTTGGATTCCCAACACAGCCAAAAGATTTGCCTCTTCTGAATTATTCCGTCTGGCTCAAGGGCCCACTCAGCCAGTTAGTAGGTATAAGGGGCGTTTTCCCCGGATATGATGCAGCTAGGCCTGAAAGCTGCCCGTTGACGCTTGTCTTAGTGCCGAGGTTAAGAACACATGGAGTTGGACCCTTACTCCTCCATATGGCTTCATGGCCTTAACAGAGACAACTTTCATTTACTTCACTCTGCTTAACCATAACACATGGTGTATGCTTGATGTTTTGATGTACTGACCTTGTTGATATAATGAATAGTAAAGTTAACCAGTACACTTACATATATTTATACATACTTTTGTATTTTTTTAGGAAAAAAGGTGCAGTTTGATTACAGGGACATTTGGTATTGTAGCACTTTGTACCACCAGTATGAACTGGTTACAAAAGTGAATCTCTTTAAGTGCTGCACATGTGGCTCATCAGGACAGGGAGAGAGCATATGTTGTTAAGAAAGCAGTTTGAGTACTGACTGTTCTTTTCATTGCAGTGAAGCGACAGTGTGACATGGAGATGTTACCTCTTGAGTGCCACTATCTGAACAAGTCAGCATTAATTAGTGTTGTTGGGCAGCAGGTAATACTATGCTGTGGACACCTTGCATGTTGCCATTCTTAAACTCTGAACCCTGAGGTGGTACATCTGGTCCACCTGGTCTGTGAGTTAATTTTAAGTCAGAATAAATTGTGAAGAAAATATTTAAAAATGGAAAATGCAAGTTTTGAGTTGTGTAATTGAGGATTCTGGTCTTCTTAGATGTTGTGCTGCATTGTAAGTTGAGTGATTCTGAGCACTGAAGGAATGTATTCCCAAGCGTCAGATGTAGTGGGTACAAATAGGCGAGGTCTGACCAGTGAGTTGTGGAATGGAAAGTGATTAAATGCCCATGGTCCTTTTCAGGACCACACCTGTATACTCTGCATTCCTCTTCCTTGCCTGATGGATACTATATGGTGTCCTTGCAGCCAGCAACCTAATCTTTCTACTCCCTTACCTCACTCTTACCTAAGCTAGGCCATTTTAAGGGCACCAAGATTATATGCATTTTTTTTTTTTTTTGCTGGGCCTATCATTGTGTTGTGGGTGACCTTGGCACATTATAGCAGCTGATGTTTGTGGCTGTGCTGCAGTGTGTGATCCACTGTGGAGTGAAAACTGCTGACCATATAGCATATTGCCTCTTTACCTCTCATCTCAACCGCATTCCATTGTTCTGAACACAGTAGTTCCCCAGTTGGTTACCAATTGGTGACCAGGCAATACCTTTGGTTACAGCCCTTTTTAAGGCCTCTTATGTCTGTACATCTTGCACTTTAGCACCTTCATACTAGCTTCCCACCTTTTCCATTCAGCACTTAACTGGTCAGACCTTGCCCATGTGTCACCACTCTGTAACCTATTTGGGCACTTCTTCTTGGTCCACATGACAATTGAGAATGAAGGCTTTATTTTCCTTTGAAATGTCTGGAACCACTCACCCAACAACATGGCATCACACCCAAAAAAACTTGGAATCCTCGTGCATATTGCAGTTATGACATAAAAATCTCATTTCATTATGATGAAGGAGTAGGGCATGTAGTAAAAGGGAAACAAGAAATGGGTACAACATTTTGCTGTAAGATCTCATGGGTAGACACCATTTGGGAGACCAAGATGTCAGTGAGAGGATAATATTAAGGATCTGATCCAGTGTAACTCCCCACAGAGAAGCATGTTTTGCTATAGAAATGGCAGCAAGAGTGGAGACTATTAGGTGCATAAAGTGGAACAGTGACAGTAAAGAGTAAACCTCCAATCATAAACTGCCATATGTTACCCTGTCTATGATTTGGTATGGCATGTGTGATGGTTTCTGTGACATTATTGTATTGTGATCACTGTTATTTACCACATGCCAGGTTTGTGAAATACTGCTTGAGTTTAGAAAATGTTGGGTATTATACTGGATCATTCCAACAATGAAGATGGTTCTTAGGAGAATCAGAGTGTGGCTAGTGGTGCTGAATATCCTTATTCTTCCAGCCTCCACCCACAAAACACTTTACGCTGAAACGTAAACCAAAGTCTGCAGCCCTGAGGGCAGAGCTACTGCAGAAGTCTGCTGATGCAGCCAGCAATTTTAAGAAGAGCACAGCACCAACTGTGCCATTACGTTCTCGTGGCATGCCTCGCAAGATGACTGATACCAGTATGTGGAAATAAATCAGGATTTATATGTCTATTACTAATGCAGAAATAAAGTAAACCATGGTTATATGAAGAATGTTTAAAAGTTTTAGATCAAAGGACACAGGGTAAATTGCAGTGGTTAACAGTATTTGAGCCAAATTTTTATAAATGATCTGAACAGTGTAAGGTACGAAACTAATAAACATTTCAGGAATGAAAAGCAGGAATATCTGAAAGGTACAATTAATGATCTGGGAACATGGTAAGAACAGGAACATCTGCACTTGTGCAGAAGTGTAAATCTGTTGAAGAAGGGTTTCCAACTTAGAGCTACTTAGGTAAAGGATACAGAGAGTGATCTTGGTGCAGGTTCCCACAGTATTTTGAGTAAGTGGAAGAGCCACTTTTGTCAGCTGTTGAATTTACATGGGGTTAATGTTCGGAGGCTGACTGAAGTGCATATGGCCGGACCACTATAATTGAGCCTTTGAGATTAAGATACCTTTTGAAAAGATGAAGAATTATAAATGTCCAGGTATTGACTAAATTCCAGCACAACCAATCTAATCTGGAGGTAGAGTAGTATGTTCTGATATCCATGAACTTGTTATTCCCATTTTGAATAAAATAAAATTGTGTCAATTGTACCTATTTATAAGGTGGGTGATAGAACTGGCTGTAGTAATTATTTAAACATATCACTGCATACAAATTGTTATCAGCATTCTTCTGTCAAGGCCAACTCACTAAGTAGACAAAATAACTGGAGAATGTTGGTGTGAATTTTGAAATAGTACTTACATGAGCCATAGAGTATCAGCAATGTTTCCATTTTTATTTCATTGACAGCACAGCTAACTGTGTGTGCAACTGAACTGATAGTCACATTTGGTTACCATGTTTCAGTTTTGACCTTCATTGAGCAGTTGTGTTGCTGTAGTGTGTTAATATGGCCACTTCACCTACTGTTTGCACCAAAGAAGAGCAGCATGCAATAATCTTATTTTTGTGGGCTGAAGGCATGCCAGGGGCAGAAATTCATTACCAAGTGCATGGATAGATTTCTGTGTTTCAGCTGTGGTAGGAGGTGGGAAAGTAACAGAAAAGTTACCATTGTGCTGTATCAGATTTGTAGCTCCCTGATTTGTTGCAGCCCCCCTGAAAGGCATTCCAAGTCGGGTACCAGCAGGAGGATTCCGTTCAGCATCTCTGAACAGTCCGTCTTTATCTCGTCCACCCTTGTCAAGAACACCAGCAGGCAGGAAAGATGGTGGCATAAAACTTCTTGACATCAATGAACAACCTTTGGGCTATGCACAGGCGAAGAAGAGGAAGCGAATGCAAGGTAAGTATGACATCAAATAATAACATTCTGAAACTTGTTCTGTAAGAACATACAAACATGGAGTTCTGCACTCATAGCTATATAACAGTAGCATAGATAGTTCTTAGATGCTTCCCATTTGAGCATCTTTTACACATTCTACCACCTCCCATGTCCTCACCCACTACTTCGACATTATTTGGTTTTCATGTGTAAGAATCTGTGTAGGTACCATAACTTTTAATGACATGAAGGCAGTATGGACTAAAGCTTGCAGACATATTGGGTACAGCACATCACACTTTATTTGGTTCATTCAGATTTAGACCCATAGTCATATGTTAAGAACTTGAAGACCTAACAAAAACATATAATTATTATTTTATGTTAAGTGAGCATCATAAAAACAGACTTGAAGAAACAACTGGTCTCCCAGATGGTATTTTGACACGAACAGAGAGAGGGAAGTTGAAGCAAGGATTTAGAAGCCGTAAAATTGAGAGCAGTCATATTGTCTAAGGCACTTAACATTTAATGCTGTATGCATGGTTTTCAGGAAGGTAGAGTAAATTAAAATTTTTTATTTTCCATGTATTTGTGTACAGGATCTGTGTAGGTTGGCAGTATTGTGTTTTGATGTTACAGAGCTCGAGGAAGCAAAGAAAGCATCAGAGGCAGCAGCGGCAGCAACAGCAGCAGCACAACAGCTATTGCAACAGAACCAGCAGCTGGGAACAAGTCAGAGCACCCCCGACTATGCTGTGGGGTTGACTGCCATGAACCCTCCAACACCAGCACCAGCCACCCCTTCCTACAGTCCTGCTACACCACAGCACCCTGTCACCACCATTATTGCAATACCTCGGGATGCTGCAGGTGAGGGTCATTCAGTAGACTCTCGTACAGTATGTCAGATTCTCATGTATGGGAAATTTTCACTACCATATTTACTGGAACGCAAGACAAGGTTTTTTTTAATAAATTTGGTGCTTAAATATATGAAGTCTGAAATTTGGGTATGAAGCATCGAACCAGATCGCTCTGAACCGGATCATGCAGGGCCAAACCGTGACCCGCATTGCCAAATTGTCATGTGTGCAAAAGCAAGAGAACAGAGTAGGAGTAAAGTTAACTGACAAAAAATTTTTTTTTTTTGACATTGTCTTATTCCTTAAAGGAGCACAACATTTCCATCTTCAGGCAAAGAAGAAGCCTAAACTTGTCAAGATATGCACCTTACAACAGTTCTAGTCCAAGGGTAGTAACAGGAAAACTGCTTTTGAAAAATTAGAAATTACCTATGAGACCCAATAATAAAGCCAGGACCAGTCGACAAATTAAAAACCATAAGAAGAACCATGAACTTAGACTGATCAGACCGTAGACACAACAAAAATCCAGAACACATGTATTTAAAATTCTAAATAACACTTACTCCATCTTTGGAGAAAATTATGTATCTTCATCATTAGTTCAAGTAGTTTACAAACCAGGAAATATAAATATATAATTTAGTCAGTGTGGATTGTAAAATAATAGCAGTACATCTCACCAGAAATGTCTGTGAAGGGTTTTAAGAAGTGGCTGGGAATATCAGGAGTGAGTGTGAGGTAGATGAAGGTGCTGAATGTGAAGATGGAGACAGTGACACTGATTGGTAGAGGTAGATAGAATCTGACATGCTGTGTGTATGAAATTTATAACAAAATATTTATTCTTAGCAGACATTTTAGTTTTGGGGGGGTTGTCATAGATTTGGATAAAAACATTTTCCATTGCAGGCAGGCTTGTTTTATCTGGGGGTCATATTAGATTAGAGTCATCTTGCATTGGGGTAAATAGAATAATACATTATGATAAAAGTCAAATTTGGGAGAGGCTGGCTGTTTTACTACAATACATATTATGGTTATGATAAAGTAGCCTGCTTTTGCTCAGTTTCTTGTGCTTTCACTTGCCATTGTAACCATCTCTGCCCTTGACAGTAACCGTATCTACAGCTCCACTAGTCACCCTTTCTCTTAAAATTCTGTCCTGTAGGACATTCACACACCTTCCAGTGTGTTAAATATGTCTGGATGTCAATGGGTATGATCTAGAGCAGCCATTCATGTGTTGCTTACCATCTGAAGCATATGTAGTGTTGCTGTAGCTGATTTTCTACACTGTTAGTGAAGTAGTGTCCTTCCCCCCTGCCTGAGATGATTGTTGCCTGGCTGCGAAAGCTTCCACTGTCCTTTGAGACTGGTTACCCTTGTTTATCTAATTAAAATTTAATTTTGTGCATGTGTTTGTAGAGTGTCCAAGAGCAGGCCACACTGTAGTTCGTTTCCCAGCCATGATGCTTGTGGTCACCACCACCATGAAATTTAATGGCAAGAGTGTGGAATTGAAGCATTTTTTAAGTCTAGAAAAATGGTGGACTTATGTGTAAATTTAAATACAGCAAACCATGTAAGTAAGACTTGTGGCATCAGCTAGTGCAGAATCTGTGTTGGTTTTATGATATTTCAGCTCAAGCTACTTCCCTGCTAACAACACCTGGCACACCATCAAGTGATGTGGCTTCTCAGGGACACACAGTACTAGTGGCCACTGCTGCAGGTACTCCTGCCACCCCAAGCTATGTTCCTCTGGTGACTCCCACAACTCTGCAGGTCAGTTTATTTCATCACACCTGCTGCATTATGCTTGTTTCATTTCTCTGTCATATCTCAGTTTAATTTGTGTTGCAATAAGAGATTAAGTTTACAAATTATAAAGTTCCCAGTTGCATAATTCTCTGCATTCTCCTCTGCCCAGATATTCTTCTCAGTACTTTGTTCTTGAACACTCTAAACATCTTATCTCTCTGTGTGTTAAGAGATTGTGTTTCATTACCATACAAAATATGCAGGATTGATAACTTAAATGTGGAATTAAAAATAAAGACACAGTCTGTTTAGCATAAGAGAAAAGTAAAATAAACAAAAATTAAACTTGAGAATAACTTTGAAACACAGTGGTTACTGTATGTACCACCTGCTGTAAAATCAGCATTTCTGTGTGTTTATATGATTCAAACAGTAAACAGTGATTAGTTTTCTGAAACAGTGTTGACCAGTTGGTCTTTTTAATAGGGACATTATGTGATTTTGTGAGGTGTGAACTGAAGGTTTGAACATGGTTTAGATGATTTTATGGTTTCAAAGGAATGAAATAATTTCTTTCAAAGTACCAACAATATTAATAGTACCATCTCCTGGAATTTGAGGGCAGAAGCAAGAAGGCAGAGGTGACAGTTTTCTTTGAAAGGCTGATAATCATATGTCAGAATACATTGCATCACATTCCAGAAAACATGAGAAACTAGGAATCCCTTGTCAAGTACAGTCATTGCTTTATAATATTTGTGTGAGAATTGTGGTTGAGACATAGAGGCAGAGAACTCAGACTAAGTATGTAATATCTTTATTGTTTCCATTGTGTGTGACAGAGTCCAGCTAATCCACAGCCATCACTAACACTCCAGACATCAGCTGGTCTTGTTGCTGCGCCTGTGGTCACAGCAGTTCAGACTCAAGCTTCAATCACAACACCAACAAAACAGGTGATACAGATTCGACCTGCTCCACAGGTGACTCAGATTAGGCTCCAGCCTGTGAATACCACCCCAGGAAGCAACAACACTCTTCAACGCAAGGGCCTGTCTCTCACAGTGAGTGAAAATGTGCCATCCATAGGAATAGTATTTTGAACAGCAAACAGTACAGTCTTGTGACCAGTATATAGCATATTTATGTGTAGATACCATGCTGTTCACATGTTGCTGCATTTAAAGCCCCAGGTTTTTGGGCAGACTTGATTGGCCGCAGAGAGAGACTTTTTTAATAACAAGTGGTTTGGTTTGCTTGTTTATTAATATCGATCTATTTGATATGTTGTTTACATTGTCCAATGTATGTTTTGTTGAACAGAGAGAGCAAATGCTGGAAGCTCAGGAGATGTTCAGAACTGCAAACAAGGTGACTCGACCAGAAAAGGCTCTCATCCTTGGATTTATGGCTGGATCCAGGGGTGAGTATGCATTGCTTTATCACTTTAGATAATGTGAAATAACATATTGCAATGGTATCCATGCATATGTCCGGCAAGTAAGAGATGGGTATCACAGTGAGTGACAACAAATGGCTTAGTTACCAATGTTGGTACAAATGTTAAAATTGTTTATCTTCATTGTTACAGGAAGTATAAATTCATTATGTTTTATTGCTACCCCCATAATTTTTGAACCAGTTGACGCTTTCTCATTGATTTGCTTTGAGTATGATTCCATCGATATATATTTTGGCATTTGTTAAAGGTTATTTGTAAAAATATAATGGAATGTTTATTGCAGATAACCCATGTCCACATTTGGGTAACATTGTAACGATAAAACTCAGTGAGGACCAGGAAATCATACCACAGCCAGATGACACGTTTGTGACAACAACGGTTGAGACTCACTTCCAGATGAATTACAACACTGGTGAGTGGAAGCGCATCAAGAAGCCACGCAAGGTTGAGGATCCCTCTGCTGTCATAGCATCAACTGCACCTGTATCCACTCCTCTTCCTGCCACATCAGCAACTGCAACATAGAATTTTGGTGGGTACCCACATTGTCTTGTATAGAGTGCTTTTCAGATTATTAGGATCTCTAGTTATTGAGGTTTGTATGGGGACAAATTGCTTCTTTCATTGTGCAAATATGTGTCAAAACAATCCTGAAGTGTAATGTCAGTTGAGACCATTCTGATATTGTTTTTTGTTAGATGTTTCAGAGCATGAGAAATATGGTAAAATGTTCCACTTTGTTCTGTTTAACACAGAGCAAGGGAACACATTCATAGTTTCTTACGAGTGGCATAATTTTCATTCTCGGCTCTGCTTGTGCTTGAGCTGTCAACATGCACCTCATGGTTGCTTTTAGATTGGAGTGCTGGACAGCTTTTGTCTTGTGTATTCATTTACTGTAATGTTTTATTACAGTACACCTCCAAAATTTGAATGACTGGAAGTATGATGCCAGTTGGATGTGTATATCCTTCCAGTTTAGGCCTCGGTAAATTCTATATATTTGGTTTCCTTGCATAGCGAAAAAATTGAGTGAAACAGAATCTTTCATGAAAAGCTAATAGTTCCTCAGCTTGTCAGATATCCTGCATTTTTTGCAACCTGAAAGTCCATTACCATATTCACAAGATCCTATTGCTGGTCTGTTTCCTGAGCCAGGTGTATCCATTTGACATCGTCCCATCCTTTTTATTAAAGATCCATTTTGATATTATCCTTACCTGTGTTGACATCTTCATGTAGGCATCCATGCTCCGGGTTTTCTGACCAAAACCCTGTATGTATGTACACATAGAATTAACTTGGTAATAACCACAGTTGTGTATGTATGTGAGCAGCATACTGACCTTTTGGTATCATGTAAATCTGTGAAAGAAAACCTCTGAAGATGGTCAGTAATTGTGTTGTGGCAACATAATTGTTGCTGATATAGTAGTCATGAAGTTAACTAGCATAAACCCTTGATATGGCACCACCCTCATTTGACACTCATTTAAGTGTGTGTACAGAAGTTACCTATTACATTGAACTTGACAACCCACCTGCTTTTACACAGCTTAGTTTAGGATCATTTTTAACACTGTGGAACCTGTTGTATAGCTCCATCCCCACTAGCAACCGTTTGCCAAAGACTTTGATGATACCATTGTGGCCATAAAAATTAAATAACATGTGATATAGTGGCATATAATGGACATAAACATTTTAAGAAAATGGTAAGTAAAAACAAAGTAGAACTTAAGTGATTCTGTACATTTTTATAGAAGGTACAGCATACAGTAAAACTAATTTTCTGCCCTCAGAACTGTACTGTGTATTGTTAAAAGTAATTTTAATGGATTGCACTAACACTGTTTAACTTTTGATAAACCATCTGAAATTAAAAGGGTTTGGCAACTGTCAAAATGCTTCCAAGAATTTCAGTAAGCAGCTTTCTTGTCAGATCTTGCAGGAGGTCCAGCTATGTTATCAAATGTGCATTGACAGAAATTTTTGGAAAACAAAAGAAAAATTAACTGAGACAGTATTGTATTGCTGTCCTTGTTTAAGCATTCCAACCCTCATCAAAATATGACTTCACATTTGTTTTAGATTGCCGAAAATTCTTTTCCTTTTGGCTGCTATAGACAGAAGTGTAGAACTGCAAAAGTCATACAGAGTACTATGACTGCACATGTGAAGTCATCATGGGATACATGTATTACAGTTTTTAATTATCATAATGTTTTATTTCGCTAGTGAAGTGTGGAGAAGAGGGTAGTTTTAAGTGTTAGTGAAAGAAAGAAGTATATGTGTCCAGAGACCAGTTTCCTGTCCCTTCTCAGCAGACTACAACCCACCAGTTTTTCTTGTTATGGGACAAACGCATCAGTTCATGCTGTACTGGAGATATAATTAGTGAAGAAAATAAATGAGAAAGTCTAGCCAGTGTTAACATAAACAACTGAAAAATTCAAAATCATGAAAAACTGGAGGAAGCATTAGCAAGGTAGATAGGACAGTTAAATGCTGAAAATGATACAGCAACACATGAATTTATTGCAGAAAATGCCAAAGAAATTGGACTGCAGTTGGGTGTTGTAGACTTTAAATACAACTGTGGGTGCATCATGGATTATCATGGCATGTAAAATGAGAAACAGCAGAGATATATGCAGAAGTCTGAAAAAATTGCTGCTAAGAAGGCTCATATATGTGTTGAAAAATTGTGTCCACTTTTTTGAACAGAACAGTGATGATGATAACTTGATGCAACATCTTGTAGCTGTTGCTGTTTTGAGAGTCAGTGAGAAAAAAGGGTGCTCTTCCAATATGTGATCTACCATGCCATTTTCGTTCCAATATGTGATCTACCTCTCGCAACCCCTCGTACCGCAAGTGACGTAACTGCAGCAACCCCCTAGCGGACAAGTGCACAAATGGTTGGATGTGCCATTCGGTCGTATTCGTAGCCGAGTTCACTTGTTTACAGTTTCATGTAAGGAATACTCAGCAATGCGGAGCCACGTGGAATTCGTTAAGACAGTTATATGTAGCAAGGAAATGGCTGTACAATATCTACGCGAACATAATCTGTTGGATAATCTGGAGGAAGCTGTGATTAATTGTGATAAGTGTGGAAGTGTCATGCAGAATAAAAGAAGATTAATTCGAGGGAAGAGTGTTCCTGTTATGAGATGTCCAAGAAAAGGATGCCAAGTAATGAGAAGTGTACGTCATGGGAATAACTTCTTCCATTACTGGGATCTCAATAACAAGATGAATTGTAAGCTGTCTTTATGT
>Ga0131853_10004350_pt1 | contig 25390 bp, 17 predicted proteins | sample TergutLab28metaG_FD_92764 | JGI IMG/M metagenome (GOLD analysis project Ga0131853, IMG submission 92764) | Labiotermes labralis P1 segment gut microbial communities from Petit-Saut dam, French Guiana - Lab288 P1 (version 2) (version 2) | ecosystem: Host-associated > Arthropoda: Insects >... | reverse complement strand
TTGTTTTTTTTTTTTTTTTTTTTTTAAAAAAAAAAAAAAAAAAAAAATTTTTGTTTTTTTTTTTTTTGGGGGGGGGGGGGGGGCGTGTAGCATGTTGTTATAATAATTTACCTTGCATGCAGATTGGTGCATAATAACTTTTGCCAGTGTTAATATCTATCTTTATTAAGCTCCTGATAGTAATGCACATCAAAATTTTGTAAAACAGGAGAAAATTCTTCAGTTGCAGTATTCAACTTGTATAAATAAGTAGAATTTTGAATCACAGTAGGAAATTTTATGCCTGCTTGGCTGTATGTTTTTTGACACTTATCTATTTTTGTCTTCTTTTTCCTTACCGCACAGACTGTTGAAGGCCGTCAAGTTGATGAAGCAGTTGCAAGTATCTTCCACACTGTACTTTTTCATCGTTCACTGGGTAAATTTAAGTATAAACAAGAAGGCAGTTATTCTGTGGGGACTGTGGGATATGAAGATGTTGACTGTGACTTCATCGATTTTACCTATGTAAGAATTTGCCATATTTTTCTTTTCCTTTTGTGTCAAGTATTGCATTTTCTTGGATTTGTGATGCTGGTCTTCAGACCCATATTTGTGTGAATCAAGTACTCTTGTGTCTGAAAATCTTAAATAGGGAAATTTATGAGGGTCGTCCAGAAAATAAAGACCATTTGGCTATAAAGAAAAATAAACAAAATAAGAATAAATTACCGTGTCATTATTACAGACCCTAAGTTATTTTTTTTACAGAGCCGCCATGAACATTCAGGCACTTTCACAGCATGCGACAAGTTTTTGTGTGCTTTCGTCATAGACCTCCGCCACCAGTCTTTAACCACTGCTTGATGGCAACCTTCACTTCATTGCTTTTGAAGCGTCTGCCACCCAAAAATTCCTTCAATGTTTGGAACAAGTTAAAATCACTTGGTCCAAGTCTGGCTACATGCTGGATGCTGGAATGTCAACCTGTGCGAGTGCTATGTGCAAACGCTCTTTACTTTGTGGATGACCTTCTTAACAACCAGATTTACTTGGGATCATTGAAATTGCATATTAAACTGAAGAACCTTAACCCATTTGCACCTCAATTAAATGCCCAAAGTGATGTACAGGGGACATAATTTAAATGAGAGCTGCATAATGAAGACCATTAAATTATTGCAATCTTAACCTTGCATTTGGTGATCTGGGCATCACACTGCTTGATGTATATACCAGATGTTAGATGCCAGTGGATTAATTGGGAGTTTGCCTGTACTTTTGGACCTTTTTGTTTGAGAAGTAATAACAATTATTCTTATTTTACATGACAAGTTAAAACCACCCAAGTAACAGATGTGTGTAATTCAGCGGGCCTTCAGTGGTCAGTAGGTTCAGTCCTGTATGTACAGACCGTGTTGTGGAGCTTGTCTGGACACTTTGGCAGGGGAGAATCTCTCCTGCCAGGGACTGAACTATAGTTTTCTGGTTATTTGGCCCATAGCCTAGTTACTATACTTACCACACTATACCAGCTTTTCAATATTAGCATGGATTTGATTGTTAGTACTTTCATAATTTCATGTAACATCAATTGTAATTGGTTCTGTAATGTCCTATTTATAACTGACTAAACTGCTTATAGAATGAAACATAATCTGATGTTTTATCAACAATGGAACACTTGTACTTGTAGCATAAGTGAGCCCATGTGCAAAACAAATTTATGGTATAGTGGTCGTGTATGTCTGTCTCTCACCTTATTAAATAATGATTTTACTGTGAGAGTGTATAATCCCTGGTTGAATGAATATTGCATTTTAATAAATTTTACATAATTATAATTGTACTTAATACCCATATATTTTCTACTGTGTAGTACATGTAGGTATTCACATTTCTTTCCTTGGAGGAAAGGGAGTCTTAAGTATTGTACTGGCTGCTTATTGCCATCTAATGCCAATCTCTGTGCAGCTTCATATGGCATAGCATTGCAAACATAGGGTGTACTTTTCCAGATGCAGTTCTTTGTTACATGTGTGCATAGGTCATTTTGAATATCAGCTTAATTTCTGTGTTGTGTAAAAGCCTGAACTATTTTTTTTTTTTTATTATAGGTTTGTTGTTCCTCTGATAACTTGGATAGGAATTTGAAAAAGGAAATATCAGAATTTTCCGAGGCTCTGCGAGGGAACGATGGCCCTGGATCAGGCCAGATTTCACTGGAATTCTTCCAAAAGAAAAAGAATAGATGGCCCTTTCAGCCAGAGTGTATCCCATGGGAAGTATGGACAGTGCGACTTGAGCTTATCAAGCTCAATAATGAACATGGTAAAGAATTTGTTTTTTCACTATACATGGTTCAGCCTAAATGATGTCATCATCAGAGTCACTACCAATGCTTATGTTACCTTCATACTGATACAGATATGAATTTGTCTATTGTATTTATTGAAATGTTTTTTTAAATTATTTTAGTTAAAGTTATTTGTTAAACCAAATTGCCTATGTGGATATCCAGTGCAGTTACTTGTGTGTGTATGCTAATCTTGAAATGACCTGTGTTTGCATATGCCAACACATGTAAAAAAACACCCCATTAATTCATTTTGTTTGTTTAGGCAACAATGAAATTTACTGCATTTTTAGGAAATGTTGCATCTGTTTTATTTTCCACAAAATTCTTTTTATTTACCTATATAATTTTATCTTTTTATATTCAAATAATATTAGTGGTTTTCATGAACAGTGCACTGTAATTTAAATACCATCCTGGTCATTTAAAGGTTAAAGGCATTTAATTTTTTTTATGTTACACCATGGTATGGTGAGGCTGTTATTCAAAATGTGTAAATGCAAGTGCTGATACTGTGAAATGGCAACTGTTTACAATAAGAAGTTCTGTGGTTGCATGACATGCTTACTGGATAGCATACTTATGTCCGTGTAGTATTCATACACATGAGGTAAATTAACTGGAAACTTTCTGTGGTCGTTGTTGTTTATTACTTCAGTTTGGGCAGTTTTTTTTTTTTGTCTTTGTGTATTCCAAGCGATAAAGAAGCAAGGCTGTATTACAGTTTCAGGAGCTATTGTAAAATACTCATTTACTCAAATATGTGCAGTCCAGGAATGTAGTACCGTATTGATAAATGACTGCACTAATTTGGTTTCTTGTTTGTGTTTTAATATTTAGAACGACAGAAATGCAGGGAAAGAGTAGGTGATATGCTGACTGAAAAGATCCTGTACATTGCTGAAGTGATGAACAGACATGAATATGTTCCAAAAATGCCAAATCAGTCAGAATTGGACCTCATTTTTGACACGTCATATCCAGATGTGCAACCATACTTATTTAAGGTAAGGTAGTATTGATTAGGAAAAAAATCTCACCATCATTCTGTTTCAAATCCTCTAATATTTACTGAACAACTGTTTCACTGCATTGCCATATGCTAACAGTACCATGTGAAAATATTCACTGGAAAGAGATAAAGAAGGACAGAGAAAGAGGGAAAACTGCGTCATTTACTAACCACTTGTTAAAGTGTTCCTAGACTTGTAATTCTAGCCAGCCGTAAGTCTTCACAGGGACATATGTGTTCTGCATCCCACTGTCATGTGAATGCACAATTCTAAACAGTCATGTTATTCCTTGTATTGTACCTAGGGTCCTTCTAAAGAATATGACAGGCACAGTTGACCAAGACATATGCCACATTTTGTGGAACCCAAAGGTTCATTACCATTTTCACCATCTTCCTTCTTCTCCGTACGACTGTTCAGCACATTTCCAGGCCATGGCCTCCTGTTTTCTTTCTCCAGTCACTCGTATGTCTTCCTGCTGCATGCCAGCTTTTGGTATTATGCAATTCAGCAGCATCCTTCCCCACTTTGTCTACCCAGCTGTTCTTTTGTTTTTCAGTAGGCCTTCTTCCTCAGATATTTCTTTCCAGAGTTCGTTTTGGGATTCTGTTACAGAACATCCTTACTACATGCTCACCCACTCTAATTTTTTAACATGCATGTGACTCACAAGGAATGTATACTGGATTTTGGTAGGGAACCCTCTTGGAAAGTGGTCACTTGGCAAAGCAAGGAGACATAAGGTAATATAAGGCTGGATGTTGGATATCTAATTTCTGAGACAGGAGATGGATGCAATGGTGTGTGGAGTGCATGCCATGGGAGACTTTGATATTAATGGCAGTGAACCTCTAGCAGTGTTATCAGAACATTATTTATAATTTTTAGAGTTCATTGTATGCCATATGTCACACTTCTCAACTACCATACCTGCTTCCCTTTCATTTATTATTGTAGTTCAGAACAGACCTTGAGCATTCTATGTAAATGCTTTTTTTTTTTACTTTTTTCTCTCCTAACTTTCATCTCATCTGTATATCTGAACTAGTGGAAAAAAATTGTGTTTTTTTTTTTAATGTTTATAATACCTAGTATGAAGCTGCTGAGTTGCTTAATCACCTTTTTTCACTAAATTCTCATAGCCAATTTCAAGAAAGTTTTTATTTGTTTTGTTGCCATAACATCCACTGTACCAGAGGTGATACAAGTGTTAAAAATTTTCTGTACTAAATAATAAAGTAATAACAAACCATGAAAGTCTTTGCAGTAACCACTTCTGTAGTTTGAATGGCAATTTGTTGGGGCTTCATTACGGTATGATACTGTTAATAAAACAGTCTGGACGTTAGTTTTACATTTGCGCACACATTCTTTACTATGCTTGCCTACACCTTGTATTAATTGACTTTAATCTGAATAATGATTTGATTCCAGGTCACATTTGCAACTTCTGGTCCGACAAATACGTCTGTAGGCACAACAATGAAGAAATTAATCAAGGAGACGTTGTCTCTCTGAGTCAAAATATGGGTTAGAAGGCACTGCAAAGTTCCAAGCTAGTATGGCCTTCTATAAACATTTGTGGCTGTTTGAGTGTCTTGTGCATAGTATGAACTGTGAATTGGTGTGTGCAGGGATTACTATGTTATAAAGATGAGGCATATTTTTTAATTATTTTGTTTTATTATTATTATTGTTTCCTAGAGTTGTAAATAATGAATGATGAATGTTGTTAGGCATATGTGAGTGTTTTTTATGATTGTAAAAATTATGTAATTATGGTTGATGATGGGTGACAGCAAAATTAGTACTAGTTCACCTGTGAGATTTCTAACACGATTTAATGTGTCTTTTTTTAAATATTGTAGTCCTGTATGGATAATGAGGTCTAGTCCCAAAGAATTTTTTTTTTTAATATTGCAGCTATTGGTCTTGTCACTAATTGTTCTCTTTTTTATTTTTTTAAAAATTTTAAATGTTGAAAACTTTATTTTATTAATACTTACTACTGAAAGTTTCGTCCTCTTTATTCCACATAGATTATATTCTGGCATTTTGCATTTCTCATGTGCACATGCAAATAAACATTTGGCTAGATTGCTTTGAAACCATTCTGAATAATGATGATGGGCAATACACGAGTTTGATTAATCATTCAGAACATGTATCAAGTGTTACTACAATGTTTACTGAACCATAGAGTTTAAAAAGATATTCATTTAAGACTAGTGAGTTACCTTCTATTACATTAATCTGATTTTTGGCTACTGTATATTACTGTGCACGGTTTATGATATTGTACTTACTTTCCACCATTAAGTATTACATGTGAACTTCTGAACAGGCCTTGTACTGTGCAGACACACTGCAGGTTCCTTTTGACAGGTAAAATTAACTAGCTGGAGTTTGAGAAACTGGAGGACTAATAAATATGGGGACATTTAGAGGAAAATGTGGGACAGGTCAATTATTATATGAAGTTAATCAATTTGTGTTGTGCAGCTATCACATTCAGTTTACTGACTTGTGTGAAATAGCAGTGGATTGCTGAGGAATGTTTCACGTTACAGAAAATAATCGTGGACAATAATTTGCTAGATATGATGGAAATTAATGAAGGTATGTTTAAGGTGCACAATGAAAGTAATTAAGAATTATTATTATTACCATGGTGGTGATATTTATGGCATCTTCAGGCTAAAAATCTCAAATACTGAAACATGCCTTCCTTTGAAATCTGTTAACCTTTAAATGATCTGCAGTTGCATACATACATAAAAAACGCAACTACAAATTTTTATATTTTTAAGCAACAAGGAAATTATGGCATATTTAAGACATGCTGCATAGTCTCTGTCTTATTTTGTGTAAGACGCTGTTAATTTCATAATTTATCTTTTTTTTTTAATTAAAATAATCATGTTTTTCATATACCATCCAATAAAATTAAAATACCAAGCAAGTAGTTACGAGGTTAATAATTTGCTGTATGTATTTGTCTGTGGAACTTTTTATGTGCCCTACATTTTGTTACAAATTGGCCAGCAAAAAACAAAAGCAGTACCAGTTTGTTTCCATTTTGCTTGTACTTTTGTATATTCTCTAAGTTTTTCCCCAGATATCATGGGTTAAAGCCCAGGAGCTTTCATATACAGACTCTTTAAATACAGAGTACATAAATTAAAACAAAATATCCTTCCTTCAAAGCAGATATGCACAAATTTTTTAAATCTTAGGGACAACCTCCAAATTCTAGGCTCCAGAACTGTGACATGCAGTGAGCACCATACTAAGGACCCACAAGTGTGAGGCACCACCATACAAATTTAGTCACCACAGTGATCTGGCACATGTGATTTGTGCACCTCAGCTTCAAGCATTTGCATGGTCATAATTATTGCATCACAACTAGATTTGCTCCTTAGAATGTAAAACATAGTATACTGCATCAAAAGCAGTGCTCTGCTGTGAAGCCAGGCGGTAGTAGTAATAGGAAAGTAGAATGAAAAGAGATTTACTTTAAGCAAACTGGTCATAGACTTGCATTTTCCAAAATTCCAGTTGAAAAATTACATGTAGATCTTTCCCTAACATTCTTTATATCCTGAACGGTAATGCAATATCCATTTCTTCTTCAGACGGTCTTTTTGGCTGCTGTACAAACTTGTAATGCAGACTTTCATGTGTATAGCATTCTTGGACACTGAAATGACAGAAGAGAAGATTGTTTCACGTATGCCTGTTTAACCTTTCAAAGGTGCATGAAAACACATGGGAAAACACCCCTAGAAATTAATTTTATATATTTAGGCAACAAGGAATTTACATCATTTTTAAGACATGCTGTACAGTCTCTATTGTATTTTCCACAGAATGCTGTGTAATTCATTTTATCTTTTTCGTTCAAATAATACGTGTTTCGTAATCCATGCACTAAAATTTAAATACCCACCCTATCAGCATAAACATTATTAAAACCTCTGTTTTTTTTTATTCCAGAGATGTTATGCATATTTATATGTTTCCAGTATCAATAAAAGATCATGTTGATTAATCATATTAATTCTATAATGCAAGGGCTTCATCCCTTCCAAAAAAGAATGTGTAATGACCGAAAGTCAGAATGCACCTGTTTCAGTAATCCAGTTAACCATTTTGAAGTTGAGTTTATATGATAATAGGGACAGAAGTAGAGAGAGAAAAGCTATTCCTTCCTTGAAAAGAACCCATGTTATGACACATTCTGTTTATTATTGTGGTATTGTCATTATCCTGCCAGTTAGAACATCACTGCTTAGTTGTAACCACATTGTGGCCCTACTGAAACAGCAGTATCAATTTCACGGGTATGAAATTTCTCGGATGCCCCAACAAGTGTACTGATGTTTGTGTGATTTATTTAGTTTCTGGTGCTTTCCGTTTAAGAGACTTACATAATTTTATGTGTTTAGTCTGTGAAGCAGCTGCCTGTGTTTGTATTATTAAGAGCTGATGAGAAATAAAAGAACACTCTTTAAAAACCACTGACTTGAAAAGACAGGAGGAGATCTGTACACATTTTATGAGATGGTATAATATTGCTATCATCCATGTGAATAGAGTCTCTGTCATTAATTTTGTGTGGTTCTAGGCTGTTGGCCAATTATGGCCATCATAATTATCACTGGGGCAAAGCTCCAAGAGGTTTTGTTGTATCTGTTTGTATAGAATTTGTCTAAGTCTGGGGTGAAAGTGTAGAAGGAGTGACATTTTGTGAGTTTTTTGGCTTACATGATGGTGTAGCTGAGGTATCCATTCCTCTGGGTTGTGACCTTGCATCACTGGGTAAAAGGTTCATGATGTTTCCAAAGAGACTATCTTCTCAAACACTTTGATGCTTGCAGATTGGTTCACTACATTGTGTTTGAACATCAAGAACTGACTACCCAGTGACATGGCATCATATTCCAGTGGAACATATACCTCAAATTATTCTTGATTTTAGATATTTGCAGGTGGTGCCTGATCTTTAAGCAGGGAGGGGGTCACCGCATCCCACATTTTGCTAATTACTAGCCAGAACATTGGATACTGCTGAACATACTAAAACAGGGGAAGCTCCAAAGTCAGTTCAATGCACCGACATACTAAAAAAGAGAAACCTTAGTAATGGTCATGGATGATCAGTTGAAAGGAGAAATTAGTCCCTTTAAGTATGAATTTAGCTTTGATAAAGGCTGGTTTCCATCTTAAGTTTCATTCTTTGCAAGTGGTAATGCTTAATTTTTGGTAAATTCTTGGGGGGTTTTGCAAACTGAGTGACACAGATCTTATCTTAGCCTGTTGGTTGTAATCACTGATGTGCAATGTGGAACAACTCTTTAGCTGTGTAGCTGGTAATGATACTGAATCTTTACCCTTCTATTTGCTGTTTGTGGTTTCTTGTGAGAATGTATCCCTTAACTTCCAACGATGCACACTGTCTTGTGTACAAGTTTATACACAGTATCTTGTTATTTCTTTACATTGAAGGTGAGGCCTGAGCAACAATGGGTGACCAGTCCACTACCCAACAATTTTACTGTTCAGAGAGCCTATAACTAAAATTAACAGAGTCAATGGTGATAAAGTGTTCTGTTGTCTTCAGCCTAAGCCAGCATTTATTGAAGTTTTTCAGGTTTCTTATTCCTATGACAGGTGCAGGAAATCTGCATAAGGTAATGTTAAACTGAGGTTAGGACATTTGTGGAATGTTAAAATTACATGATTTTATTATAAGAAATGCACTTTTAGCAAAATTTGCTTAGTTGTGCAATGCATTCTCACAAATGATACTTAGTGTGTTCTGTGCGGTTGTTAACAGAGCTTTATATTGTGCTGGATGCTGTTATTGATGATGCTGTGTAGCAAGCACATAGTGATTTTGCTAATTTTAGTGTTAAGGCTTTTGTTATAATAATGTATACGTAACTTATTTTTGTGGAGTCAGTTATATTCATTTTAAAAATTAGTAGCATGTGTTTCTTAATTTATGTACTTCTTGTACAGAATTTTGTAGGAACATTGACGAAACATTGTAAATAATGCTGTTTGTAAATATATTTGAATGACTTGTCCAACCTACCTCATTTGTTATATCACAGTGTGTGTGCATGCACATTTTAAAACATCAATGAAGTAGCTAATTTGTTCAGGATTTTTCAAGACTTGTGTTTTGTGTCATGTTCAGAAAAGGGCATGTTTCAGGAGCTGGATCTCTTCCTATTGTCGGGTGAAAGGATTCCACACCAGCAGTCAGTAACATGTCAAATTGACCTATGGTTTAGAGAAAGTTTTTGTTTTTGTTTCTGTGTGATGTCTAGAACATGCCCCTGAAGTCTGACCAATGTGGCATAGGACACCCTATATAAATAAAGTTGAACTCCTAATATGCCTGTCCCTGAAAGAATGCCTGACTTGTTACCAAAAATCTGTCCAGTTCATAAGCATACATGCATACATACATACATACATACATACATACATTTCTTGGATCCATAAGTGTGTCACAAAAACAGTAAGATGTGGAACAGTTCATAAATACTCAAATGTACACTACTTTTACAGTGTAAAAAGTATAAACATTTTAGAAATCAGTATTAATGATCTTCTTTACATATAACAAATTCATCTACAAAGTTAAAGGTATATGAATTTAAGTATTTGTCATTCTTGAGGATTGTCGCACGACGTGGTAAACTGTTGAAAATGTTGATGCCAGCATAAAATGTACTTTTTTGAAAACAAGGCATGTTGGCTTTGGGTGTATGAAGGTGGTGTGTATTCCTTGTATTAATATTGGGTATAGATTAATTTGTTTAAAAGTTTTCCTTATTTTTTATAATGAAGTTCATTAAGGAAAATATATATGAATTGGCATGGAACAGACAGATGTTCTAATTGTTTAAATAGACTTCTACATGAAGTAATGGCTTGTGCACCAGCCATAATTGTGATGATTTTCTTGCCTAATGTGAAAATCTCCCCACTGTTTGGAAGAGTTACATAAAAAATTATTCCATATTTTATAACAATGAAAGTGCGTAGTAAATTTATTTGAGTGTTTATATGACTAATATGGAGCATTACCTAATGCCATAACATGCTGTACTTAACTTAAAAATCTCTTGCTCAGTATGTTTTCTCCAGTTTAAGTGGTTTTCAATTTGTAAACCAAGAAATTTTGTATTTACTATTTCTTCTATAGACTTTTCTTCATAACAAATATGTAGTATGATGAATTTTTTGATATGAAATTCATTATATTTATATTATCTAGGTTTAGGACAAACTTATTAGCAGCAAACCATTTAATTATATGAGAGGGAACTACATTTGGCACAATAGAAATCTTCAAATTTTCTACTTTAATTTATGACATATCAGAACTAATATTATTTTCTGATGACACTATCAGAAAATAATATTAGTTCTGATATGGAATTTATTTTCACAGGAAGGTCATTAATTTATATATATATATATATATGTACTGCGAACAATAGAGGCCCAAGCATTGATTCTTGGGCATGTCCATGTTTCAATGTATTCCAGTCAGAGAAAAAAATTTGTAGTTGTATTAGGTGATTTTACTTCCAACTGTCTGTCTTCTGTTAAATAGACTGTATGGTTCTTGTGACTATAGCCATGGCAGGGGTTCCCTATGGCTGTACTGGGCAGGAAAGTCCAGGTGTACAGTTATTTTAACAAGACATTTATTAAGTTGCACTCATACAATATGGATGTTTTTTAAGTGGAATTCCTCATGCCTGTGCCAAGTCTTTGGTAGAGAAAACTTATTTTCAATAAGTTTTGGAATGTAGACAATAATGGGTTGCGATAGCGTAGTCGGTATAGCGACTTGCTATGGGTTGAACGGTCCGAGAATCGAATCTCGGTGGGGGAGAGATTTTTCGCACCCATCCAGACCGGTTCTGGGGCCCACCCAGCTTCCTGTAGGATGGACATTGGGCTTGTTTCCAAGGGTAAAGCGGCCGACGCGTGGCGTTGACCACCCACCCCCATCTAGCGCCGAGGTTAAAGAAAGAGTAGGGCTCTAGCTCCATCCCTTTCTGGGCCTGTATGACCTGTTCTAGGGTGAACTTCTTTACTTTTATATGGGCCGCCATATCTGATGGGAGGTGCGCTGTGTTATGTTGGTAATCTGTGACAATGTCAGTGTAAGATACAGAATGGCGAGGCAGCTCGTCCCAAGTCAACAAAAATTGGCGGAAAAGTTATCACTCATCAATGACAGAGGCATTGGCATGCTAACGAGGATTTACAATATCAAGAAGGTAATTTTTATTTGAGTTCTAAATTAATTTTGCGTGTTTTTTTGAAACGAATTTCACGTTTCGGTTCGTGAATTCATGGAGTGTTAAGATGAATCACGAAATAAACCCACCCAGCGTCTTTGGTATAAATAATTTTCGTGAAGGTGTACGGTTTTTGTTGTAAAGAAGTGATCTTTAAAGACTTCATACGTGTACGAGTCAAATGCTGTCATCCCATGCAGCAGACCGTTCCTAACCTCACATTCTTCTAAGGTCTAAGGTACTGATATACATATTCTGTATTTGACTACGATAATGCGGTTTTTGCTGAAGGATGCCACACAAAATGAAAAATAGGCATAACCATTGCAAGATAAGAAACTCAGTGAGATGTAATATGTGACATTTCAGTGAAGTTTCAAGAACTGTAAGTGGGTGTTAGGTGATGGCATTTTATGCAGATTACTCGTAAACCTTGAGCCAATGTTGCAACCTACTGAGACCATTTAATGGACAGTACAGTATTTGAAACTAATGTAACAAATTGTAATACTTCTCTTACTCATGTTAACAAAAAGGTAATGTCACTGCATAAAATATAATCATAAAAGTTCCAAAGAAGGTGCAAGTTAAAAAATGTTTAAGAATTAAACCTGAACTAATAATATTAGGGTCTAAACTACTCATAATATTTGCACAAATTAATTTTTTCTTGTACATAGACTTTTTTTGTTTAAATGACCTCATGTATGACTCTAAACTCAGGCAGTTTTTCATTATGGTAGGCAATCACTGCAATTACAGATTGTTGTGAGTGATAGTTGACATGTTTTAGTTTAATGTGGTAGAGTGAATGTTATTTTATTACTCACAATTTTTTTAAAAGGTTTTGGAAATGGGTTTCAGTGTTAGCTGTTGCCATCTTTTGCTGAAGACAGGCATATGTTCTCTTGGAATTGGATATGTGTGTTCAAAAATGATGTTGGAAATCATGTTGGTTTGAATTTATGGTCTCAGTAATGAAAATGGGCCCAATAATAATAATAGTTGCACTTCTGACATGCCATACACATACCTTAACATAAGTTTAATGAAATTTCATGGATTAACGTGCAAGTTTCTGTAAATCAGTATGTGTTATTTGAAAGTACATGCATTCACTGAGCTGAAACCAGGTTTGTGAGTTTTGAGGTTTCCATGATGGTGTAATCAAAGATTGTGGTTAAATAGGGATGATGCACCTAAAAAAAAATTGTTGTTTTCTTTGGATGTTACCCTGGGTTACTGGCTGAGTGGTTCTTGAGTTTAAAGGGGACAAGTTCCTTTGAGACATCAGAAATTGTGCCCAGTGATGCAGCATCACATCCCAGAAGATTGGAACCCTGAAAACAAGCTTTATCACTAAACAGATTTTTCCATCATGTACCCCTTAAAGCACCAGTTTGTAAAATGTAGTTTTTTTTTCACATAATCAACAGCAAAATTCCATTATCCCAACTTGCACAGGACCAAAGAGCCAGTACCTATACTGACCTAAGTTCTTACAGGTAATTTTGTGTTGCTGCTGTCATACTTGGGCCACACAACTAATCAGGGGAACATTCCATTTGAATGTCTCCATCTGCTGATTTAAGTTCAGCAGGCTTATCTTCTGTGTTTTCTGGAGTCTTCAGAGCTGAAGACTTTAATGGAATAAGAGACAGCGAGTTATGAGATACCACAGTGTGTGATAAACAGACATTCCTGGAGGCCTTCTTGAACATGTCCCTGAGATCTGCCTGTTTCATTGATATAGATTTTTTTCTGGTAAAAAAGCAAAACTTCTGGTCTTGGGACTACTCAAGTACCAAACTGTCAAGATTTCCAAATTATAAGATGTTGAATTAGCAGAATTTTGCTGTTTATCATAAAGTTCATAAATGACAGTTGCCCTGTATGGTTGCAAAGGCAGCAGTTTAATGCATTTTGTGGCAATAACATGGATACATCTCTTTGATATGTAGGGTGTGCCAAAAATGTTGTTGATGATGCTTCCTGTTTATAACAAATTTCATCCAGTTCTTTCTCTTTTAGTATGTTACTTCTGCATGTTCTCGTACTGTCTGAAATGGAACCTCCTGTTCATAAACATTTCACTTATTTGTGAATTGTCTTTGTGTGTGGAAGTGTCACATTGGGAAATTGTCATCTGAATTTATGACGGAACTTTGTGTAGCAACTGTGTTTAGCATATGGGTCACACATGAATTTACATAGGTACTGCAGATGGCTCACAGAGACTTCAAACTTGCTTTGATACAGGGTGTGGCAAGTAGCTAGTGAGTGAGTTTGGTATATGACATAAGTAACCTGATGTGAAGTGACTAGCAGTTGGGATTGTGAATATGTTCATTACAGATTACAGAAGGTATATATTATTTACACAAGGAGCTGTGTTTGAGAAATATATTGGAATTTACGAGCAGAAACAATGGGTACACTTTTCACTTGTCACAACCATCATGTGATAAATGTTACGTGTATTGCACACAGTATGTTTTATGTTGTTTGAATGAAGCATGTATGCATACAAACACTGCTGTAATGTAATATATGCAATCCTTAGCTACATAATTGCACTCAGAAATTATTAAATAAGGGTAATTTGAATATCCTGTCTATGTAATGTATTTAATTTTACTACATTCTACATCAGGTGCAAGTAAATGTTAATTAATTAATTTTTTTAGTGTAAGTTTAAGTATTTTGCTATTGCCATTGTTCTGTATTTGTTTCAGGCATGCGGTGATGCAAAATCAAAACCAGCATTTTTATCTGACAAGACACTGGAATCGTCAATCAAGTATATTGTTAGGCGATTTCCAAACATAGACATAAAGGGGGTACGTTCAGTATGGTTTTGGTCTTTGCTGCATCTAAATCACATTACAGCTGATCAAATTATTTTGCACAATTTAAATTTCTCACACTGGAGAAGGTGTGTCTGTTGCTTTATCCTGGGATGTGATACTTTAGCATTTTATCCTGTTCATGTATTGTGGGGCAACTGCCCACATCAGTCTTCTGCCCTGAAATTAGTGGCTGTGGGTTCTTTCAGTCCAGTTTCTTGCCCACAAATCTCCATTCTTGCTTATTTAATTCCATGAGCCATTGTGGTAGTTACTGAACAATAAAACAAGGTTAACTGTAATGTTAAGAATAGAGGCCACATTTAAATATTCAGTAGTGTGTAATCAGTATCGAACAAGAATGACAGCTGAGGTTTTGTAGTCATTTCCCATGTAGATTTATTTTCTTGCAATAAAAGTTATGAAGGAATGTCTCATTGTTGTGATAACTGGGAGTTATGCATTGCTTCTGGGTACATAAATTCTCATGCCTCTCTACAGATGTGGAGGACTTAGCATGTGAATAAAACCCCTGTTTTCCACAGAATGACATACTCCACTTAGATGTATGAACTCTTGCATGTGAACTGAGAGGAAAGCCCTCAGTTGTAACTGAAAACTAGCAAAGTGAATTTGACTCCATTAAATGCACATATGTACAGTTCAGTTCCCATATCTTGAAACTTGTGGGCTGAGGAAGTGGGGAAAGTCAAAGGAACAGGGAGGTGCAGGTTATGAGGCTAGTACCTGTTAGGAGATGTCAGTGAAAAATACCAGTCCCAAATACATTGGCTGCTAGAACACTTGGAGATTTATGTAACATGTAATGAAAGTGACAAATGTTTTAGCATGGATCATAGTCACTAAGTTATATAGCCTTGCCAGGCAAATGCTTACACTATCCTCCCAGCATTTGTTAAATAACTCCCAAGAGTCTAGTTACCAGAACTGAACTGTGCTGTAAGTGCATACATAAGTGCAATTTTGTTGAACTCATTAATTGTCACAAACAATATTGGTTAGATAAAGTAATGACCCTAGATAGAGTATATACAATACACACACATGTGTGTGTGTGGGGGGGGGTGGGGGGGCAGCACTTGGACACATTAATTATTGTCTAATGCATGGACAGTACTGTAAATATTAACGTAATTTGTCACATCTTTCCGCTATTTGTGTGTGAGTGTGGGCAGGCTTCTTAGCAGCTATGGTCTGTGTGATAAGTGAGGTGAGAGGAAGTGAAAGTGACAATTGGTCAGATAAAATAGGTATCCTGTATGTTCTGTGTAATGATGGTGAGCCTGAGAGCTTGATTAAATATGTAAGAATCAGTTTGTTTGATTTTGAATGGTATTGAGTTAAATTCATGGAAGCATGTTCTGCAACATGGGAGATTTTTAACAGGGCAGTATCTGTAGATACTGTATTGTTGTGTTTTACACTGTGGATGGGCTCAGTATATGCACACAATCATTGCAGGGATTTAGTACAATGTTAAAAATTACGCAGTGATGTGACGTGAATATTTCTTAGGACTTGATTTTTTGTGTGTTCTGATTCTTGTGGATTATTATAGGGTCAAACCAACTTCACTATATACTGGAAATTGGTTCGTGCATTTTAATTTCTGTTCTTTTTTTTCAGTTGCAGGCAATCACACAAATTCGCAATGAAATCATCAAGTCATTATCACTGTACTACTATACATTTGTTGATTTATTGGACTTTAAAGACAATGTATGTGAACTCTTGACAACTATGGATGCTTGTCAAGTTCACCTTGATATTGTAAGTTTCTGTCCACTAGCCTTTTGCTAGTCATTTATACTGCCATACCTTTAACTTTGGGGTGGGGGGGAAATATGCCTCAGTATTTTTGCTACCTAAGAATAGGTTTTTTGGTGATTGAATTGAAGAGGGCCAAATAAAAAAATTTTGTATGAATTTTGGGGAAGGGGTGTACATATATTAAGGACTGTTTGAAACCAATTTTTCCCCTCTATGTAACCCGACTCCTTGACTTGACTTCTAATATCCATGGTCGATTTTGGCTCTCCAATGTTAATAACCTAGTTATGCCTATGTATATTGCCACCTTTGCATGTATTTACATTGAGGTCACTACTTTAATTAATTACACTATGTGAAGATTCACTTTAGAACATGTTTTACAGAATAACAGTCACAAATTGAGGTGTTTGTAACAAACATGTTAAACTACAGAAAGTGTACCTTATTTTCAGTACAAAAAGGGGTAATTCCATAGACACTGAAAATTCTTTAAAGATAAAAGGGTTATTTAATCCATTTCATGCCATATGTTGGAGTTATCTGTTGACATTTTTATGTTGTGATTAATAAACTGAAGGCAACACAGGCTTATCAGAATTGTGGATGGTTAGACAGAATTGTTGGCAGTAGCACAGGCATATATGTTGTGTAATGACTGAGGTGGTAATCTTTTGTGTATGATTGTTACACTGCATAACATATAAAATATATTAGTCTGTCTGCCAAGGTTAATTTTGAGTTTTGCCTGAAACTGTTATGTATTTAGATTTCATATTATCAAATAGTGAATATCTAGGTGTTGGTGGGAGGATAATATTAAAATGGATTTTCAAGAATTTGGATGGGGAGGCATGGACTGGATTACTCTAGTTCTGATTAAGGACAAGTGGCAGCACTTGTGAGTGCAGCAATGATCCTTTGCTTTCCATAAAATTAAGGGAATTTCTTGATTAGCTGAGGACATGTTACCTTCTCAGGAAATACTCTGCTAGCATGTAGTTAGTTTATTAAATAATATTTTTTTTTGCAGACATTCAATTTTGAGTTAACCAAGGCATACCTTGAATTGGTAGTCACATACGTAACTCTTATGGTGCTTCTCTCAAGAGTTGAAGATAGAAAGGCTGTTCTGGGTCTTTTTAATGCTGCTCATGAAATGGTGCATAGTCAGAGGCAAGTATGTTTGTATGTCATTTGTTAATGAATTTATAAGTGGTGAAAGGTCTAGTTTGCCATAGAGCAGGCCATGAAGGCCCAGAGAGGGAGTAGAGGTATAGCTCTGCTCTTTCTTTAACCTCAGCACAAAATGGGGGTGTGTGTTAAACATCATGACCAGGCCAATTTACTCCCAGGAAAGAGACTTGTTACCCATTGTACAGAAGGCTGGGTGGTCCGTAGGTCTGGTCTGGACAAGTGTGGAAAATAATGCCCCTACCAGGATCCCAGTCTTCGATCCCCAGAGTAATCCAGCCCATACGTGAAGGACAGTAAAAAAGATAAAACATGCCAAACTATATATTTATGCATGTGTGTATGTTTTATTTGCACATGAACGTGCATATATTGGTATAAATACACGTGTACAACAGACAAAAAATCTGCCAGACTTCATGTTGTAGTCATTGGTTTTTGAGTGAAAAATTTTGAATCACTGTGGACTAATTTCTGCATTTATTTAATTACATAAGTGTGTTTGATTAAGTTGCTGACATGGCATATGTACATGTGTCAAGTATGGTAATGGGTTGAAGAATATTGTCTTCTACAGTGTGACACTGTAATCTGGTCTCCATTTTCATGGTAGACCTGCCTTGAAGTTGGAGGCAGTAGGTTCCTCCAAAGTGGTGGTAAATTCCTACCAAACTACATGGTGTCACATCATAGAAAATGGTATAATTCATAGTCACTTCCATGACAATATTGTAGCTCAAAAAGGAAGCAGTGTTATTGAAAGTATAGTTTTTGGCCCTGTGCCATGTATTCATATGCTGTGAATGCAATGATTGGAGTGAAATTGTGCCATTTTGGTGATAACGTATCACCAGTGTTGTGTATTGTGTTTGGTGTTCGGGAAAGGAATCAGATTCATATCCATGTTCTCTAACTTTGCAGTTTTATATACTTTATGGTTGAAGATGTGTATTTGATATTAACTGTGTATTTATTTGAGTAAATAAATGATTGTTTATGACAGTGATCAAAGTTTTCCTCGCCTTGGCCAGATGATCATGGACTATGATCCACCAGTCAAGAAACTCTCAGACGAATTTGTTCCCCATGCCAAACTGCTTGTTACAGCACTACGATCCTTGTGTCCAATTTATGGCAATAGAAATCTTTCTGCAGAAAAATGGAGGTAAGCAGTTAGCTGGTAGTGGGGTTGAGTGATATTGCAGCATTAAGAATACGGCAGGTTAACATATGTTGTTTCAGAGTATATATTGCTGCTTCATCATACTTTCTGTCTTGTAGTTCCACATGGACTCTCGTCAGTCTGTTCTCAAAGACCCAAAGTTCTCCCTTAGAATGAGAGACCAAGTTTCACACTCATTCACTGACTGACTCTCTCTCACACACATCCAGCAATCTGCTAGTTTGTCTTGCAAGCCCAATCTCTTCATTTCACACTGACATGATTTAATACGTTGAATTTGACTTCATTGTTATACTCTGTACTGCAGATTAATCTTCTCAGTGGTGTCTTTCCACATGAGGTTTTATCAGCAATTTGTACTTATAGCTTGTTTGCTTTATGTTGCTTCTCCAATTCGTCATACTTGTCTCTAATATAATTTCTGTAAGTAATATTGAGAGATATTCCAGTGTGTATTATTTTCTTCATTTATCCGAAGTGGTTGTAAGTTATGCTTTGCATATGACAGAACAATAGGATGCGAACCTTATGATTTTCCCAGATTGAAAGAACTGGTGACAAAAGGTCAAACTGTGAACAGAGTAGTATCAAGTGGTGTTGGATTAGGACTGATGGCATTCACAACTCTTTTAGCAGACTGAAGATAGTGTTACCCTTTATCTGTAGTATGTCCTTTGGGTGATGCAGAGAATGTAGCTAAAATTCACTATCCAGTGGTGAAAGTTAAAGCAATCCTTGTAGAGGCCTAGACAGGCCCGGAGGGTTGCAAAGGTTGAGGCTTCTAGATTTCATGACATTAGGCACATTAAGGTGGTAAGACTGTCAGACCTACACGCCGGCCACCTTTACCCCCAGGAAAGATTCCTAGTACTCATTTCTGTCAGAGGCTGAGTCAACCCCAGGGCCATAGTGTGGCCAGAAATATTATGTCAATGAAAAATTCCAATGACATCTTTGGGATTAGAACCCGTTGCCTTTTGGCTTGTGCCACAGCGCCTCAACCAATTGCGCCACTGCATGCCCCATGCTTTCCAGTGGTACATGCTTTTAATATTCTATGTTCTTTTTTTCTTAGGTCTGACCAAAGACTTAGCTTGGTTGGAAATCCAGGCCAGCTACTGAAACCATCACAAACATCCACAATGTCATGTGAATACCTCTCACTAGATACAATGGAGAGGTGGATTGTGTGTAAGTGTTTTAGTCTTTGCTGCTTTGAAGTATCTAATTTTAGTGCTGCTTGCTTAATACTGTTTCAGTAATGAGATTTTATTTGATTTTTGTATTACATGTTAAAGAGGCACTATATGCCCTGCTATACATAGCATAATTTTTTTCACATCATGTACCTTTAAATGACTGGGTTGATGTTTAAATTTTATTGCATGGTTTATGAGAAATGTATTAGTTGAACAGAGAAAGATAAAAATCATGAAATAAACGGCATTTTATGGAAAGTAACATGGATTATGTAGCGTGTCGTAAAAATGCAGTAAATTTCCTTCTTGCCTAAACATATGAAATGAATTTCTAGGGGCTTTTATGTGCACTCACATATGAGAACGTAGATCACTTAAGGGTTAACAAAATATTGTCATATCTTAAGTCTGAGTTTCTTGTGGTTGTGGTTATAAAGTTTACTGTTATCTGTGGTATGGCTCCATGCAGTACAGTGATGGAGGTCTTGTTTTTCTGCTTGTTTCTTTGTCAGTAATTTACTTTAAGACTAAGGGATGGCTGTGGTAATAATGTATATTGTGCTTTGTTTTAGTCGGTTTTATGCTGTGCCACCAGTTTCTAGGCCAAGAAAAGCCACAGGATTGGGCCACTAAACTCTGGCTCAGTGCTCTTGAGTCAAGCTGGGTCATTGCTCTTTTCCGTGATGAAGTTCTACATATGCATTCATATATACAAAGTTACTTTGATGGCATCAAAGGGTATGGGAAAAGGATTTCAGAAGTGAAGGACTGCTACAATCAAGCCATACAGAAAGCGTAAGTGTCAAGTTTGTTTGTGAGGTGGTGACAGTAAACAGCAGGTCTTGTTATCACATGTAGTTAGGGTGGTCATGAGAGTGACATTCTTGCAGTTTAACATGAAGTGTGAAGTATCATGGATGGAAGCTGGTGTTCTCACATTATTAGTGTTGTAATCTTTGGTGAGGTGTGAATGTGTTAGCATGAATAGCCACAAATGGGCCTGACTAAAAATGAAACACAGTCTGACAGTGCATAGCCTTGCCTTTAGACTGGATGTAATGGACTGAATGATATAGGCCAAAAATGCACACAAAATGTTACTGAGAAAACTTGAAGGGAACGGACCACTTGGGAGATACAGGTGTAGATGGGAGGATAATATTAAAATATATTGTAGCAGTAATGTGTGAGAGTGTAGGTTGGATTTAACTACCTCAGGAAAAGGGCAAATGACAGCCATTTGTGAACAAGATGATGAGTTCTTGGGTTCCGTGACTAACTGAACAACTCTAAGCTGATTAGGAATGTACGCGTTTAGGTGTGAGTTTGTCAGTTAGAAATTATTGACATATGTCAATTTGTCATGCCATATTAATATTAAAATCCATTTTGGTTTCATAACTAGTGCCCACCGTCATCGGGAAAGGAGAAAATTTTTAAGGACAACACTGAAGGAGCTTGGGTTAATCTTGACTGATCAACCTGGACTCTTAGGACCAAAGGTATTCTAGCTATGTATAATATCCATGTAGTTAAGTGAGTGAGTGATTGAGTCGTATTTCACTGTGGTGCAAGGGTTTCCATGATGATTGAGTCATGCTCATTTGCATATTTACTGGATTTCCAAGGCTATGAAATAGCTTTTGTTTGTGTCATCACAAGTTGCCATGGTTACAATAGAGCTTGGTTTGTGACATCAGGACATGGGTTTCTGTGGCTTTTATGTAGTGTGATTGTTTAAATCAGCTATCTTAAGCATGTGGAAACTAAGTGACATAAAATGCCTGGCTAATTTTAATGCACATATTTTCCTAAATATTGAAGACTGAAAGGGGATTGTGTTATATTCAGGTAAATTCCATTGTTAAAATCAAGAAGAACCTAGCTTGGATAAATTATTAGGAACTTTTAAAAGTATGCATGATTTTGCTGAGTAATTAACATACACTCATTTATAATTGTGCCTTGAATGACATCATCTTAATCATTATCATAATCATCATTATCATTATTCATGTCATGACTGCATGGTGTTTGGCCATCTTAGTATAAATCATTGTTTCACTGTTTGAACATAATGGTACATTAATTTTGAAGTATTGTTGGCAGGCACTGTTGATATTCATTGGTCTTTGTTGTGCAAGAGATGAAGTGTACTGGCTCTTGCGACACAATGATAATCCACCACAACAGAAGAGCAAAGGAAAAACAGCAGAAGATCTGGTTGATCGGCAGTTGCCAGAATTACTGTTTCATATGGAGGAACTGCGAGGTACCCTTTCATCTTATATGCTGATACAGTCACTGGCATTGTTATACTCCATGTAAAGAAATGTTACTTGCCATTGTCCCAGTGTATGTGTGTGCCCAGTCATGTTACTGAACCTAACCCTTGGTCTCAGTCTTATGTACCTGCGGCCCCTCAATGCTGTAACATGGTCATTTGTTGCTGTCTTTTTATCTTTAACGTACATATTTCTGGGGTCATCCATAAGTGATGTCAGGTGATTCTGGTAAAAATTGACCCTCCCTCTCTTGTCACATTTGGTTACAGAAGTCTGACCCCCTCCCCCTTCCAAAATTACATCACAAACTTATGCCACTGTTGCCACTGTTGAAAGCTGAAACACTTACCAGTCCATACTTTTGTACTAATACATTATAAAAAACAATTTGCACAGTTTAGACTTACTGGAAACAGTTATGACAGACCATCTTCTGCTCATTCATCAATAGCTGGCTAATTGCTTAGGAGTATGACAAGTCTAGCCCGCTTTGCACAGAATCATACAGGTTATATTAAGACTTTTGTGACATCATATTTTGAACCCCCAACACTTCATCACAAAAGCCTCAACCCCCTCCCCCCTTGAAGCATGATGTCTTTTATGGACAACCCCTTTAATGGTCACCTGGAATTGGTTATTTATTTGTTTTATTTAATATCTCATATTGTACAATGTAAAGTGGTGAACTAAATTTAAATGAAGAATTTGAAAGCAGTGGGGATATAACTGAGGTACCTCTCTGGCATTTACCTGGATGGACTTCGGCAGATGCAGAAGACTTACATCATGACAGCCATTGTCCCAGCTGACATTCACACTAGATACTTGCTGAGTACTAGTCAAAAACATTGCTATATAAACCAGCCTATTATTTTTCTAGTGTATGTTGTAATGACATTTCAGGCATGGGATTTTGTCGTTTGGATTAACCCTTATCCTGCTAACGTGGAGAATAGGGTGGGCTACTAATGCCAGCAGATGGCAGATGGGATTTAACTTGGTGTTTAAAGGGTTAAAGTATTCTGGAGGCACTCAATTTGAATGTTTTAATTGTGTTATATTATATTATTATTTTATATTATTACATTATGTACTGTATGTAAATCTATCTGCTTCTGTCTTTATACACAGACTGTATATTTGTGTTTTTTTGTAGAAGTATACGGTATCCCAAAGGCATTATAGTAGGGAAGAAAGTTCAGAATTTTAAAATGAATGTTGCAGTAATTGGAACATTCTGCCATATTAAATGATGCTGAAGAGTGTACATGTTGTCATTTCAATTAGGCTATTGAATCATTTGCATTGGAACTATATAGTAATATCAATGTAGATTGTGAGTAAATTATTTTTCTGTGAGTGTAAACATAGACACTGCCATGAGAACCTCAAGTCTCACTTCTGTTTGTGTTTTTTTTTTTTTCGCATGTGCAGTCCTGGTGCGAAAGTACAGTCAAGTCATGCAGCGCTACTATGTTCAGTACCTAACAGGATTTGATGCCATTGCTCTAAACCAAATGGTTCAGAATCTTCAAGTTTGCCCTGAAGATGAGAGTATCATTTTGTCCTCTATATGCAACACAATTCAGAGTGTGTCTGTAAAACAAGGTAATTGATGATATAATGCCAACAGTGTTATTGTGTCAAAGGTCACAGATACTGGGTGATGTTGTAGATATAGCAACTGGACTAACGTAATCCTTCATGTAATCACTACAACATCTGAGCTAAAAATTGTCATACCTGATTTCATAAAGTTACCTGTTATTAGTATGAGCCTTAGTCATGAGTTTGCATTCAGATTTTAAACAAGAAATAAAGGGAATCTTTATGGCTGCCATCCCATTGTGTTTATTACTAAACAAACCATGCTTATTCAGTCTAACACAACACAGGTTTATTTTAATTCAGTTGGTTACCCTTACATAATACATGTAATGGTAAAATTCTGTTAGTTACTCTTATGCTGCGTGTAAGGAGAATCAATTGAATTAAAATAAACCTGTGTTGTGTTAGACTGAATATGTGTGGTTTGTTAAGAAATAAGGGGAAGTGTGAGGAAAGCTTCATTTTTGTGAAAATGTACATAGCTGTTGTGAATGTTCCTTTGTTGTAAAGGAAGACCAGTAGTTGAAGAATAAAAAACCAACTAGATGCCACTTGTTATATTTATTTTACTTCTTAGATACTCAGTATGTTTCGGGCATTAATATGCCCATCTTCAGGAGTTTGCGACCATGTTGTTGAACTGCCACATTGGCTGTATTGTTCTTGGATTGCTGTGTGTTGGAGTTAGGGTGCGGTTCGGCTAGGGTGGTATCCAGTCTGCCGGCTGAAGCCAATGTCATAGTTCAACAACATAGTGGCAAACTCCTGAAGATGGACATATTAATGTCCGAAACATATTGAGTATCTAAGAAGTAAAATAAATATAACAAGTGGCATCTAGTTGGTTTTTCGGTCTTCAACTATCACAATGATGCATGGTCCAATAAACATCAGAAGACCAGTACTTTGCTTTCCTTGAATAATTTTCCTTGCTGTTTCTGTTCGTAATCTTTTCTGTAATTTGGTTTTATCATCTACTTAAAATATAAATAAGTACTATGCCTAGGCCCTATTCCATTCTCCACACAAAGAGCATTTTGAGTCACTGAACAGTCAGCAGCTTGTAACTGAAGACTTTGTTAAAATTTGTAATCACTTGTAGGAGAACAAAATATTATTGTTTAATCATTAAGAGTAATAAAATTATTCTTGATTCCTGTTATTAATCTATTTACATTTTTTATGCTTATTTACACACATAATAATCTTTTTATTTCCTCCTCAAGCTACAGTTAAAAGAAACAGGAGGGAGAGGAGAAAATAATGTGTGGATACATTTTACATAGCCTGCCACCAAACTAGATTTAGACTCATCAGAAGCACAGTGAAATGTCGGTACAGTTGACATTGATTTTATAAAGCTTGATGTTTTATTTCAAAATTACAGAACTTAAATGAACACAAAATCAAATTAGTAATAAAATAAAGTAACAATATTTATTAAGACCAACTAATTGCACATACTTGTCAAACTATTAAAATCGCATTATCTGATTAAAATGGATTTAAAATATCTCCTACATGTTTCAATCCCTCTATGGGATCATCCTCAGGGAGCGTAAATTAGTGTAGGAATGAAGTTACTAAGACAGACTGT
>Ga0131853_10004348_pt1 | contig 25390 bp, 28 predicted proteins | sample TergutLab28metaG_FD_92764 | JGI IMG/M metagenome (GOLD analysis project Ga0131853, IMG submission 92764) | Labiotermes labralis P1 segment gut microbial communities from Petit-Saut dam, French Guiana - Lab288 P1 (version 2) (version 2) | ecosystem: Host-associated > Arthropoda: Insects >... | reverse complement strand
TTGTGTGGTGCTCCTACTATACCACGTTTGGGATATCTTGTGCTTTGTTTTTTACTATTGCTCTTGTTATTGTAATTCGCCGTCCCCGGTTTTGTGCCACTCTTCGTCGGTTCCTCCTTGCGTACCACTGCGGGTACGCGGCGTCATCACCTCCTCGATTGGCACAAAATCGCCTCAAAAATCTTCTCGAAAAACTATTGTCGACACACCCCAGCACTGCGACAAAAATCTCAAAAAATCGCTTCGCCGTTATTGTTGGGCAGACTCTAAGGCGAAAGTGCCCAAATTCCCGCCGTAGCAGAGTATACGCGGGAATTTTTATGTGAATACTTCCATAAAATGGAGGTGTTTACATGAGTCGTTCCGAAAAGCTGCTTACGGTGTTGTTGATAATATTTGTCGCGCTGACTCTGGCGCTTATCGCGTTGTTGTTTACGTATAACTTTGTGCGGACGGACGGGCAGGTTGGCTCGCCTATTCTGGTGGAGGCCGTGGAGCCGGATTATTACGCGCAGGATGCGGAGGGAGACGAGTACGAAGCTGTGCTGGCGAACGTGGGTCAGAGCCTTACAGAGGCGCTGTCTCCCGATCAGGAAGAGCCGGAGGAGGTACGCGCCGAGCCTGATCGCGTGGACGCGTACACGCGTATCGTATTCGAGCGCAACTATGTGCTTGACGGAATTGTCCTCACCAGCGAGGAGCCGATTCCGCATTTTGCCATAAACATGGACAGGGAGAGTCTGGCCAGGATATATGGCGACTGGGAGATCGTCGATTTTACGCCGGGCCTGGTCACAATGCGGCTCAACATCGTAAACCAGCGCGCCGAGCACTATGTCGTGACCGAACACGACGGCTTTGTGGCGGTCTTTGTGCGTACGGGCGGTGATCCGCTACGGCTTACGGAGATCACGCGCACCCCTGTGTCGTCGCTTTCGCCGGGAGAGCAGGCGCGCATCCGCGAGGGTATAATCGTCCACAGCGAGGAAGCGCTTCTGCGGGTAATACAAGATTATGAAAGTTAGAATCTGTATTCAGTACGCCGAAATGCTGTCTAGGCGGCTGAATTCCACCCCACGAAGCCAAAACCAGGCTTCGTGGGGGCCCCGGTTTTCCTCCGCCAATCCAGCATTCCGGGTACTGAATACAGGTTCTTAGTTTAAGACTTTGTACCCGGCGTGTTCCAGCAAGTCTTTGATTGTGTCGCGTGAGAACTTTCTGCCCTTGTATTCTACAAGATCGTCAATATTGCCGGTAAACATATCCCCCGGCTCGTACTTTTTTAGAATTATCTTGTTGCCGTCGATGAAGATTTCTATGGGGCTTCTTTCTTTGAGCTGGAACGTTTTGCGGATTTCTATCGGAAGAACAATCCGGCCAAGCTCGTCCAATTTGCGTACAAAACCTGATGATATCATAGTTTCCCACTTATTAAATCCCGCCAATTGGTGGGATTATTTTGTATTTATGAAATATTGTAAACATATTTAGGCGCAATGTCAAGTGTATTTTATGCGATGCTCAGCGTGTATTATATGTTTTGTGGAGGTGTAAAGGTAATGGACATATCAGATAGAATCAAACAGTTGAGTAAAGAGAGAGGCTGGACTAATTATAGATTAGCTAAAGAATCTAACGTGCCGCAGGCTACGGTAAATAATTTGTTTCGCTTGAATAATCAGCCGACAGTACCTACTCTGGAATCACTGTGTAATGGATTTGGGATAACTCTTTCTCAATTTTTCGCGGAAGGAGATGAGGCGGTTATTTTAAGCGAAGAGCAGAGGGAAATGTTAAAGGTATGGGACACTCTAAACAAAGAACAGAAAGCCGCGTTATTGGAATTGCTCAAAAAGATGTAAACTGAGAGCGGCGATTTGTTAAAAAAACGTTTACATCTTGACAAGATTTGATATAATATACTATAATCTGTGCCTAGGAACGATCATTTGTGAGAGTTATTTCCGGGAGCGCGCGGAGTACGTCGCTTTTAACGCCGCCGGACAGCCGCACGCGGCCCACCGCCGACAGGATAAAGGAAGATTTGTTCAATATTATCGCGCGGCATGTGGCCGGCGCGAGTTTTCTCGACCTGTACTCCGGGACAGGACAGATCGGGATAGAAGCCCTTAGCCGCGGAGCGGAGAGGGCAGTCTTTGTGGAGTCGGACAAGCGCATGGCGGAACTGATCGGCAAGAATATCGCCAAGTGCCGTCTGGACGCAGGTTCCGCCGTAATACGCGGCGATGTGCGGAACGCGCTGGACAAGCTCTGCCGCACGGAACAGCCGTTCGACATAGTATATCTGGATCCGCCGTACGAGGCCGGAGAACTGGGCGCGGCGCTGGAAGCGCTTACGGGTGGGCAAGCCCTTGTCGACGGCGCGCTGGTCGTAGCCGAGCAGGCCGCAAAAGCCCCGCCGATAAGCGGAATCCCGGAGCTTCAAGTATACAAGATAAAGGAATATTCAACGACTAAGCTTACATTTATGAAATATACTCAGAACCTGTGCTCAATACCGCTCAACGCTGACTAGAAGGTCAATTTTACACCACTCGTCGTCAGTCGCTCCTTGCGTACCGCTATTGGTACGCGGCGTCGCTCCTTCCTAGATTGGCGAAAAATTGCCTCTTCTAGTCAGCATTTCGGGTACTGAACACAGGTTCTCAACCAGGAGGACGCCCTTGACAGCCATCTGCCCCGGCAGCTTCGACCCTATCACCAACGGGCATATCGATATAATTAGGCGTACGCTTCGCTTCGCCGACCGCGTGATAGTCGCCATCTGCCATAATGTGTATAAAGAAGGCCGCTTTTCGCCCGAGGAGCGCGCGAGGCTTGTCCATGAATCCCTGGAGGGCGCGGCGGACTCCCATAGGGTGGAGGTGCGCGTGTTTTCCGGGCTGATTGTCGATTTTTTCAACGAGTGCGGCGCGGATGTGATAATCCGCGGGGTGCGGGGCCCGTCGGAATACGAGCGTGATCTGCCCCAGACCCAGGCGAACAGACTGATGAACCCAAGACTTGAGACGCTGTATCTGCCGTCCGATCCGGCGCACGTCTTCCTGAGCTCCTCAATTGTGAAGGAAATAGCCGCCTTTGGCGGAGATATAGATAACATGGTGCCGGCTTGCGTTGCGGCGGCTCTACTAAACGGTAACAATAGGAGGCAGTAATGGATTCTTTGGTTGACTACTTAGACATGCTCGAGGACTTGATAGAAGGAAGCAGGACTGTTCCGTTCTCGAACAAGGTTTCGCTTGATAAGGATCAGATATTCGAGATTATATCGGATATGCGCCTTAACTTGCCCAACGAAATCCGCAACGCCCAGAAAATAATCGACGATCACGACCGCATAATTAACGACGCCAAGAGCAAGGCCGCCCAGATCATCAGGGACGCCGAGCACGAGCAGCAGCAAATGGTCGACGATCATCAGGTGTACAAGCTTGCGGTAGAACAGGCTAACGAGCTTATGGACGAGACAAGGAAGTCCGCGCGGGACATGCGCCTTTCGTCGATAGACTATGCCGACGAGATACTGCTGAAAACAGAGAACTCTCTGCGCGAGTCCATGAACAGCATTAACATGCAGTACCGCGCGATAGAAGACAGCTTCGGCGATACTATCGAGGTGCTGTACTCAAACCGTCAGGAGCTTCGCGGCGGTCAATAGTGTTAAAATCTTCTTCTCCGTTTCTTGACCAGCACGCGGCAGATCGCGGCGAGCGCGATAAAGCCGATGATAGATATTAGGAACAGCGCCGACGAATATCCGAATACGCGGATTATCGGCGCGTCGCCCTGGAAGAACGCCGGCGCGGCTTCGCGTGGCGTAATTCCGAACAGGCCGAAGGCCGCGAAGGCCAGACCGGCTGATATCAGGCCGTGCAGCAGCTTTCCGGCGATGTAGCCTCCGGCGCTTACTCCGGCCTTTGACAGAAAGCTGACGGACTGCGCGTGTATCGAGAATCCGCCGAAGGATATCACAAACGTAAGCGCGGCGATAGTGTGCGCCGTTATACCCGCTTCCGACAAGCGGAGCGATCCGTTGGTCATCTCGACCATTCCCACCATTATGCCGGCCAGCAGAGCGGCGTCAACGCCAAGCGGCTCCAGAAACGGCTGCGACAGCGCTTGCGCGACCTCAAACGTCCCCAGTATATCCAGAACACGGACGATCACCGCGAACAACACTATATAGCCGCCTACGACCACTATCGTCTCCATCGCGTTTTTCACGCTTGTGCCCAGTATTTCGCCGAAGGGCTTGGGCCGCTTCCGGGTTTCCCGGACGTATACAAGCGTGGATTTGTCGTCCGGCGCAAGACGCCCCGGGCCTGTTTCGCGCCCCGCGAAGCGCGCCGTTACAAGCCCCGCCGCAATCGCTCCGGCGTAATGGCAGAACATAATGAAGTATCCGACGCCCGCGTTGGAAAACAGCCCCGCGCCTACCGCGCCCAGTATGAACAACGGCCCCGAATTGTTGCAAAACGCCGCAAGCCGCCATCCCTGAGACGCGCTTACCTGGCCGCTTTGCACCAGGGTAGCGGCGGTCTTGGCGCCCATGGGGTATCCCGACATCATTCCGGTCACAAGCGCGAAGCCTCCCGCTCCGGGTACGCGGAACAGCGCCATCATTACAGGGTCGAGAAGCTTGCCGAGCAGACCCACAAACCCCACGGCCGCCAGTATGTTTGTGCCGATTATAAACGGCAGTAGCGCAGGCAAAACATTGTTAAACCACAGGAGAAGCCCGGTGCGCGCGGCCTCAACAATGTCGCCGGGAAACAATATTAAAAGAAAGTTGAAAAACGCCACTACCAATGGTATAATATAGTTTACAGGACGGGACAGCAGCTTGCGCATGGCTTTCCTCTCATTCGCGAAAAGGCTGTTATATACATATGCGTGACGATTGCAGTTGATAACAAGGCTGGTGTGATATATGGACAAGAGAAGAGGCCCTAAGCCGCCCGGACGCGCTCCCCGCAAGGGCGAGCTGGAAGAGTTTCGCAAACGCAAGCAGCGCAGCCGCGCGGGCGTCAACATTCCGTTGTTGATAACCGCCGCGCTGGTGTTTGTGTTTGTGTCGACTCACATGGTAAGCGGACTCAGCGCCATGCTGACGACGCCCGAGATTGCCACGATATCGCCGGACTTTGGAAATGTCGCCGCGCCGGCGGTGTTTACGGGCGTTATTATCCGGGATGAAACGGTGTACACCGCGGAGCGCGACGGAGTGCTGGAGTTCCACGCGGATCACCTTGAGAGAGTGCGCCCGGGACAGGCTGTAGCCGCCGTTTCGGAAGAAAGCTATGTAGCCGGGATACACGCAAGCATCGAAGAGCTTGACCGCCAGATTCTTGAAATGCAGGCGCGCCGGGGCGAGATATCGGCCTTCAGCACAGACGTGGCCAGGATGAACGAACAGTTGCAGGCGGCGGTCGATTCGCATTTGCCGAGGCTGACTAACTCCAGTTTTGATGAGCTTTATAACATGGCCGAAAACGCGCGCCGCATGGTCGGCATACGCAACCAGATGCTGTTGACCGAAGACCGCGGCAGCGTACGCGGCATGGTCGATGAGCGCGAACACGCCGTACAGCGCCTTGACGGAAGCGTTATGTCCGTATCGGTACAGCGCGGCGGAATACTTTCATACATCGTAGACGGCCTGGAAAACATACTTACCATCGAGAACATGCGCAGTCTCGAGCCCGAGCAGACGCGCCAGTCCGTTGACCACACCACGCTGCACAGACTCCGGGAAGTCTCCGCCGGCGATGAAATATTCAAAGTGGTAAACTCCAACATATGGTACATCGCGGTATATATGCCGTTCGAGGCCGTTTCGGAATGGCAGGCCAACGATCTGCGGCGAGTCTATATGCAGTCGGGCGAATCGTTCCGCGAGATGGATACATATGTCGAACACATCAGCCACGGCGAAACATCGAGCTTTGTCGTGCTTCGCGTCACGCGCTTTCTAAGCGACTTCATGGACAGGAGGGCAATCAGCTTCCGCCTGACGAGCAGCCTTAGCGACAGCCTCAAGATTCCCGCGCACGTAGTCACAACCATGGACGCGGTTCGCATACCCGTCGAGTTCGTGAACAGACCGGACATGCACAACCCGTCCGTAATACGTCAGGGCTCCGATAATTCCGCCGACCAGACCGTATTGCTGAACATATACAGGCGCAACAATGAGTTTGTCTACATCCTGATCGACACCAACAATCTGTCGATCCGCGATATATTGCTGCATCCGACCGACGCGTCCCAGACGCACATCATTGAAGAGATTGTTGCCCTCCGCGGAGTATTTGTGTTGAACTTCGGCTTCGCGGACTTTGAAGAAATCAACCTGGGCGATGAAGTGGCGGCAATCGACGGACACATTGTTCTCGATGCGGCAGCCAACCGCCGCATTACGCCTTCCAGCCGGATTATCCTGGATACGACGGGACTGCACGACGGCCAGCGGCTGCTGATGTACTAGGGAGTGAAGCCTATGGGAATTGCGAAGAATTTAGAAGACACCAGGGTACGCATAGCGAGGGCCGCGGCCAAGTCGGGCCGGTCTGAGGCGGATATTACGCTTGTGGCCGTTACAAAGACCGTCGGGGAGGATCGTATCCGCGAGGCGCTGGCGTGCGGCGTGCGGGAACTTGGAGAGAACAAGGTTCAGGAGATGGTGGTGAAGGCGGCGTTGCTGAGCGGATCGGAAGAGAAGCCCGCGTGGCACATGATCGGACGGCTGCAGACCAACAAGGCAAAGGCCGCCGCGGAAACGGCCGCGTTGATACATTCTGTCGACAGCCTTCGTCTGGCCCAGGAAATTAGCAGGCGCGCGCAGTCGCAAGTTAGTATATTGATGCAGGTAAATGTCGCAAATGAGACCACAAAGGCCGGGATAGATGTCGAATCGGCAAAAGCGTTCGCCCGAGATTTACACAGTTTACCAAATTTGCGCCTGCGCGGCCTCATGACCATAGCGCCAGCCGTCGAAAACCCGGAAGGAAATAGAATTGTTTTCAGAAAATTGAATAAATTATTTGTTGACATTCGGGACGGTTTAATTGATAATGATATCAAGTACCTCTCCATGGGAATGACTTCCGATTTCGAGGTAGCTATCGAGGAAGGATCGAACATGGTCAGGATTGGGACAGGCATCTTTGGAGAAAGATAGCCTACAAGGTCGCGTTGTAGTTGGTTTATCTTACAAAGGAGGAGACTGCGTGGAATTCTTGAAGAAAATTAGGGATGGCCTGATGGGCGTTGAATATGAAAGTGAAGAGGAAGATTACGAATACGTCGAAGACTTTGACGACGGACAGCGGGGGCATGGTTCCGGCGACAAAATGGGATATTTTACGCGTTTCGACCGTGACGAGCGCGAAGAAGAGCGCCCGTCGAAATCCAAAAAGAAGAACCGCGGCTTTCTGTCCAAGGAACCGGCGCGCAGCAAGCGGAGTAGCCGCGACTACGAGCAGGATTATGACTACGACTACGAAGCGCCGCGTCAGAGCGGGTCTCGCCGGTCGTCGTCCGATTCCAAGGTCTTGAATCTGCCCACGGCAAGCAGTTATCACGGCGGCAAGCCAAGAATCGTACTATTTAGCCCGGAAACTTTGGAAGACGCCCGTCCCGTCTGTGAAGACCTCAAGAACGGCGTCATCTGCGTCATAAATCTCGAAAGGCTTGACAAGGCAGTGGCTCAGCGTATCGCCGACTTTCTCGGCGGCGCGTGTGACGCGCTCAACGGCAGCATTCAGCGTATATCTCACGATATATTCCTGATTGCCCCTGAAAACGTCGCAATCACGTCCCAGGTCAGAGAAGAGTTGAAAAACAACGGCTTGATCCTGCCATGGGTTCAGACGGCGTTTAGGAAGTAATCCGACGCCACAGGGTTCCCGGACGTGTTAGGCAGGGAATTGAAAAAGAAACTAGACTTTAGCCATGGCGCAATGCCGGCTGGCGATGTCTAGTTTCTGTGGTTATCGCAGTTTCCGGCCGTTTTCGAGCCGGAATTGCTGTGTACAGTGAATACACCTGAGAATGAACCAATATTTTCTGGAAGCGTCGGCCTGCTGCCGCCGACGTTCTACAGAAGATGCGCTTTAGCGCCGAGCTGATATTGGTCTGAATTAAAGTGTATTAACTATATAATGGAGGTTTAGATGATATCCATACTCATCAGCGCTGTTCAGTACTTTGCCTTGTTTCTACGTTTCGTGATATTTGCGCGGATAATAATGTCATGGCTGCCGAACACCCGCGGGAGCGCGATAGGCCAGTTCTTGTTCGCTCTGTCCGAGCCTATTCTCGGCCCCGTGCGCAAGCTGCTGCAAAAGACGCCTCTTGGCGGCCCCGGTATGATGCTTGATCTTGCGCCGATCTTTTCGTTCCTGATAATATGGTTTGTTGAGGCGCTTATTGTAGGAATATTGTGGGGCTTGCAATGATAGGAGCGGGAGCTTTATGCCAACTGTAAGGGAAGAAGAGATCATGACAAACCAGCAGTTTGACTCGGTAATCAAAATGGTATTGAATATTTGCTAGTTGAACAGCCTGTAATAGCTCCAGTGTTTGTAGAGCCTTACGTCATCGTTTATTGTTTCGTCATATGAAAATCTTCTGCCCAGTGCGTCGAAATAAGCGAACTCCAACTGCACGGGTATTTTTTTGCGCAAATTGTTGATGTGGTACATGAAGGGGTCGACCTGTTCCAGGCCCATAAATTCCAGTATGAATGCTCCGAATGAGAAAGAGCTCATTATCAGGCCGGATTCCTCGGAGGTTGTGCGGCCTTCCAGCAGTTTTTCGGCGGCTTCGTTCCGCCAGATTATGAACGGTACCGTGAAGTCGGACACAAACGGCCAGACTTCCGGCCAATAGTCATAGTTCATGGCGGCGGGTGGGTTCGGATATTGGTGCGCGTCCAGGATTCCTCGGGTAACTAGAGGCAGATGGTCGCTGAAATATATGACTATCACGGGTTCGTCGATTGCGGCCATGTAGTCGGTGATGCGGCCAAGTTCGCGGTCTACGTCGGCCAGGCCGTAGAAGTAGGTGCGAAGCAGATCCATATCCGCTTGCGAAAGCGGCGGGTCGGACTCGAACTCGACGGTATATGAGTTTGGGTGCTTCGCGTGGTCGTATGGGCCGTGATTTTGTATGGTTATGACAAACTCGAAGAGAGGCGAGTCCGGGCGGAGTTCGAGGTGTTCCTCGAAGCGCTCGATTACGCGGTCGAAGGTGTATTCCTCGGTGACATAGCCGCCGCGCGTGGGCGCGCCGGCAAAGTCGTCGCCCGCCATGTAATTGTCAAAGCCCAGAAATTCAAACACGTTCTCGCGGTTGTAGAACCAGGCGAAACCGGGGTGCAGCGCCTGAGAATGATAGCCAAGGCTGTTCAGCACGCTGACCAGGCCGGGGAATTCGCGCGTAATCATCATGTAGGAGTATGCCATGCCGCGGTAATGACGCGTATTGATACCCGTCAGTATGTCGAATTCGGCGTCGGCCGTACCTCCGCCATAGTTGGGTACTACGATGTAGCCGTGGAGGGACTCTTCGCGCAGACGGCGGTAGTTGTAACCGGGGTCGAAGCCTTCGGCGAATGTTATGCCCGGACTTAGATGAAACTCTGAAAAAGCTTCGGCCAGGACGAGTATGACATGAGGATGCCGAGACATGTCAGGGCTTGAATAGGCTTCTTCGGCTTCGCCCGGCCGCTCCTCCAGCATTGCGACATGTTGTGACACGGAAGCGGCGTCGAAACCGAGTGGCCTGGTTATCTCCGACGTGAGGTGCGTATGTATGAAGGCGTAGAGGAAGCCCCGCGAGTTGAACTGGTTTTCCATGCGGTATGGGTTGCCGCTCACATACAGATGGTTGAACAGGTGCTCGTCGGCCAGGAATGTGCGCGTCGAAATCAAGCCGGCCGCGAGGCTGAGCGCAAGCCCTATAGCGCGGGCGGCAAACGCCATTTTACGAGTGCGGACGAATATCAGCAGCACTATTGTCACGGCGACAATTAGCGCGAAACCGCCAAGTGTGCCGAAGATAAGACGCGGGCTGAAGCTGCGGCTGATTACTGCGAGTTCCGCGCCCAGCACGAAGTCCCAGGTGGTCAGCGGGTCTTGACGGAATATTATCTTGAATCGGTTGCCCACGGACAGGGCAATGACGATAAATCCGGTGACGCCGACCGACAGCACGACATTGTTTGAGGCAAAGTAAAGTATTAGTGACGTGATAAGAATCGGCAGGAAATTCAGCCAGATCACGGCGGCTCCGTTTTCCTCAAGCACACGCTCGAACAGCCAGGACTCGAAGGGCTGCAGCGCGAACATAAAGTAGGTAAGCGCAGCCGACGACAGGACTACCAGCGCGAACGCCGGCCAGACGCCAATGTACAGCCTCCAGGAAAATATATTTTTCACGCTTATATTTTCATGTATGTTTTTTATCAATGCGTTCATGGTTGCGCTCCCCAAAATTATTAAGTATAATGATATAGCTAAACCATACCAATGTCAAATGAAATTGAGGAAAGCAATGAGAAAAACAGATGTACTGGGCGTGCGCTTCGACGAGGTTACGCTTGACGGGGCGGTATCGCGTCTGGTGGGGTATCTTGGCGACGAGGGCTTCGCGCGTATCGTTGTTACTCCGAACCCGGAGATGGTAATGGAGGCGGTGCGCGACGAGAGCTTTCGCAACATATTGAACTTGTCGAGCCTGTGTGTGCCCGACGGAATAGGGATCGTCGCGGCCTCGAAGATGCTGGGCGGCGGTCTGACAAGGCGGGTCGCGGGAATCGAGCTTATAGACGCGCTGTTTGCGCGGCTGTCGGAGGAGGGGCGCGAGTGTTCGGTATACCTTCTTGGCGGTAAGCCGGGTGTTGCCGAGCGCGCCGGGAAAAAGCTGGAGCAGGTTTATGCGGCGGTGCGCGTCGTTGGAGTTTGCGACGGATATTTTGATGCGGAACGCGAGAGACTAATTGCGGATGAAATCGGAGCGGCCGCGCCCGACGTACTGCTTGCGGGGCTGGGGTTTCCGAAACAGGAGCGTTTTATCGACAGGCACAGGGCTGCGATAAGCGCAAAGATATCAATAGGGTGCGGGGGAAGCCTGGATGTGTTCGCCGGTGAGGTCGCGCGGGCGCCGCTGGCCATGCGCAGGCTGGGGCTGGAGTGGCTTTACAGGCTTGTCAGGCAGCCGTCGCGATTTCGGCGGATGGGCGCTCTGCCAATATTTGTGCTGATGGTCGTCAAGCAAAAATTCAGGAGAAGAGGAGTATGAGCGTTTTGACAAGGATATTTCCCAAGGAGGTCAACGAGTACATAACAATTACGCTCGGAGTATTCCTGTTTGCCGTCAGCATTGCTGTGTTCTTCAATCCTCACTCGCTTGTAACGGGCGGGGTCAGCGGTCTGTCCGTAATTTTATATGATTTGTCGCAGCGCTGGTGGGGTTTTGCCGTGCCGCTGTGGGCCACCAATCTTGTGCTGAATGTTCCGATACTGGCCGTGGCTACGAAGGTATTCGGCGTACGAAGAATCGCGAAGACCCTTTACGCAATGTTTGCTCTGACTGTGGCCCTGTATGTGGCGGAGCTTTTTCCCGCGTTCATGGTGGACGACTTAATACTGGTAGTGGTGTTCGGCAGCTTGCTTTCGGGGTTTGGGATCAGCCTGGTGCTCAGGTGCATGGCGACAACCGGAGGTACGGCGGCTCTGGCCAGCCTTATTAACCTGAAGGTGAGATACCTGTCCATCGCCAAGATATTGTTCGTGCTGGACACGATCATTGTTACCGTGGGGCTTCTTACCTTTAACATAGAGCGGACGCTTTACGCGATAATTGCCATCTATATCACAACAAAGGTGATCGACGCGGTGATCGACGGGCTGCACTTTGCCAAGGCCGTGTTCATAATATCGGAAAAATCCGAGTCGGTTGCGCAGGACATAATGAGCAAGCTGGGCCGCGGAGTGACAAGCCTTCACGGTGAGGGCATGTACTCGCGTAAGGCCAAGAATGTGCTGCTGTGCTCGGTGTCCAACAAGCAGATTGTCGAGCTAAAAGACATAGTGAAGTCAGCCGATGAAAGCGCGTTCGTCATTGTGGCGGACGTAAGAGAGGTGCTGGGGGAAGGGTTCAGGGTTATGTAGTAAGTTTAGGAGGACATATATGGCCGGCGTGGAGCTTCGTAATGTGACCAAGAAGTACCGGGACGGAGTCGTCGCGCTCAGGAATTTTTGTCTTGACGTGAGAGACGGGGAGTTCGTCGTCTTGACGGGGCCGCCGGGATGCGGCAAGTCTGCCGTGCTTCGCGCCGTTGCCGGGATAGACGTACCGACAGAGGGTGAAATCCGCATAGGGGATCGGCTTGTAAGCGGCGTACGTGCGGAAGATCGCGGTTCAGCGCTTGTTTCACGTGACTATTTGCCGAACATGAATAAATCGGTATACAAAAATATGGAAGGCGGAACGCGGGGAAATCCGTTTTTCAAAACGCTGGAAGACGGTGCGGGGCAAAAGGTGCGCGAAACCGCCCGTATGCTTGGAATTGAGCACTTGCTTGAGCGTGCGGCCAAGGATATTTCGAGCAGTCAGCGGCGTAAGGCGGCAATGGGGCGGGCAATTGTGAGCAGTCCTCAAATATATATGATAGACGACTTGCTGGCAGGACTTGAAATGAGACCGCGCGAGCAGATGCGCCTCGAGATATTGTCTCTTCATCGGAGGCTGCGGGCCACGTTTATTTACGCGGCGCGCGACCATGTTGAGGCTGTGACGCTGGGTTCCCGTGTCGTTGTAATGCGTGACGGCGCGGCGGAGCAGGCGGATACGCCGGCGAACATTTACCGGCGGCCGGTGAACTTGTTTGTTGCCGGTTACTTTGGTTCGCCTCAGATGAATTTCGTAGAGGCTGAGCTTGTGAGCGACGACGGCAGAGTTTTCGCCGCTTGGAAGGGCTGTAAGATACGCCTGAGCGGCACACACGCCGAAGCGGTATCCGCGGGCGGATACGTGGGCCGGGCTGTGATACTTGGTATAAGACCGGAAGACCTGCTTTGCGGAGAAGAAGCCTCCGTGATATCTCCCGGAGGCGTTGTCGAGGCGCGTGTTGAGCACACGGCAATGCTTGGCCAGGAGGTCATCTTGTACCTGTCCGCAGGCGGCCAGGCCATGACCTCAAGGGTGAGCCCGCTTACAGAGGTTGCGGCCGGTGACGCCATACGCCTGAGTATCGCTACGGACAGGCTTCACATATTTGACAAAGATACGGAACGCGCAATAACATAGCGCATGTTAAGCTGACGACGAGTGGCGGGAAATCGGCCTTCTAGACGGCGTTGAGCGTTATTGAATACAGGTTCTAAGAATAGATTATTCGAGTATAGAGTTTCTGAGTCTGTTAAACCTGTTAACTGAAAGATTCCACTGCCGCCATCCAGAGCTGTCTAAATCCGCCATTTCATAATACGCGAGCGTTCTGTCACGCGTATAGGCGCTGCCACTTTCAAGCAGCCTTGATATCTGCGGCCCCGCGTCGGGCGACAGTGTCAGTACATACGATATACCTGCCCGGCCCGTATCAAAATATCTGTTAATTTGACTTCTTGCTACGATTGAGTCTATTGGAACTATGTTCAGAAATAGGTAGTATGTCAGCGCAATCAAGCAATAGACAGCGATGATATTGAACTTTGGCTTTGCAATGTAGACAAATGTGGCGGCAATTCCAACAGCTTTAAAGATGAGGAAACCGAATACAAGGAACCTCATTCGCGTAAGACCGTCGTCGGAACCATGCAGCCACATACGGTAAAAGGACGAGGCAAGAAGAACCGTTGTTACCGCACATAAGTACAGGCACAGCGCCTTGGTGAGTTTAGCTCCTAAGCCTGTTTGATCCTTTGTCAGCCAGACGGTGACGAGAATAAACGCAATGTTTATTCCGGTTAGAATCATCAGTTCAAAGAAACCGCGGCGGGCATAGCTCTCAAATGTCATGTAAATGGGTAGATTTTCAGCGCTTGCGAAAAGATACCTGAATTGGATAATCACAAACAGGGTATAGACCAGCAGTACGGATGTAAGTACGATGTTGAGTACAATTAAGTCGCCGTTCCTTGCCTTTATCGCTTTTAGCTCTATGTTTTTGCGGTCTGTCTTGCTGACATGGTAGAGCATTCCGAATAAGTACAACCCCGCGAAGATGCCAAGCAGCACTCTGCCGATTATGTCGAGTCGTATGAGCCTTGAAACCCATAGGAAGAAGTCTGTGGCGGCTTGAGAAAATATCGCGTCGGCGCTGGCGAGCATGGTCGAAACGAATATCAAGCACGGTATCGAAACACAGATTCCGATTACAACGCGCTTTATTATAGGCATATGTGTTTGTTGGCTTTCCAGACACCATCTGAACGGCGTCTTGAAGTGTGAAAAAGGTTCTGTAACATTTATCAGCGTTTTGAAAACGAACCCCAGCAGCGAATCCTTGACCGAGAATTGATCAGTAAGCCACAGCGCCGTTACACTGTATAGTACGATTGCGACGACAGGGTTTGATCCTCGCCATATCGGACTTGCGCTGATGAAGGAGTTGAGGGCAAGTATGAAAATTGGGATAGACATTAGCAGAGGCTTCTTTTTCGGCGCCAAACGATACAGGCACACAAATTGTATTGCGACAAATATCAGCACGCTGAACCCTGCGTTTTCAACTAACAGCAGCGATGAGAAAGTTACCGCCGAAATTAATAAATATCCTAATAAATTCTGCTTCATTGCTCTTTCCATTCTATTCCTCCGCAAATTCCAAGATATCTCCCGGCTGACAGTCAAGAGCTTTACAAATCTCTTCAAGCGTTGAAAATCTGATCGCTTTCGCCTTACCGTTTTTTAAAACCGACAGGTTGGATGGGGTCAGATTAATTTTGTCTGAAAGCTCCATAAGGCCAATCTTCCGCTTTGCCATCATGACGTCTAAATTGACAATAATAGGCATATTTACACCGTCCAATCGTTTTCTTCCTTGTAGAAAACAGCTTGCTTGAACACATCCTTCATCGTTAATGAAAACAGACCCAGCATTGCAAATATAACCGTAATGATAGCCGACGCGATTGTAAACCCGATAACAAGCCTGACAAAATAGATGATGGAAATCAAAAAACTTGCCACGCCGCATTTTCGGAAACAGCTAACGTTTTGATGGACAAACGGTTCCTTGCCGATTAATGTTTTGAACATTAGTTTGAATTGGTACAATATGTAAACAGAGCACCATCCCGACGCGACAAGAATAATAGTGGACGGGGCAGTTCCGCCCGACGCGTATGCATACGATTCCATAATAGTCGGCATGACAAATGGAAGCGCGACGCAGACTAAAATTCCCCCGAAAAACATGATATCTACCAGTATTTTCGTTATACGATGGACAAAGCTGATTTTGTACACAAAAATTACCTCCACTCTATAGTTGGAGGTAGTGTAGCACATGAATACTGCTATGTCAACAAATATTTATTGATAATCAATAAATATTTGTTGACATAGAGAGAATAAAAAATATTGCCAAATGTCTGCTCGAGGTCTAAGAAGAAAACTTATAAAGCACTGATAGTATATTGCGGGTTGCAAAATCTGTCGTATGACAAAGTTGCTGTGGAAATATCCGAAGACTTGTGTTATAATGGAAAAAGCAGCATCACCGAAAACAGCCGGCATAATTCGGCATCCTGTCTAATCTATTTCGATATCTGCTGCAATGGTATAAGGTTAGTGACCAGCATATACAGAGGCTCTAAAAAAGTGGATATGATATAAATGTCACTATCAAGAGCAAGCAGACTTTGTTATAATCAAGAAAACAACAATGAAAGGAAGATAACATATGCTTATCACAACAATTAGTTTTCAAGGTAATTGCGATGAAGCTCTTGCATTTTACAAGGAGGCACTTGGCGCGGAGGTGAAAGAGGTTGCCTATTTCCGCGATGCTCCGCCCAACTCTGGTATGGACGAGTCTTTGCCGCCAAATTTCGTAATGCATTCAGAGGTGCTAATATTTGGTACGCAAGTTACAATGACCGATGGAGGAACAGCGCCAATAACAGGTGACTATTTCTCTCTTATGCTTTCCCTAGATTCTGCCGAAGAAGTAACTTCTGTTTTTAATAAACTCGCAGATGGTGGACGAGTTGTCGGAGCATTAGCTCCGCAATTTTGGGCTGCTTTATGCGGCGATGTACAAGATCGCTTTGGGATACATTGGCATATCTGCACAAATGCCTAATAAGCAAACCGCCGTGTAACCCCTACAATACCACCGATTGTAATAACCGAGGTTTTGAACAGTAATAAGAGAAAGCCCATACGACAAGGCAATTGCAAGCCTAATCGCAAGGTTTTTTTCATGTTCAAAAAAGTTCCTTTGTGTATGTATTACGCCCCCAAAAGTTTTGCCCTTGTGTGGCGGTGTCGATGGATGTACATGAATATGGCACTCCAAATTGGACATTCAGAAATTATCTTATTCAATCACAGTTTCTATATAAAATGGAGGTGCAACAATGAAATGTTATTTTAGCAAACGTTTTTGCCTTTTTAATCGCACTTGTGAAGATTACGAAAAAGGCATTGACGAATGTTCACATATGTTAAACTTTTTAGAGCAGTATTTCTACGAAATAAACCCATCACCTAAAATCATGAATGCTTTTATTCCTGAGAAACCAAGCATTGTTGCAGCAGACTGCCACAATGGAAAGGTGGATAGTAAATCTGTGTATGAAGAGATATATGGCAGAGGAAAAGTATCTGATGGATTCTTTGAATTTGAAAGTATTATTGTGAATATTGAAGTTAAGTCACTTAATTTTTTCGAGTATGGACTATCTCAATTAATGGAACATGTAGACCAGTACTTCTACCCTGGATTTAAAAGACATTTGTCGGATAGAAATATTGGAATTACATTTAATGATAGCCTTTTATTTCTGAGGTCTTTCATGAAAGATGGGGCGGTCATCAAAAAGTTGTCAATGTTAATTGAAGACGATTTAAGAAAGAATAAACAGAGAAAATATCATGCTTATTGCATGGATAATAGCAATAATTTCCACAACATAAACAAAGATATTAACATCAACGAACTGAAAGACTTTAAAGCAGAAAACAAGCTACATAAACATTACGTTAATGAGCTCTCTAGGCATGTCGAGAATGATATGCAAGTATCAGAAATATTAAAAATACTTGATAAAGAGGAAAAGGCTGGACATAGATTTCTTTGCAAAATACTTACCCTTATGAAAAATCATAAAATTGTAATTTACATTGAACAAAACAATCAGGGCAATCACATTCTTCATAATCTAATTGAACCATATCGTCAAAAGCATCAACGACAACCTGTTGATTCATATGAAGAGCGTATAATGGATGCTTTTGAAAGTGCAAAAGGAAAGTTTGTGAATTGCAATCGCAGCTTGTCAAACAAAAAAATAAAAAATATTTTGTTATTTACGACTACTCAAAGAAGTCTTTACCCTTTAAACTCATTATTTGGCTCAAATCAAATATTACCTAACATGCACGATGAAATAAATGATGAAAAATGGATTATCAATAAGATAATTGAATTAGCACGTAACTACGATGTCTATATTGACGAAGTATGGATAGAAACGATAAAAATGAAAGAAGTACCTGCTGATAATTGCAATTACATTGAAGCAGATTTGTATCATCCGCCGATTTGCGAGTGTTTACACAAAGTTGATTTGAAGGCATAGTGTGAATATAATCTTTTCTAAAAAAGCATTTAAAAAATAAAAACGGAAAGAACATTTAAATGAAGTTTATCGGCTACTCATGTAGTTGGATGAATTACTCAATAACAATCTCCTTACGGAATAATACTCTGATTGTCTTAATTTTGTGGCACTCAGGAGTTGCGTCAAAGCGTATCTTGAAAAGATATTTAAAAACGAAAATGGATCCCATATAGTTTATCTTCAAGGGTTTTCATTTTCTTATTGATTATACACCATGTGCTTTCGCGTTGAGTATTAACAGTCTGTGCCTTGCTTTTGTAATTCCTACTTTAAGACTCTCCTATTCACAGAGCCACAGGGTAAAATTTATTTATGTAGTTCCTGACTGCTGTCTGTAGGATTTGGAACAACAATCGGGAAAGTTGTAGCCTTTGCTACTATCTGGCCTGTTTCCTCATTTTTTGGTGCGTAAATCATTTGCAACCGTTCCTATTGACAACAACCCCAACGGTTCATTTTTGTATGACCCTGCCTTAAAGTTAACCAACTTGAACCCCGAACACAAGAACGGCTATTGCAGACTACACGCAACTACACCGTTACATACTCTAAAGACGCGGGGTTTGATGATATAGATCAAGATGTAGAAAAGCATTATGAACTAACCAAGGGTATGCAAAGTGAAATTGACGAACTAACGCCCAAGGTGCAGACTAAAAGGCGAAGTCATGACCATGATTTAGGTTAAACCCTTGAATATTGTACCGGCTAAAGTTATTGACATAGGATATTGCTATATAGTATAATTCTGGTTGGAGGTGATTCCGACGAAAAAATCTGGAGGTTTTATTATGTCGCAAATCTGACGGCTAATTAGCCGTGCATGGGAGCGTCTACTTAAAGAATGTGGTGTAGACGTTTTTAATAGCTCACAGAGAAGAATACTTTATGTGTTGTGGGAACATAAAAATTTGACTATTGCCAACATTGCGTGGCTTGCATCAATGGCAAATGCAACCCTTACAGGTATACTTGATCGCATGGAAGCGGAGGGACATGTCCATGATAAATTAAGTCGCAGGCAAATATTTAGATTTATTAACTGAAAAATCAAATAAATACCAAGAAAGGTTTTTAGGAAGAAGCAATTAGCAGAATATTTGGAAAGTTTTAAAAATGAAGGAGCATGAAAAATGGATAAAAATATTGCGGAATTTTTAGTTAGGGCAAAAAAAGCTACTTTCGCCGGCGAAGGTACAAAAATGGAACCATCAAGACCAAATTCAAAAGATTTGCAGTATGCCGAAGGAGATTTGAAATACATTGACACGTATTTAGGCGGGGCCAACTTTGCAGGACAAGAAGCGTTATGGAGAGATAACGCTCCCTTTTGGTCAATGAACTATATCGGCAGAGCTTTGTCAGAAAGTTTTTCAATCAAATTCCTGACCGAAGCTCTATTGCTCGTACCGGAGGAATATCCATACCGTGGGCCTTTGCAGTACGCAGATGGTGACTATTCGTATAAATGTACTGTTGATGGAGATTTTCATTGGTTTTCGGGATTAGAGGAAATATTCTATAAAAATACTAAAGTGTATGAATTAGTATTTCACGGCGGCGATGTGAAATGAAAATACTATTTTCAACTAATGAAGGATAATAACGGTTGTTCGATGTAAGCCGATCAAAGCAGTAACGAAGCAAGTCATTATACAAAAGACATACTAGAACGCATTGACTTGGAAAAATTATTGAGAATAGTTGATTTAAAATATGTTTTAAACTTTGCAGGCGAGCTGTCAAAGGCTACTTTATTTACAAAAGCAGATTATGATAACTATCAAGCTTAATTGTTCACCCTTTAACAATGCTATTAGAGCGAAAGTTGTTGACGATCGCGGCCATATGTGATAAGATATATCAAACGCTAGGGGTGTCGGCAAAGCCGACTGAGAGATTACCCTTTGAACCTGACCCGGATAATGCCGGCGTAGGAAAGCACAGGAATGACGGAGTTTACTCACCTTCTTGGCGTTTACATATTACGTGTGACGGAAGGAGGTGTTTTTGTTGCAAAACTCGAAGGTTAGGATACTTGCGACCTGCGCTCTGCTGCTTGCCGTGGCGCTGATAGCCACGGAGATACGGTTGTTTCGGATGCCTCAGGGGGGGTCTGTGACCTTGTTTCGGATGTTGTGGCTGGCCATACCGGGCTATTTCTTCGGGCTCCGGGCGGGGTTCATGACGGGCACGGCCTATGGGCTCGCGCGGCTGATAACGGCTACGTATGTTGTTCACCCCGCGCAGTTTGTCCTCGACTATTTTCTTGCCTTTGCCGTGTTTGGCGTGTCGGGCTTCTTCCAAGGGCAGAAGTTCGGGCTGATTATCGGCGTTACGCTTGGGACGATGCTGCGTATTGCAATCTCAACGATTTCAGGCGTGTTGTTCTTTGTACAGTTTGCCCCGGAGGGAACTCGAAATTTCTGGATATGGTCGCTGGGCGTTAACGCGCCGGTAATGCTGACGGAACTTGCGATGATACTTGTATTTGTGCTTATCCCGCCTGTGATGGGCGCTATCGAGAGTATGCGTCTCAAGGTAACAGCCGCCGCAAGTTAGAATCAGCGGTCAATACCGCTCAACGCTGTCTGGAAGGTCGATTTTCAGCCACTCGTCGTCAGTCACTCCGCCTACGCTGGCGCTTCGGATGCTAAACGTGTGCCACCGGCACACAGCATCCTAGCGTACCACTGCGGGTACGCGTCGTCGCTCCTTCCTAGACTGGCGAAAAATCGCCTCTTCCAGCCAGCATTTCGGGTATTGACCGCTGGTTCTTAGATGGAAACCGGGGCAAGCCGGATAATGATGATATGAGTTTCATAAGCGTCAAGCTTCATAATACCTTTACATGTCTGCATATACTTGTGTAGAAAACAGTTTTTGGAGGGGTATTATGAAAATATTGAAGCTTGCGTGCGCTCTGGCCGCCCTGATATTGGTCGCGGCCGGCTGCGCCGCCATATCCAGGCCGGGACCGGAGGACACGCGCAGCGCGTACGAGCGTGTCCACGAGATGCTGCTGAGCCTGCAAACATACCGTGCCGTGGCGACTGTGGAATATATCTCCAACAGGGGCAGCAATATTTATGAGACGCTGCAGCATGCAAGCAACGACGGCCGCTACCGCATAGAGGTGACGGGGCCTGAAAACGTCGCGGGCAACGTAACGGTATTTGACGGCCAGACCATTAGCCAATTTAACCCGCGCGTATCGGGAAGAGTGGCCATGAGTACGCGTGAAAATCCCGAGCGCAGCGAAATATTCCTGACCTCGTTCATCAGGAATTACCTGGGCTCGAAGGATGTGTCGATATCTGTGGGAAGCTTTGGCCAGGGCAGTTTTACGGTGCTTGAAACGGTAGTACCCGGCAATCACCCGTATATGGCCAGTGAGAGGCTCTGGGTCGACAACCAGACCCTAGCTCCGGTGCGTCTTGTCATATATGACAGGGACGGCGCCGAGCGCGTCATCGTAAATTTTAAATCGTTCGAGTTAAACGTGGATTTGGAGGACAGCTTGTTCAGCTTATCATAAAACATATAACGACGGATAGGGCTATATTCACAACGGGCGTGTTGAATAACACGCCCATAGTTATGCTCATACAAAAATTCCCAAAAAACACCATACTTATCCCTTATTATTTCGTACATAGTATTATCGCAATTCTGCTAGAAAACCTGTCTCAAGCTTCGCCGGAACCGGCCTGAAGCCGCCAACTTCATAATCGATTTCAGCCGCTTTCGGGTAGGAATTGCCGTACCGGCTCGAACAAGCGTGAATCTTGTCAAAAAAATGTCTATAAATTTACAAATAATTCACAAAGAATTAATAGCCTCTCAACATACGCTATGTATATTGTTGTTGTAGGGTGTACATACTAGTATTTAACAATGCGTACATATTGGCGTCAGGTTATTGGGTTCCAAGAACAGGTTCTAAAAAGTTTGCATTGAATTGCGCGCGCGTGTATCTCATAATTGAGTACATTGCAATACTATATGAGGGAAGGAGGTAATTTTGAATGTTAGTAAGGCGAGGAGACGTTTTTTACGCGGATTTGAGCCCCGTAGTCGGCTCGGAACAAGGCGGCATGAGGCCTGTGCTTATCGTGCAGAACGACGTTGGCAACAGATACAGCCCAACCGTAATTTGCGCTGCCATAACAAGCCAGATAAACAAGGCCAAGCTTCCCACACACATAGAAATAGACTGCCATCAATACACGCTTGTCAAGGATTCCGTCGTGCTCCTGGAGCAGGTACGCACAATCGATAAGAAAAGGCTGCGCGAAAAGATATGCAGGCTGGATGACAGCCTGATGAGTAAGATAGACAAGGCGATCCTCACAAGTTTCGGACTAGGTTGATACATAGAGCAAGGTATAGCAAAGTGTGACAACAATCGATCTCAGACATCGGCAGCTATTATTACACTAGGACAACAATTAACTCAAATCTCGATTTTTTTGCAAATACGCTTGAAATCGGTGCGTAATTTGGTATAATGAGAGGGATGCCGATGCGTTGTTGCGGCGAAAAGTATTGTCCGAGGTGCAGATTAATGAGACAAAGAAATAGAGTAGGAAAGTATGGGCGAAACGTAAGGGTCAAGAGAATGTCGGCCAAGAGGACGATGGCCATGAAGTTCGCGAAGATGGTAGCCTCTATCGTCGGCGTAGGCTTAGTCGTTATATGTGTCGCGGCATACGGATACGTGATCCACGCGAACAACGCATTCGCAAACCACCTGGAGCGCGCGGCGGCCGCCGAGATGGCGGAGCGCGAAGAACTTCTGGCCGCAGCCGTGGAAGCGGGCATAGATATCCCCTTCGAGCTGCTTGAAAATGAAGAAATAAGAGAAATGATAACCGCGCCAACGCGGACAACCTTCCTGATGGTGGGAGTCGACTACGTGGCCGGCTTGGCCGATACCATTATCGCGGGCGTTTTCAACCACAACACAACGGAGATATCTCTGATATCCATCCCGCGCGACACGTTCATACAGCTTACCCCGGCCACCGTTCGCGAGATGCAGGCAAGCGGCGGCTTCCCTCCGGCGTCCGGCCAGGCTCGCATTAACTCCGTAGTTAACTACTCCCGTACCGAAGGCGGCCGGTTTATGAGCATGGCCGCGGAGGATATCCTGGGTTTTAGCATCGACTACTACTTCGTAATAGACCTTGCGGGCTTCCGTGACATAGTTGACGCGCTTGGCGGCGTCACCATTGATGTCCCGCGAAGGATGTTCTACGATCCATATGACCAGCCACTGCGCATAGATCTGCATCCCGGCGTACAGCACCTGAACGGCGCGCAGGCCGAAGGCTTCATACGCTTCCGCCACACGCCGCAGGGCGATCTCGACCGCATACGCAACCAGCAGACGTTCATGAACGCTCTGTTTGAACAGACCATTACGCGCGAAAATATTATCAACAACGCATTTGAGCTGGCTACGTCTATCCTTGGAAATACTACCACAAACTTTGGTCTAACCGACATACCGCGCTATGTCAGGTATGTTACAAGTCTTAATCCTGATATGTTGTATGTATACAGCCTGCCAAGCAGCACAAGGCCCCCCGGGTCGTTCTTCTGGCACGATCCGATGGCGACGCACCAGCTCGTAAGCGGCATATTTTGGGACGGCGAAAGGGACGAGGACGGCTCCCGCGTATTCGCCAAGGAAAATCTCCGCGTAAACGTGGTAAACGGCGGCGCCGTGTCCGGCCTTGCCGGAGCGCGCCAGACGATGCTTCTGCAAAACGGCTTCGTCTACGTAGACACAGATACCTTCGACGGAGCGCGCACAAGCTACACACGCATAATATCCTTTTCCGACGAACCGGCGGAGATACTTGCCGAATACTTCCCCCACGCCCGCATAGAGCGTGCCGATATAATGAACCGCGCACTGGTCGGCAACAACGACGTCGCGGTAGTAATCGGCCTTGACGAAAGGTAAAACTCAGATAATGACCGCGTTCACCCTAAAGATGATCGCACTGACGACAATGTTAATAGACCACTTCGCGCACGTATTTGGCGGAAGGCTGGTATTCGCCCTCGTGCCTGCAATGCGCACGGTCGGGCGGCTGGCCTTCCCCATTTTTGTGTATTTCATCGGCGAGGGCTTCCGCCGTACCGCCAACGCCAAAAAGTACCTGACGCGCCTGGGTATATTCGCCCTGATTTCCGAAATCCCTTTTGACCTGGCAATTAACGGCGTCTGGCTGGAATTTGGTCATCAGAATATATTTTTCACATTGTTCCTTGGGCTGCTTGCGGCCCATATCTACAGCACCTGCATCAATAATTACGGCAGGCTGTTCATACTGCTGCCGCTGCCGTTTGCCGCCGCCGTCGTGCTACAAGCCGACTACGGCCTGATCGGTGTTGTGCTTGTGTTCACCTGCTCAATAATTGAAAGCAGGACGGCCAGGCTGCTCGCTCTCGCGATAGGCGGATTGGCGCTCTACTATCCGATGGGCGAAATCTTTAACGCGATGATGCTAATTGGCTATACCTGCGCGCTCGTGCTGCTGTCACGATACAACGAGGAACAAGGCCCACGCATGAAGTGGCTGTTCTACAGCTTCTACCCGCTGCATCTGCTTGCGCTTGCCGGGCTACTCGTACTATATGAATCACTTGCGTAGTATAATTACTACAGGTGATTGCTGTGAAAGATATCATTTCGATAAAGCTCGACAAGAGCAGCGACATAGCGCTCTATAGGCAACTGGGCGAAGCCCTGGCAAAACTGATAGAACGCGGCGTATTCCCGCCTCACGCAAAGCTCCCGCCAATCCGCACCATGTCGCGCGCGCTCAAGGTTAACAACGTTACCGTAGTCGCTGCGTACAAGTATTTGGAAACAAACTCCTTCGCTTATAGCGTGGTCGGCAGCGGAACATACGTGGCAAAGACCGGCCGCCGCTCAAACGATATAGAACTCCTTGAGCGGATGGTGCTGGACGAGCTCGAAAGTAAAATTAAAAAGCTGGGGATATGAGAACCTGTATTCAATAACGCTCAACGCCGTCTAGAAGGACAATTTTCCGCCACAGTCCACCCCATAAAGCCAAAACCGGACTTTGCGGGGCCCTCGAGCGTCGCCACTTCCTAGATTGGCGAAAAATCGCCGCTTCTAGCCGGCATTTCGGTTATTGAATACAGGTTCTAAGAATTAAGACGCATGGAGAACCCCCATACCGACGCGCGAAGCGAAAAGGGGTCAAGGGGCGCGCCCCTTGCGGGGTTTGGGGCGGAGCCCCAAGGTTTTAGGAGTGACACCTTGACAGAAAGAAATGAAGTCAGAACAGTCGCATGGATGACGGTTATATTGTTCGCCGGCAAGGGGCTGGGGCTTGTCCGCGAAATGTTCTTTACGGCTGTGGTAGGTGGGGGAGAGCTTGCCGACTCGTTTGCCTTCGCCAGCCTCATGCCGCGCACGATATTGGACGCGATGTTTGCCGCCGCGATTACGGCAAGCTTTATCC
>Ga0131853_10004344_pt1 | contig 25400 bp, 26 predicted proteins | sample TergutLab28metaG_FD_92764 | JGI IMG/M metagenome (GOLD analysis project Ga0131853, IMG submission 92764) | Labiotermes labralis P1 segment gut microbial communities from Petit-Saut dam, French Guiana - Lab288 P1 (version 2) (version 2) | ecosystem: Host-associated > Arthropoda: Insects >... | reverse complement strand
GTATTTTTTCGGGGAAAACGTCCCGAAAAAATCTTCCTCCTTCCCTTGACTTCCATGTAATGTTACTATTGTTTCGTCATTATCTTGGAAGTTTGGCTTTTACAGAAAAATTTTTACACCGCCTAGTATTGGCGTTGTATTAGGCACGGCTGCCATAAATCTGTTACTCTATATTCCATATTGCTCCAACCCCTGCCGCACTTCCTGCATAGTTTCTGCAAAAGGTTGTACCCTACCCTGCCGCATATCTTCTAGCCCTTCATCAATCTTCCTGTATAATTCATTTCTGCTAGTTACTTCAAATGGGAATCGTTTCTCACAAAGAAAACACAAATAATCTAACGCACTTGCTATTTGCTTTTCGGCATTTCGCTTATATAACCTATAGCCATTTCTTTTACTTCCTATATTGTACATACTCCTTCCTGCCTAAACCTTACATAATTTTTTTATGCCAGCTTCTACACCATCTTATTAGAATACGCATTAAGCTCTAACCCATCCTCCACACCACTCACCAAGCTATAATATCCCCTAGAGGCAATCATAGCAGCATTATCTGTGCAAAGTATAGGCGGCGGCATAAACAGTTCCACCCCTTCTTTCTCACATGCGGCTTGCATGGTGCTTCTTAGGCCGTGGTTACAAGCAACACCCCCGGCTAAAGCTACTTGGGTATACCCAATCTGTTTACAGGCTTTGAGGGTTTTGTCAACCAGCACATCCACCACCGCTTGCTGAAATGATGCAGCGATATCCGCAACAGACAACTCCGGCGTCAAGCTGATGATTTCATCAGAGTCCGCCGCATTAATATGGCACAGCGCTTCGCCTTGACTCACCGCTTTTGTGCGGCGCGGCGCGGCGTTAGCTGTACCATTTATAACTTGCGAAACTGCAGTTTTTAACCCACTAAAACTAAAATCCAGCTCATCTACCCGCGCCCGTGGGAAAGGATAGGCATCTGCCCTACCCTCGCGTGCCAGCTTATCAATTACCGGGCCGCCGGGATATCCCAACCCCAAAAGCCTAGCCACCTTATCAAAAGCCTCACCTGCGGCATCATCTCGGGTGCTTCCAAGCACACGGTAGCTATCATAGCCTTCTACCGCAAGCAGTACTGTATGTCCACCACTTACAACCAACGACAAAAAGGGTGGCTCAAGCTCACCACCCAAATAGTTGGCACAAACATGCCCCTCGATGTGATGCACACCAACGAGGGGCTTTTTATTAGCATATGAAAGTGCTTTTGCGTAATTTAAACCAACCAGCAACGCCCCGGCAAGCCCCGGCCCGTTGGCCACGGCAAAACCGTCTATATCCGAAAGGCCAAGCCCCGCATCATCAAGTGCCCGGTCAACAATATACCCAATAACCTCTATATGCCTACGGGCGGCAATTTCGGGTACAACCCCGCCATATTTGGCATGGATTTCTGTTTGAGACGCTATTATATTAGAAAGAACCTGCCGCCCATCTTTTACAACGGCGGCAGAGGTTTCATCGCAGCTTGTTTCTATTCCTAGGACAATCATTGATTACCCATTTCTCCTTTGCAGGCATTGATACAAAGTGCTGTTTTCCGGTTTTGATACTTTGGTCACAATCGGAAACGTAACACTTTTATGCCTTATGACTCTTTTCAGAACGCTGCAACACCAAAAGCAGCGTACCCACAACAAAAACAAAACCTAGTGCTACATTAAATATCGGCAACCCCGCAATATACCCAGCCCCTTGCTGTGAAGCAGTCAGGTTTTCCCATATATCTGCAAAAAATAACCTTGCGGAACCCATTGCGGCAAGGATGCTATCCAGCACAGCGGAAGCCTCCGTTACAGCCTGCCACCACTCGGGGTTAAAGGCAAACAAGAGCGCAACGCCCAGTACAATTGTACCAAGGCCCCATAATATCCGCATAGCAGGGGTGGCACGTGGCTCTGGCGGTGTGTGGGCAGGCAGCCTGCGCACTTGGGCCATTATATTTTGGGTAAAATGTACCGGGGGTACGCTAAGCTCCGCGTCGCTTAATACATCAAGTGCCATGTCAAAGCCTATATAGTATTCCCGGCAGGATTCGCAGCGCATTACATGCTGCGCCAAATCCCTTGCGCGGGCAGGTTGGATAGTTTTTTCCATATGCTCCATCATTGCTAATTCGGCTTGTGTGCAATCCATTTTTAAAGCCTCCTTTTAGTTTTGCGTTTTTGGCCTTATATGGCCACTTTAATAATATCTTACGTTCCAGTCTCAATTAAGCCCTTCAACAGCTTACGGCCGCGGAAGATGCGGTTTTTGACCTTAGATAACGGCTCGCCCGTTCTGTCAGAAATTTCTTGATAGCTAAGTCCTTCCTGATGGTACAGCACCACCGGGATTTTATACATATCCGGCAGGCTTGCCACTATCTTGTTTATCCGCTCGGTTTGCTCCTGCTTTAGATATAGGGATTCCGGCGAAGATACTGTGCCGCCGCTAAAGCCTGTGTCTGTCATATGGGCTTCCAGCGATACGGTTTCTAACCTCTTTTTACGGTGATGGTCTATTATGTGATTACTGGTAATACGCATAATCCATGTACTAAACCTGAATTGAGGGGTGTATGAGCCTAGATTCCTGTAAACCTTTAGGAATACGTCTTGAGCTAGGTCGCTGGCTTCATCGTTATCTTTGGTCATGCGTAGGATTATGGAATATACAAGGTTTTTATACCGGTTTACCAACTCTGTGAAGCACTCTTGGTCACCGGACAGGCAAGCCTCTATAAGCTCCATATCGGTGCGCAAATCTTTTTCTACCATGTGTCACCCCACTCTATTTCAATAATTAATCTATATATTTTAATGTCTTACTCATGCGGTCTTTACCTACAACCGAATTGGCAAATATATTTGTAGCATTTTTTATATAATTATGCGGGTCTGGCATTGCGGGACTATAGTGGGTTAGCCACAGTTCTTTAACATCTGCGGACTTAGCCACCCCGGCCGCCTCGTGGAATGTCATGTGCTTGCGGGCCGCGGCTTTTTCTTGGCGTTCTTCGTCTCCGTACAGGCCTTCGCATATAAACAGGTCTGCTTCACTTGCAAAGCTTGGCAGGGCCGGAACCGGCCTTGTATCTGTACAAAATACTACTTTCAAGCCTTTACGCGGCGGGCCTAAGACCATGTCACTGGAATATGTCTTTCCATTATATACGATGGTTTCGTCAGATTGTTTCTGCAATGCACCCCATAATTTCAATGGAATTTCTTGGGCTTTTGCACGTTCAAGGTCAAACTTGCCGCGTCGCATTAACTCTATGCTATAGGCGAAGCAAGGTGTATCATGCCATAGGGGCAAGGCTTTTAAGATTAGCATATCTTCTTCTATTATATATGTGTGGAAGTAGTCAGATACTGTAGGGTCGTTCATTGTTTGTGGAGTAAAGCTAGCGGGGGTTCTGGTAGGCCATTCTATAAACTCTAATTCGTAAGGTAACTTTTGAGCTATTACACACAGGCTCTTAACAATATGGGCAAGGCCTGCCGGGCCAAAAAGCTTTAGAGGCTCGGTCCGTTCGGCGTTGGCCATAGTTAGCAGCAGGCCGGGCAAGCCGGAGATATGGTCCCCATGGAAATGGGTAAAGCAGATTATATCTATTTGCTTGAAGCCCCAGCCCAAAAGGCGCAAGCTTACTTGTGTGCCTTCGCCGCAGTCGAACAGTATCATCTTACCATTTACGCGGCACAGCATAGATGAAAGGAAACGGCCAGGCAAGGGCATCATACCACCTGTGCCCACTAATGCTATATCTATCATAATATCAACTCTTTCGTGTGGCGTATATTGGATTGCTATGCAAACAATATAGCATAGCGTGTGTAGTGGTTCAAGAATGTATACGAAAAAGTATTTATCTTGTATAGATAAGCGCTAAAATCCACATTACAATCGTTTCAAGAAGGAAATTTACAACGCCAGCGTCAATACATCTGCCAACTTAGCAAACCCTATCTTTTCGGCAATACGCTGTGACGCAACATTAGTGCAGCTATGTGACCATATTGGGTATCTGCCGCCTTGCAAAATATTCATAGCTGCTTTTTGGCAAGCAATAGCAGCGTAGCCATAACCACGGAATTTTTCCAATGTATTAATGCCTATTTCTTGAAGTTGTTCTACCATGTATGGCATGGATGCCGCGTCAGTACAGCTTGCTAAAACTCCATCGACATACACACCCACACAAAAATTAAACTTCACCATATCCTCAAAGTATTCTCGCAACCATTCGCCATTGTTATCAGGAAAGCGGGACAACCAAAATTTTTCAAAATCATTGTAATTATCTAACGTCAAAGTCGTTGCCGTTATGCCCATCTGCCCGCTGATATCAGGCACTGCCTGATAAAAATATTTTATTGTGTGGCTAGGCTTAACACCGAATAAATCCTGCAATGATTCGGAAATTTCAGAAACGCTTCCTTTCAAGTTTTTCAAATCATTTATTTTTGATTTAACAGTATCACCATAAGACACAACAATACGTTCAGAATCAACCCATATATAAATATCCATACAGCTGGAATAACCAATTTGAGTTATGTTTCGCTCAGCAGTATATATCTGCTGATTACTTCTGCCCTCTATCAGGCACCCTGACTCTCCTAGCCAAGATTCATAATATGATAGAGTTTTCAATTTACACCGCTCGGGATTGAAGTCCATTTAGTTCTCCTTGTATATATAAGTTATTTTCAACCCATTATACACAGGCTGCATTAACTTGCGGCCTTTTAGCTTATTTTTTATCTACATAAGCCATCGTGGAATAAACAAATCCATAATCTTCAGGTATATACTGATATTTCTCGGCAGCACCGGGGTCTCCGCCACTCCAGATTAGCATGTCCATGCCGGCATTATCGAAAACAATGATGAGTCTATGTTACAACCTGTGAACAAAATACCTTTTTCGATATTTGATATACGCTCTTTTTGGTGGTCATCAATGTTGTCCGGGTCAAAGAACCATGTGAACTTACATATCTGACGGAATCGCATAAATAAGGGGATTTTACCAAGCCAAAAGTCGCTTAGGGGGTTAGCGGAAAGATAACCTTTTAGGAAGTTTTCAATTATGCTGTTTGTGAAATCCTTTCCTTCATCATTCTTCCTGCCCCACCACAGGCCTTGGTAAAGCGCAATGCCTATATCCAGTGCAAACCAACCGTACAGGCTGTCGTCGAAGTCAAAAACATTGATATAATCGCCGTCTACATAGAAGTTATATGGGTGCATATCATTGTGGATTAGGCCGTAGGAATCTTTATCTTTAGGTAGTGTTTTCATTTCGGCTATTAATTCGTCAATTACTTTTTTTATGCCGGGGATGTTTTTAATTGCGTCATCTTCCGGCACATCGCTCATCCATGACTCCTCGAAAGTGCCACGGATATCATTTTCATTGGCAGGCTTATAGCTTTTTGTAAGCCTATGGATATTGCCCATTGTCTTGCCCCAGTTGTAGAATATTTTTTCATTCCACTTATTTGGGTCATTTTTGTCCCAATACGTGCCGGGTACAAACTCGAAAGCCGTTAGAATATAATCTTCGCCATTGTCTTTTGCTAAAACGGTTAGTCCGCCGTTTTCTAGCTTTAGCGGTAAACCAACGCTTACATTGTTTTGTGCAAGATAATACAGCCAGTCCATTTCGGCATTAATGTCATGAATGTCTTCGGCTGAGCGGTTTGAGAACCTCAAGGCATAGGTCTTGCCGTCTTTTTCGAAGCAGTAGACCTGATTTGTTGATTCGCTGATAAAGTTCAATGTTTTCATGTCGAATCCATAGATCTTTGCCGCGAATTCCTGTAGATTGTCTGATACCATTTTTTTGTCTCCTTTATTATTTGTTCTTTTTCGATATCTTGAAATCTATATAATCCATGCCTAAGTTAATAAGCCACTCAATTGTTTCCAAATGCTTATCTTCCGGGCTTTCGCAAACGTAACTTTTTTTTGAACACAACATATGCTCCTTACCTTGCAGTTCCAGTTTCACGCAAATCCCGCAAGTATTATCATCGCACTTACTGCAAAGAAGTTCATTAATGGTTATAATTCTATGTTTTTTATCATCAGGCAACGAATGGACAAAATCGAAAAAGTCCATTGTCCTCTCTCGCCAGCTAAAAGCGGCTATGCTTACAACAAAATCATTTTCACCCTCAATTCGGAAGATTACCATTTCCTTATTGGTTTTGTAGGCACAATCATATCTGTTTTTGGACTTCCAACGAGGCTCCATGCCCATTTGGCGCACCATCTTTATCAATTTTTCCATGACTGCTTTTTGGATATCGTTTTTTATGAAGTATTTAACGCAGTCCTCTATTGGCGGCCTTATCAAGTTTTGCTGCCTATTCGTCTGTTCAAAAATGGATATTGTACCTTTATCTTTTGACGAAGTATTTCTGTTTATCCATCTGTTTTCGTGTCTGGTTAGTTCTTCCCGGTTAATGGTGTTTACTGCTATGTCTTCCGGGGAAGCATTTTTGTGCCATGAGATTTCTTTTTCAATCCATTTTTCAAGTAATAGTAAATCTATGTTTTCATTCAGATTAAAACAGAAACCTCCGATACAGCAGGTGTATTCGTGGTTTTCATGCGTAAATCGATAGTATTTATTTCCAAATCCGCATTTTTCCGGGCCGCCGCAAGGCCGGCATCCTTTGTTATATTTCAAGACATTTAGCATATTGTCGGGAAGCTTATCTATTATGCTATTAGGCTCGGCAAAATGATTACCGTAAAGTGTAATTTTGCTACCACCTATGCGTATATCAATTAAACATACTTTCAACTTTGTTTTACGGGAAATATACTCGAAGCATCCGTTACCGCGATACAATATTTTCATACCTTTTGCAGTCACGCTACAGCCGTTATTGGACAGGTATCTGTCTAAGCTAATAAGCCAATCACCTATATACGGCAGGCAAGCGTTGGTGTAGTCACTTACATGAATAACCTGCTTTTTTGGCGTTGCGTTTGCCAAAGGCCTGTAGTCACCACGCATCATTACGGCGGCTAGATCCAGATTTTTTATGTTTGTTTGCGCATGCGCCATAAGTTTTAATCCCACGATAAGGGAACTATCGTTGTACTCGACACTAAATGCACCAATATCTGCGTCTGTTTCGCCAGATAAATCTATACCATCGAAATAAATGTCTAATTCAAATAGATAGTTAAGCAATTCGAGTTTGTGTTTTTGTGTGAAAGTGCTGCCGTCAAATACGGCTTTGCCGCAATTGAGCCTATTGGCTACGCCAACCTCAAGCTTCCCGTTAAGCCCTAGTAAGAATAATACCCGCAGAATGTCATCCACAATAGGGAAGTGAGTTTTTATTATGGCATCGGGATAATACTGCTGGCTTTTTCGGGTGACAAATCTATCCTTATCTGCCGCCAATTTATCGTAAAACTTGCATAAAAATTCGTGATATGCGCATATGCCTTTCTTAAGTTCTTCATCTGACAAGCCATGTCTAAAGGATTCTGCCATGGCAAAATCATCAAGTTTAGGTGTAATTATAATTGCTTTTAAATAATTACTTACATCTGACAAATCCATTTTTAAAGCCCCCTGCTTGATTGGAACATATTTTATTCTGCTCGTATGATGGTTGCTTCAAGTGTTGCCATGATTCGTGGTTGTGGCATGGTATTACCTTCCTATGTTTATTTTGCTAAAAAGCAAATATCAATGATTATGTTTCCTTTTTTGTCCTCGTCGGAACGGATAGGATGGTAACGCTCGAACCACCATATACACGGGTCTTCTAAATCAAAGCCTTCCTCTAAGAGCCTATCATAAGCAACAGGTTCTATGGCAAAAATCTCATCACTATGCCCGTAAAGCCAGCAGGTGGCTATATCCTTATACTCAGATTTTGGGAAGTCCTCATGTTCGAATCCTTCCGGGACAGGTGTGTTAGGTGGTACGAAGTAGCCCAACCAGTATTCGAAGCCATCTCTGTGGCTCATTAACCCTATTAGGGAGTCGCCATCTTCGTACAGGGCTTTGGGGTCAATGCCCAACCGTTTTGGCAGCCATTGCTCGGAATCAATATCCCAGTCTGATGACCAGTTGCTCCATGCTACGCTACCGCTTTCATATTTCTTACCAATAAAACGCATTGGCCCTACGGTTTGCTTATATGTCTTTATTGGTATAGGAGGAGTTAGGCGCTTGTCTTCTAATTTTTCGGTTACCTCCAACAATCGATCTGTATTAGAAGAGGCTGATTGCTCTGCGGGTTGACCGCTTGCTTGACCCGGGCTATCTGTTTGCCCCAATAACTGCTCACATGTGCGGCTTGGATTGCCAGCATAATATGATGTAGCAAGTTGAGTCTCTATTTCCTTAGCTTTTTCGTACAGCTGTTTTACTTGGGTTTCGTTGTGGAAGTCGGACTGTTTTATCTGGTTTATGAATTCCAGAACAATGGATTTTAATTCATGAAGCAACGCCACTTCGTCATCTATGTCCTCTGCTTTTTTGCCTAGGACTTCTAATACTACTTCAGAGTCGGAAGCTTTGAAGATACGTTTTATATCTTTTACGTTGATATTAAGCTTACGCAATATTAGTATTTGCTTTAGACGGGTAATTGCCGCTTCATCGTACATTCTGTGGGCGTAGCCTTCGGTGCGGGTACTGGTTAGCAGCCCAATATCCTCATAATAACGGAGGGTGCGTGCGGTTATGGCGTACATTAGTGATACATCTTTTATTTTTGTAAATTCACTCATATGCGTCCCCTTTCGCAAATGCTTCTGATTTTCGATAGCAACCGTTCGCGTTGCGAACTGCCCGCCTGTACTTCATAGGCATTGTACATTCTTCCCTTACGGAAGAATCAAGGGGTTTTTGGAAATATTTCATGGTATATATTAGCATTTGGGTTTTGATACTTTGGTGAAACCTTTTTTATGGCTGAATCAACGCATCAATTATCTTACTAGACGCTATGCGAATCCCGGCTTTTTCAAACTCATACAGTATGCTTTTGCGTATGTCACTACACGCGGCAAAATTATTGGCTATTGTGGCTGTCCACATACTTGCGCGCAGCTCTACACCATACAGGCCCAGTGCGCGTACAAAAACCGGGACTGTTGGGGCAGATTTATCTTTCCGAGTATCTACGAAGTCTGGGTGGGTGGCTATTATGTTAGCTATAATTTCTGATGCGCCGGTTACATCGGAGTCGTAGGTTATGGTTATATCAATAAAATTAGAGGCTTGGGGATTGCAGAAGTTTGCGTTTTCTATCAGTTCTTTATTCATAACAGAATTGGGGATAATAATCCGGCTGTTCATGAACGTGCGCAGAACCGTATGGCGTATTGTTATGTCTTCTATGAAGCCTGTTATATTGGCACCTGTCAGGTGGACACGGTCACCTACTTCGAAAGGCTTAAACATTGATATGAACAGGCCGCTGAAGGCATTGCCTAAGGATTCTTGGGCGGCCAAACCTATTGTTAGCACAACAAGGCCGCTACCAGCTAGTACTGCTGTGATAGCATCTGAAAAATTGGGTAACTGGTTTAAGGCGATTAATATGCCTATCAGCCATATAATTATACTTAGTACGTTTTTAACGAATTTTTGGTGGATAGTGTCTTTGCCGAAACGCCGCCATATTACGCGAAAGATTTTTATAGTAAGGGTCGTAGCAAAAATGATAAGAGTTATACGGGCTGTTATCCATATAATACTTTCGTTTTGCAGTAGGTCTTGTAGCATATAAATACCTCCATAAAATTTAAAATAACGTCAACTGATTGCTTTCATATCCTGCTTTAATGTGGCGGATAATGGCCTTCATATCGTACAGCAGGCCCAGCCGTTCGCATTCTGCCGTAAATGTCTTCCACAGTTTATTGCTTTCCGGTGATATGCATGTATAGCGTATACCAAAACGCTTCATGTATTTTTCTTTTATGCCGGGTAATATCTTGTCTAGGTGGGCGTAGTAGTACTCCCGGCTGCCTTTTCTTAAGGTCATGCCCATGTAGGTATATACGAATTTCGCTCCAGCTTCTTTTGCGGATTTCAATATTTTTACTATGCTTTCCTCTGTGTCGTTAACAAAGGGTAGCAAGGGTAGCAGTAGTACACCGCAGTAGATTCCTTGGGCGGAGAGGGTGTGCAAGGCTTCGAAGCGTTCGGATGTGGTGGCGGTGTTGGGTTCAAGTTTTTTACATAGTGCGTCATCGGCAGTAGTTATAGAGAATTTTACTGCTACAGGTGAATGAGAATGTATATCTTTAAGGATGTCAGCATCGCGGGCTACAAGGTTGGATTTGGTGGTTATAGATATGCCGAAATTGTAAGCATTTATTAGCTCAAGTGTGTTGCGGGTTAGTTTTAACTCATTTTCAAGGGGGTTATAGGGGTCGCTCATGGAACCTGTGCCGATTATGCCTGTTTTGACTTTTCGGCGAAGGTCGTTTCTTATTATTTCAAGAGCGTTTTCTTTTATTTTTACGGCATCAAAATCCGGGTTTTGAAAGCAGTCGCTGCGGCTGTCACAATAAATACAGCCATGTGAACAGCCACGGTATATATTCATATTATAGTCTATGCCGAACCATGTGCCGGGGCTTTGAGTTTTAAAGATTATGTTTTTTGCGGGAATTGTTTGTGGGGTCATGGGATTCCGCCTTTGCTTGTGATATACAAGGTGATAAAATATATGTACTACATTAACCGGGGTGTACACCATGCATATTGAGAATTTTTGGCATATTATTCTTTTTTGGATGATGGGTTTTATCGGGGTTACCGCGAGTCTTTTCTTGGTTGCTATGCTACGCGAACGCAAAAAGATGAATATCAATGCACAGCCTGTATGTGGTACGCTTACAAGGATTGTGGATGTAGAGTTTCTTAAATGGCCGGTTATAACAAGGATTTTAGAAAGAATTGCTTGGGCATTGTTTGCTATTGCCGGTGCAATTTTCACTACACGTTTTACAGATATATCCGATATTCTTGTTGGGGGTTATCTTATCGTCTCGGGGGTTTATGCGGGATTGGCTGTTTCACTGGATATTCCTAAGATTAGGAATAAATACCGGCGATTTCGTTTTGATTTTGATTCCGGTGTTTTTATCCGCTATGACTACCCTAGGATGAGGACTGATAATAGAGGCAATGCTAACACCTATGCGGATTTTAGCAATATCGCCTCTGTAGAAGATTTAAAGGGTAAGATTAGGATTCGCATGAAGAAGTTTGATTTTACTACGGTCCATATGTCACTTACTTTGCGTACCCGCAATCTTACTATGAGTCACGAGGAGATTCTTGATTTGCTTCGGCAGTCGGTAACATCTCAATAGCCGCGCGTGCAAGGGCATCGCAACGTTCATTTTCCGGATTGCCTGCATGTCCTTTTATCCAGTGGAAGCTTACTTTGTGCTTTTGTAGCAATTGAAGCAGCCGTTCCCAAAGGTCCGGGTTAAGCGCCGGGTCTTTTTTATTGCGCATCCAGTTGTTTTGCCGCCAGCGTATAGCCCATCCTTTTTGTATGGCGTCTACCAGATATTTTGAGTCTGAGTACAGAGTCACATCGCAGGGTTCTTTTAGGGCTTCAAGCGCGACTATTGCGGCCAGCATTTCCATACGGTTGTTGGTGGTTGCCGGGTCACCGCCGGAAAGTTCTTTGCGGTGGGACTTATGTAGCAGCACCGCACCGTACCCGCCCGGGCCGGGATTTCCGGAGCATGCGCCATCTGTGTAGATTATTACATTTCTCATTGATTCCGTCCCCCAAGCAGCATCTCGCCAAAGGCCATATCCTCCAGCGTGGTGATTTTAATATTTGTGGCATCACCTTCAACCATTGTTACTTTAATCCCTAGGCGCTCTACAAGTACACTGTCATCGGTTGCGATGGGAAGAATTCCGTCTCGTTCGCCTTGGGCATAGGCCCCCATTATCAACTCATATGTAAAACCTTGAGGGGTTTGCACCCGCCATAACCGGTTACGGTTGGGTGTAGATATTACTTGGCCGTTTTCATTTACTTCCTTTATTGTGTCTGTAAGCGGTATACCCGCTATTGCGGCGCATTGGGAACGTGCGGCTTCAGCTACGGCGTTAATCAAATTTTCAGATGTGAAGGGGCGTACACCGTCATGTATTAGCACAATTTCGCAGGGCGGCATCTCTTTTAGCACCGCATATATACTGGCGGCGCGGTTTTCGCCACCCGCTATAACCGCCCGTGCTTTATGGATGCCGTAAACATCCACAATCTCATGTGTATGCGGCACATAATTTGCTGGGGCGGCCACATATATATCTTTTACGATTTCTGCCCGGTTAAACACACCTAATGTGCGCGCCAAAACCGGCTTCCCGCCCAAGAATTGAAACTGCTTGGGGATGCTTCCGCCAAGACGCAAGCCGCTTCCGCCCGCGGTTATTATCACTGATACTTGCATATACTCACAACCTTATCCGGGAAAACCAGCGCAGGGCTGCTGGCTGTTATCATATCTACCCACACAAAAAATTCCTGCCCCGGCTGTATATCGCGCGGGGTTATTTCCCCGTGGCCGGGGATATAAATATAGGTATCCACTGTTAATGTGATGCGGTAGCGCTCGTCTGCTGACAAGAAAACCGTGTAATCCGGGCCATAATAGATATTGTCGCTTACTATTGTAGAAAATACCGCCGCATCCTCGTGGCCGGGATGAAGCCATATGGCTACGGCTTGAGAATGCCCGTCTTCTGCCCTTAGGTATGCCACGCGCACATCTATACCCGCCTCTATACTGCCTGCATATACCGGCAGGCCGGTTAGCAAGTCGAATATCGGCGCGTCTCCTACTTGGAGAATTACATAGTCAAGACCATCATATGTCAGCGCTTCGCCTAATATATATAGGAAGCCGTCATCGTGTTCCTCTACTATGCCTATGGTTTCGTCAATTTCTGTTTCCAAGGTAACATTAGCGGCTTTGACTGTCAAATGAGGGAATAAAACAAGAGCCAGAATTAGTATTAGCGTCCATTTTCTCATGGTGCGCCTCCGATTTTATGATTTTGAGATGAATCTATTCTGCCCGCCAAAACCGCAATTATGCATATTTTCCTTTTACAGGCATATGATTTATCTAAGCCGGAAACAAGAGGGGTGAGACTATGAACCGCACACCATATAGGCGTGTTACGCCGCCAAGGCACACCGCAGATACATACACGCGCGAATACGAAAGTGAAAACGAACCCAGCAACACAATATCTCACATCGAGACGTTAATCATGCAATGTATAATTAGCGGTATAATCATGGTGATTGTACTAATCGCGGGTATCACTGATATAGCCCCCGCCGCCGCATTAAGAGACGGAATACGTCGGGTATTAAGCGGGGCAGAAACCTTGGACGAGCTTATAGCAGACGTACGGCAGTTTGGCTCGGACTGGCTGGATATAGGCTTTCAAGAAACAGTAGTAACCCCAGAGGAGTTTTACGTCCCCATTACAGACTTCCCGGACGAAGCGGTGTATTTTAACTTCGAACAAACAACATTCCCATATACTTATAATGAAGACATATATGAATATCTACCCCCGGCGGCAGACGAACAGGTATCAAACCTAACAGTCCCGGAGCCGCGGGTTACTCCGGGACTGTGGGATTAGCCTTTGAATACGGCGTTATGGGAAATTACAGGTTTTATAACGGTAAGAAAATCGAATATGACCAGACATACCTGTGGGTCAACCCAATATACGGGATAATATCTTCCCCCGGCGGGCTTCGCATTAATCCGGTTACGGGACGGCGGGAATTCCATGATGGGATAGACATAGCCGCGCCGATAGGTACACTTGTGGTTGCCCCAAGGGAAGGGACGGTACTTGCGGCGGGCAACTCGCCAAGCTTTGGTATCTTTTTGCGGCTTGGGCATCCGGATGGGTATGTTAGCTTTATGGCTCATTTGAATGGTGTGACTGTTAGTGTTGGTGACACGGTTAATCAAGGCCAGCAGGTTGCGTACTCTGGCAATACCGGCCGCTCTACCGGGCCGCATTTACACTATGGGCTATTTCGTGACGGTCAGTTTGTTGACCCTATTAATTATGTTGACTTGCCAGTTAGCGCCAGGCTAATTGCTCCTTTATCATGGTAGGCAGTAGCTTGATTGTGGCGGTCATTGCATCGCTTATAGCGCATGAGTTTGCTCATATGGCTTTTGTACGGGTTTTTGGCGGGCAAGTTAACGGATTTAGGATTAGCCTTGCAGGAATGACTGCTTGGGTACGAGGGTTAGAGAAGTTAAAGTTGTGGCAACGCTATGTTGTTTACTTGGCCGGACCGGCTACCAATGCCCTAATTGCTACTGGGGCATGGGTAGCGGTCCGGTTTTTTGGCGGATGGGGCGAGTTTTGGCAGGGGCTGTTTATATATAATATTGTATTGTGTGCCTTTAATTTATTGCCAGTGTTTCCACTGGATGGCGGGCGGCTGATGCAATTGTTTTTAGGGAACCGTATGGGGATATTGCGGGCTAACCGCCTGCTGCTAAAGGCAGGACCGGTGGTAGGCTGGGCGCTTATGGGATTGGGGCTGGTGCAGGCGGTACTTTACCCGTGGAATATAACACTTTTATGCGCGGGGGTTTATATCCGGCGCAAGAATGAACAATTGCCGCCCATACTTTATTGGGAATGCGTTAAGGCGCTGCAAGCAAAAGATAGGAAACATTTGCGTACAAAAAAAATAATCCTGCCCAAGAATACGACCGTCAGGCAGGCGGTGGAGTATCTTGGGTGGGATTATTGGGCGGAGATTTATATTGGTGCCGGGGTGTGGATTTCAGAGGGAGAAATCATTGAGATGATTGGGGGCTGATAACAATAACAAGGACTAATGCATAAAGTCATAAAAACCGCCTCATAGTTGGTTTTGAAGTCGGATCAAGTGCTTTCGCCTTTGTCGAATGATAGGATATATTGACATATAAATGAAATTGAATAAACTGTAAGAACATTTACAAGAAGTGCCACGAGTATTTTCAGATAAAGAGGTGCTACATATGTCAAAGTATACAAATCCTTTCATCGCACGCACGCGTGAAATCGATAGTAAAAAACAATTACTATCCAGCCATTTAGAATGCGTAGCCAACCGCGCAAAACAAAATGCCACTGCATTCGGTAGCGGTGATTTAGCCTATGTCTGTGGGCGGTTACATGATATCGGCAAATATTCGGATAAATTTCAAGACCGTATTAATGGCGCAGAAATTTCTGTAGACCATGCTACCGCGGGCGGGCAATGGCTACTCCAAAATGGAAAACCTCAAAAGTTAGCAACCATAGCAGCATACTGCTGCATGGGCCACCACGGCGGCCTACCCAACGGCGGAAGCGAACGCGACAGCGGAGATGATTCGACACTAAAAGGCAGGGAAATAAAGAAAATTGATGACTACTCCGCGTTTAAGCAGGAGTTGAACGAAAAATTAAATCTAACGCCACCCGATTTTAAGCCAACCGATGGCTTTAGCGTGGCGTTTTTTATTAGGATGCTTTTCTCCGCATTAGTCGATGCCGACTGTATAGATGCCGAAACATTTTCGCACGAAGCCGTGCAACCCCGCGGTGGTTTCGCAGGCATACATGAGCTAAACGCAAAATTATCCGACCATATCAAACCGTTTCTAAACCAAACATCAGAGCTAAGCTTTCTAAACTCCAAACGTACAGAGCTTCTTAAAAACTGCCTAGCTGCCGCAGAAAACCCAAGCGGATTATTCATGCTTACAGCACCTACCGGCAGCGGCAAAACCAAATCAGGTTTGGCATTTGCCTTCAAGCACGCAGCACTATATAACAAGCGCCGGGTTATTTATATTGCCCCATACAACACAATAATAGAGCAAAATGCCACCGTTTTCGAAGAAATATTCGGCAAGGAAAACGTATTGCGCCATTATGGCAACTATCACTACGACGACTCCAACGAAGAATCCAGCAATAAACGCTATTCATCCGAAAACTGGGACTTTCCAATGATAACAACAAGCAGCGTTCAGTTTTTTGAATCACTATTCTCAAACCGCACATCTGTATGCCGGAAACTGCACAATATTGCCGAAAGCATAATCATTTTTGATGAAGCACAAATGATACCACAGCCCCTACTTATCTCATGTGCCCGTGCCATTGCGGAACTGGCAAAAAACTATGGCTGTACAATACTTCTAGCAACCGCAACTCAGGCTAAGCTTGACAAATACCTAGGCGGGCTTACACCTATAGAAATTGTGGACAAGCCAATGGAACTTCACAACGTACTTAAACGAAGCCATATCAAAGTCATAAAAAATCCCATAGCTGACAATGAACTATCCGAGTTGTTAGCAAGTAACAACCAAGTTTTATGCATCGTTAATACGCGACGCCACGCCCAACAACTATTTATAAAAATGCGTAGCTTATGCGATGACGGCGTTTACCACCTATCCACAACGCTTTACCCTGCACATCGCACACAAATACTAGAAGATGTACGCCAGCGGCTAAAAAGCGGATTACCATGCCGCGTGATTAGCACATCCATGATAGAAGCCGGTGTGGACGTAGATTTTCCGGTAGTTTATCGTGCGGAAGCTGGGCTTGATTCAGTTGTACAGGCAGCAGGGCGTTGTAACCGCGAAGGCCACCGTAGTGCTGACGAATCAATTGTGTATATGTTCAAACCGGAAGAACATACCCCTCCGGTTAGCATTAAGCCAAATATCGCCGCAGCGGGGCAAATAACTCAAAGCTACAGCGACTTAGCAGCCCCGGAGACATTAACAAGATACTTCGAACAGCTTTTCTATAACAAAGGAGAAGATGCACTAGACGCTAAAAACATAATGCCCATGCTAAACGACGGCTACAAGTCATACAGCTATCCTTTCCGCGATGTAGCGGAAAAATTCCGAATAATTGATGACACAACAAAGGCCGTATACGCCCTGTTTAAGGTACCCGAACTGGAAAATCGCCTCGCAAACGGCGAGCGAAGTCGCGAACTGTTTCGCGAATTGGCAGATTATGCAGTATCACTATACGAAAACTCGGATATAAGAAGGTTGCAAGAACTGGGCGCAGTGATGCGCATAAAAGACAGAACAGGCAAACAAGACGATATTTTAGTTATTTCCCCAGAGTATTACGACGAACATTTTGGAGTACACCTATCGCCCGAAGGCGGTAAGGATATATTTCTATAAAACGAAAGGATGAGACATATGGGGTTTACGATTGAAGTAAAGGGCGAGTACGCTTGCTTTTCACGTCCGGAGTTAAAAGTTGAGCGCGTAAGCTATGAGGTTATCACTCCAAGCGCGGCAAGGGGGATACTTGAAGCAATATTCTGGAAGCCAGAAATACGATATGTAATTGATGAAATAGCAGTATGCGCCCCAATAAAGATGGAGAACATCCGCCGCAACGAAGTAAATTCGAAAATCCCTTATACATCGGTGGACAGTGCAGTTAAAAAGCTAGCAGAGGGCAAGTTAGAGCTAGCCGCTTCCGGCGACCGCGCCCAAAGGGCAGCTATTGTCCTTCGCGATGTACATTATGTAATAAAAGCCCACTTCGAGTTAACAAGCAAAGCAACCGCACAAGACACACCGGGAAAGTACCTATCCATAATCCACCGCCGCTTAGAGAAAGGGCAGTGTTTTCATATGCCCTATTTAGGAACAAGGGAATTTCCGGCACGGGTAAGCTTGCCAGAGGGTGAGCATGCCCCTATACAAGAAACACGCCCGCTGGGACTAATGTTTCTTGACTTCGAATACACAAAGGAAGCGGAGTTTATACCCAAATATTTTATGGCAGAGCTTGTAAATGGCGTGATTGATCTACGCAATGTGGAGGAATTTAAATGATTATTGGGGCATTGGTGAAGCGCTACGAAGATACTCAACCTGTTCCGCAGGGTTGGAAAAAGCGGGCAGTTTCTTACGCTCTTAACCTTTCCGAGGATGGGGAACTGTTGGGTGTTATCCCACTAGAGTGGGAAGATACTATTATGCAAGGCGGTAAAGAGAAAAGGGTTATGCGCAAGCAAGAGCTGGTTTTGCCAGAACCGGAAGTACGTTCATCCGGTATAAAAGCCGCGTTTATATGTGATGATGCCAGCTATTTATTTGGAATGGACGAAAAAAGAGGCGAATTAAAATTTGAGGCGGACAAAGAACTACACCTTAGTATATTGGAAAATGTAGAAAGCCCATCGGCACGTGCAATTAAAGCTTGGTTTTCCGCAGGGGTAAAGGTAGCAGATGTAGAAGTGGTCCAAGCCGCCATCCCTAATGAAAAAGTACTATCACAGGCTTTATTCGTGTTTCATGTTAACGGAAAGCATGTTGACTATGACGACCACACTATACGTGCCGCGTGGGAGCTGAAATATTCTTCTGCCAGTGAACATGAAGAGGACGAAATGCTTTGCCTGATTACCGGTAAACATACAACACCGGAACGGATTCACGGCAAAATAAAACTAAGAGGCGGGCAAGCGGCGGGTTCGAACCTTGTTAGCGTCAATTCAGACAGCTTCGCTTCATACGGAAAGACAATGAAAGACCGTGCCGCCGATATAGGCAAATATGCAGCATTTGCTCATGTTACCGCACTCAATGACCTGCTTCAAAGCGAAAAGCATCGCCAGTTTGTAGGTACCGACACTTTGGTTTACTGGGCAGATGATAATAGCGAACCGGAAACGGAAGCAGTTGGAGGATTGCTAAATGGCCAAAGAGCTGATGGCTCGGATGACGACTACTGGTACAGCCCACTAGAAGAAAGTGACAACGATAAGCTAAGCGACATCATGGAAAAGACCGCTAAAGCCAAATATTTTGATTTCGAAAACTGCGATATGAGCCGCAAGTTTTATTTGCTATGTCTTTCACCCAATGCGGCCCGCGTCAGCGTCCGCTTTTTTCACGTAAGCACATTTGGGGAAATAATCAATAATTTGCGCAATCACTATGACAATTTAAGAATTGTGAGCGACAACAGAACCAAGTTCGCCAATTTGCCTTACTGGGTAATCCTAAGCGAAACCACTGTTAAAAAGGAATCCGGCAAAGCCGCCCCATTACTTGGAGGGCAGCTTGTGCAAAGCATAATCAAAGGCACATCCTACCCTCAAACCCTATACAATGCCATCCTAATAAGGGTACGAGCCGGAGAGGAAATCAATCAAACAAAGGCCGCCGTAATTAAAGCGGTGCTTATAAAAAATTTCAACGAAAAGGAGGTGACAACTGTGGGACTTAATGAAGAAACCCGTAACAAGCCTTATGTCCTAGGCAGGTTATTCGCAGTGCTGGAGCAATTACAGTATCGGGCGCAGGGTAGCCTTAACTCAAATATTAGGGACAGATATTTTGCCAGCGCCTGTGCCAACCCAAATAACGTATTTCCCACGTTATTAAAGCTATCTATGCACCACACGGCAAAATTGGATAACCCCACATATTTCGAAAAATCCAAGGGCGAGTTGCTTGCAAAGCTGGATGACGCAAGCCCATTCCCATCTACCCTAAGCATGGATGACCAAGGGCGGTTTATACTTGGCTACTACCACCAAAGGCAATCATTTTTTACTAAAAAGGAGGACTCCCAATGAACGAAAATTACGAAAGCGCCATCAAAAACAGATATGACTTCGTAATACTTTACGATGTAGAAAATGGCAACCCAAATGGCGACCCAGACGCGGGTAACATGCCCCGCATAGATCCTGAGACAGGACATGGAATAGTTACAGATGTATGCATCAAGCGTAAAATCCGCAATTTCGTAGACAGCTTTGCAAATGGCGAGAGTGGTCGCGAAATTTATGTAAAGCAGGACACAACACTAAACGCCCAAGATCAAAGAGGTGTTAAGTACGTTGAAAACATAAAAGAAATAGCCGAAAAAAGCCGTGGTTTCAGAGATTTCATGTGCCAAACATTTTTTGATATACGCACATTCGGTGCAGTTATGACGACTGCCGCCAGCGATAAGAGTTTAAAAAATACAGCCGGCCAAGTTCGCGGCCCGGTACAGCTTTCATTTGGCAAAAGTATTAGCCCCATTGTACCCCAAGAAGTCACTATTACCCGTGTTGCTGTAACAAAAGAAGAAAAGGCCAGCGAAAAAGGCTCAACAACGGAAATGGGGCGTAAACACATCGTACCATACGGGCTTTACCGCCAAGAAGGGTTTATCTCCGCCAACTTAGCGCGCTGTATCACAGGTTTTTCGGATAAAGATTTGGGGCTGTTATGGCAAGCCATAATCCATATGTTTGAAAGTGACCGCAGCGCAGCAAGGGGCAAAATGGCTTTGCGTGAACTAATTGCATTTAAACATGATAGCGAGCTAGGTTCTGCCCCTGCACATAAATTATTTGAGCGGGTATGTGTAACTCTTCGTGATGGCATTATATCGCCCCGTGCTTATAGCGATTATGCCATTTCCATAGACGAATCAGGATTGCCGGAGGGCGTAACAGTTGAGCGCAAATATAGCGACTCTATATGACGAGTCCTCATATTTAATGCTATCCGGCATTCAGCATTTTGCCTTTTGCCGCCGCCAGTGGGCATTAATTCATATCGAAGGCGCGTGGGAGGATAATTACCTAACAACAGACGGAATATTAAAACACCAACGCGCCCACAACCCATTCCTTTCCGAAAAGCGCAAGGACATAATTACAGTGGGTGATATGCCTATCCATTCGCATGTTATGGGTGTAAGCGGCAGATGCGACATTGTTGAATTTATACGTGATGAAGCAGGTGTCACCCTCCATGACAGAGATGGACATTGGATGCCACACCCTGTGGAGTATAAGCGTGGAAGCCCAAAAGTATCTGATATAGATAGGCTACAGCTTTGCGCCCAAGCAATCTGCTTAGAGGAAATGTTATTATGCCCCGAAATTGAAACCGCCTTTCTCTTTTATGGTGAAACACGGCGCCGCGAGGAAGTTTCATTAACCAGCACTTTGCGGGAACAGGTAAGAGCTATGTTTGCAGAAATGCATTCCTACTTCGAGCGGGGATATACGCCACGCGTGAAGCCTAATAAAGCGTGTGTATCTTGTTCTCTTAAAGATATCTGTTTACCTAAGCTTCCACAACCGGGCAGTGTATCCACATATATTGACAGTGCTCTAGCATAGCAAGATTGAATAATGGGTTTTGATACATTGGTCAAAACAGGAAGTGTAACACAAAACAGAGGGTGGTTTTGGCATGAGAAAGCTATTAAACACGTTTTATGTCACCCTACCGGATGTCTATTTGGCTTTGGACGGGGAAAACATTGTCGTACGAAAAGAGCAAGAAGTTATTAGGCGTGTTCCGCTTCATAATTTAGAGGGCATTGTCACATTTGGGTATACAGGCGCAAGCCCTGCCCTAATGGGTGCATGTGCCGAAAGAGGAATTGCTCTAACATTTTTAACCGCAAGCGGACGTTTTCTTGCAAATATTTCCGGTATTGAGAAGGGTAATACTAAGCTCAGAAAGACCCAGTATAGGCTTTCGGACAATGAAATGGAAGGACTTCCAATTGCGAAAAATATGCTTGTTGGCAAATTACACAATAGCCGCTGGGTATTAGAACGTGCCGTCAGGGACCATGAATTGCGAATTGACGCAGATAAAGTAAGCCGTGCTGCAGAACAGATTTCTAACTCGATACCCCTTTTACGTCAAGCGAAGACTTCTGGTGAGTTATTTGGAATCGAGGGTGAAGCGGCAAGCCGTTATTTCGGTGCTTTTGACGAACTAATTTTGCACAATAAAAAGCATTTTTTCTTTTATGCGCGCAGCCGCCGTCCACCGCTGGATAATGTAAACGCAATGCTTTCTTTTGTGTATACATTACTTGAAGGAGATGTGACCGCCGCGCTTTGTGCTGTAGGGCTTGACCCATATATGGGATTCTTACACAAAGATAGGCCCGGACGGCGCTCGCTGGCTCTTGACCTGATGGAGGAACTCCGTTCACCTCTTGCCGACCGTTTTGTCCTTACACTAATTAATACACGGCAAATTGATGCTTCCGGGTTTTTTAAGAAAGAGAATGGTGCTGTACTGATGCGCGATGAAACCCGAAAAGATTTCCTAACTGCTTGGCAGGCCCGTAAGAATGAGAAACTATCACATCCTTTCTTAAAAGAAAAAATTGAATGGGGACTGGTAGCACATACTCAAGCACTTCTGCTTACAAGGACATTACGGGGCGACCTTGATGAATATCCGCCTTTTTTATGGAAATGAGGACGCGTAATGCTGGTACTTGTAACATATGACGTTAGTACAATGTCACCTTCTGGGCAGAAGCGATTGCGGAAGGTGGCGAAAATCTGCCAAAACTATGGGCAACGCGTACAGAACTCTGTTTTTGAGATTGTACTTGATGCTTCTTTGCTGCTTATTGTTAAGAATAAGTTGTTGAAGGCCATAGACCCGGACACAGATAGCTTGCGGTTTTATATGTTGGGTAGCAACTATAAATCTAAAGTGGAGCATTATGGTGCAAAGCAGGGGTTTGATGTTACTGGCCCTTTGATTCTTTAGCCTTGTGGTGTTCTTGGTGCGAATGTGTAGCTCACATTTGTATTGCGTGGCCTTCGCACTAAAATTTATGCTGTATGTGTATTTTAAATGCTGTAAATGCACGATTATGTACGGATTACTTATGTGATTTATGAAAATATTCTTACTTTTGCATTTTTTTTGATCTTTATTTGTGCATTTTTGATGACGCGCCCCATATGGGGCGTGCGGATTGAAACTCCTTTGCTGTATTTATCTGTTTTTATAGGCACGACGCGCCCCATATGGGGCGTGCGGATTGAAACAGTCAGGTCTAGTGGATGATAAAGTATATGGTGGGACGCGCCCCATATGGGGCGTGCGGATTGAAACCGCGCGGGAATAGGCGGGGGGCGGTCGGGGCGGAGACGCGCCCCATATGGGGCGTGCGGATTGAAACCCAATGCTCTCGTAAGGAGGGTGTTTACCGTTGGGACGCGCCCCATATGGGGCGTGCGGATTGAAACCATACCTTGGGCCAGATTACGAGGCCTCGCACCTGACGCGCCCCATATGGGGCGTGCGGATTGAAACATTTGCTGGGTACTGCGTGCAATAGTCTGCTCTGACGCGCCCCATATGGGGCGTGCGGATTGAAACTGCCCGTGTCGAAATCCTCAACTATCGGTATGTGGACGCGCCCCATATGGGGCGTGCGGATTGAAACCTTGATATCCTCCTTGGGTTTTCGTGGGTGCTTTCGACGCGCCCCATATGGGGCGTGCGGATTGAAACTGTATCATCATCGGCTAACATATCAACCAGCGCTTCGACGCGCCCCATATGGGGCGTGCGGATTGAAACTTGTTTGGAGACGAGCCTGACGATGCAAATAGGCGACGCGCCCCATATGGGGCGTGCGGATTGAAACTTAGCAAATTTCGTGCATCTTGCAGTCGCGCAAGGACGCGCCCCATATGGGGCGTGCGGATTGAAACTTTATAAAATACAAGTGTTTGCTGATATAGTCCCGACGCGCCCCATATGGGGCGTGCGGATTGAAACCCAAGGAAGACCGCGAGAGGGTGCTTGACTATGTTGACGCGCCCCATATGGGGCGTGCGGATTGAAACGTTGTTAAATGTTGCGGTTCGTTGGAAGTAAATTTGGACGCGCCCCATATGGGGCGTGCGGATTGAAACCGGGGAAAATGTTGGTATTGAATATGTAAAAGGCGCGACGCGCCCCATATGGGGCGTGCGGATTGAAACCGAGCCAAGCGGGGGCAGTAGCCCCCGCACCCTTACGACGCGCCCCATATGGGGCGTGCGGATTGAAACCCGTAAAGTGTTACCCAACCCGCGCCCGGTTTACCGACGCGCCCCATATGGGGCGTGCGGATTGAAACAATATTAAGAAGGGAAGCGAACATAATTATGTTAGACGCGCCCCATATGGGGCGTGCGGATTGAAACCCGGAACAAAGTACCATAATAGATTTTAAAATTGACGCGCCCCATATGGGGCGTGCGGATTGAAACTATTACAAACTGCCTTATTTGGCTTACTGGTATGACGCGCCCCATATGGGGCGTGCGGATTGAAACATGTAATTTATTTGCGTATTCCCAACATTTAGCCGACGCGCCCCATATGGGGCGTGCGGATTGAAACATTTTAATAGGGTTTTTTATGTGTAATAAGTCATGACGCGCCCCATATGGGGCGTGCGGATTGAAACCTTTCTGTAAACTCATATTTATCTAAAAAGTTTGACGCGCCCCATATGGGGCGTGCGGATTGAAACAGATTACAGATTTTAGTACAAACCACAATCATGGACGCGCCCCATATGGGGCGTGCGGATTGAAACATCATAAAAAACGTCTGTATTTTGCACAGTTCGGTTGACGCGCCCCATATGGGGCGTGCGGATTGAAACTTATGATACTCATAGCTACATACCCTACTGGCAATGACGCGCCCCATATGGGGCGTGCGGATTGAAACATGTTTACAGGCCAAAAAAGCCGCAAAGGTACGGGACGCGCCCCATATGGGGCGTGCGGATTGAAACCATAGTAACCCCCAATTAAGGTGTAAGCATAGCTTCATGACGCGCCCCATATGGGGCGTGCGGATTGAAACTTTTACCACGTAAGTACCCGCCTTGTCACGGTTGACGCGCCCCATATGGGGCGTGCGGATTGAAACCATTTTAAACCCCCTTATACATTAACCTTAAAAGACGCGCCCCATATGGGGCGTGCGGATTGAAACCGACAGAAATTTTAGTAAAAAGAGTTACCAGTCAAGGACGCGCCCCATATGGGGCGTGCGGATTGAAACCTCACTTGTTGACGGATTTGCGGACAAATTAATAGACGCGCCCCATATGGGGCGTGCGGATTGAAACCTTGGATTTAACAACCGCGTGGACAAATCCCGGCAAGACGCGCCCCATATGGGGCGTGCGGATTGAAACACCTAACTGTTGCGCGGATTGACTGCCCACGCTGACGCGCCCCATATGGGGCGTGCGGATTGAAACGTAAATATGGCTACCGCTTAATTTTTGTAGGTTTGACGCGCCCCATATGGGGCGTGCGGATTGAAACAAATACGGGGGTAATTGGTACGTCTGTAATGTTTAGACGCGCCCCATATGGGGCGTGCGGATTGAAACCCAATACGCTGTCAACCCCTTAGCGAGTCGAACATAGACGCGCCCCATATGGGGCGTGCGGATTGAAACCTGTAAT
>Ga0131853_10004343_pt1 | contig 25404 bp, 29 predicted proteins | sample TergutLab28metaG_FD_92764 | JGI IMG/M metagenome (GOLD analysis project Ga0131853, IMG submission 92764) | Labiotermes labralis P1 segment gut microbial communities from Petit-Saut dam, French Guiana - Lab288 P1 (version 2) (version 2) | ecosystem: Host-associated > Arthropoda: Insects >... | reverse complement strand
ACTTTTCGCAAAGTCACTCTATCGTAGCGGTGCAGCGTGCGTTCCGTACTCGCTACCAAATCCCCCTTCGGGACCGAGTACCGGACCGAAAATCCATTCTGTTGTGGGTTGAGAACTTCAGGGAAACGGGAAGTGTGTCTGAAAAAAATATGAGGACGACCACGGACCTCTCGAATACCAGAGAACATCGAGGCTGTCAGACGGTCCGTTTTGCAGTCTCCCAGGCGATCTGCACTCAAACAACGGCCACCACTTGCAAGATATTCTTTTTAAGACTATGTGATTTAAAACTTCCCATGTTGTAGTTTCAGAAACCAAAAATAAAATTTTTGTATCTCGAATAGTTTTTTTGTTATTCACCTTAAAATTTACGGAGGTTATTTTGCCCCACCCTGTATTTATAAAATTCCGGGTAGCTCAGTCGGTATAGTGACTGACTACGGGCTGGACGGTCCGAGATCGAATCCCTGTGGGGACGAGATGTTCCGCCCGTCCAGACTGGCCCTGGGGCCCACCCAGCCTCTTGTAAAATGGGTACCTAGTCTTTCCCGGGGGTAAAGTGCGGCCGGGGCGTGCTGCTGACCACTCACCACCTTCTAGTGCCGCGGTCATGAAAGAGTAGAGCTATACCTCTACCCACCCTCCGGGCCACACCGGGCCTGTAACGGGATCACTGTACTTTTTTTATTTATAAAATAATTATTGTTTGTATTTTATTGTGAGGACTTATTCTGTAATGTGCCTATTGTAATGCTATTGGCAAGTTCTGTGTGCACTTTGGTGGATCTCTGGAATACTGAACACGTGAATGAATGAATGGATGAATGAATGAACGAGCTACTGGCAGGACGATTAAATCGTGAGGTTCTGTTTTCCTCAGTCCCACCAGACAGATGGCGGTGTAGTACTTCGATCTAGGCCACGACCGCTTCCACGTCCCTCCTAATTCACTTATCTTTAATCACCATACCACTCGCGAAGCTCCCTGTATATTCGAAATTACTGCAACTGTCGTTAAATGCACAATAAATGAAATAAATACGAGAGGCATGGCCCGAGAGCGTCGTATTGTTCAATTACTAACACTCTCATTGCATTGACGTAGGTGGACAGGCAGGATTCCCTATTGATGAACCGCGTCGTCCTTCCCGTGCCCGTCGCGCGTCACAGCGTCACGGCTTTGTACTTAACTGCCACTTCTGCAAGGGACTGTATTCCTTCGTCAGTGCTGTATCCAAACCGGCTGCCTTTACCAGTTACAAAATCAGCCTCGGCCTACTGGATGCTGTAAACTGTATGTGTAGACGGAACTTCTATCGGTGTGGCGCAGTGTGTCCGACGGAAACTGAACCAAATGCGCTCTCCGTGCTGAATATTTTTGTATTGCAAGGAGGCGATTCGCTGTTCATTCCCACGGCTTTCTTCAGCTAAAATATTGTTCACGTGTTCTCTTACTGATCACTGGGTTGTGGGACAGGCGACCGGGAAGTTGTGGTTCATTCCCGACAGGTGTAGCAGTTTGATCTCTTCTCCAAAACTTCCAGCTTAGCTGTGGGGTTTACCCTGCCTCGTATTCGATGAGTACAGAGAGTCTCTTTCCTCGACAGTAGGGCGCCTGGCGCTTGAAGGTGACCACTCCCATCAAGTCCGAGTTTAAGATTTAGTGGAGCTATGCCTCCACCCCCTTATATGCCTTAATTGGCATGCAGAGGGACAAGTTTTTCTTCTCGTTGTAGGTGCAGACGTGTATGCCTGTGTATAACAACATAGTGATGCCTCAATACTGCATTTGTCCACTTTTTAGGATATAGCATAGGCTTGCCAGAAGGCTGATATGGCAGAGCATTGTGTTTCGTGTCTTGGGTCTGAATGTCAGCTTGCTGTCTCCGTCCGCAGAGCCCAAGAATTTCCCCATGTTTCGGAGGCAGCATGCTTCTCATAAACATCAGTAACTGTACAGCAGCCTATACGGCGTCATATCTCCGAACACTGCAATCTCCATCAGCATTTGTATGGGAACCTGAGACCTCTGTACTGTCTTTGTAATCGTCTTTAAAATTAAGCGCAGTTTCCCATCCTGCCTTGAGACTCAGTTTATGAATACCCAGTCATGCGATTAGCAGCTGTTCCTCCATTTGCATTGACCGTTGTGTGAATGTCAGTCAGAGGCGCAGTCTGCAGGTTACACTGATGTTCCTACCACTAACAGTATGTCATTGACTGACATCATTAAATTTATGGATAATTAATTAGGTAACATTTTAAGGTGTGTTTGTTTGCACTTATTACTGTTGCTGTGGTTTTGTTTTTTTACTTCTGTTTATGCCCTTTGCTTTTCAAAGTTTGTATTTTATGTGGGCCCGGTAGCTCAGTCGGTATAGCGACTGACTACGGGCTGGACGGTCCGGGATCGAATCCCGGTGGGGACGAGATTTTCCGCCCGTCCAGACCGGCGCTGGGGCCCACCTGGCCTCCCGTAAAATGGGTGCCGGTTCTTCTCCGCAGGTAGAGTGCGGCCGGGGTGTGCTGCTGACCACTCACCCCCTTCTAGTGCCGCGGTCATGGAACAGTAGAGCTATACCGCTACCCAGCCTCTGGGCCACACCGGGCCCGTAACGGGATCGATTTACCTTTACCTTCTATATTTTATATATATATATATATTTATTTATTTATTTATATATGATGCTGACATGCAATTGGATTTGAGTTCAGCACAAGTCATTGTAGTGACCCAGACTCTTGGGATGGCAGCTGTGGAATAAGGGTTTCATTTCCCGCAGGGACAGATTTTTCTCTTCTCCGTGGCATTGAAACTGGGTGTGAAGTGCACCTAGCCTTCCATTCTGGTTACTAAAGACTCTTGCCACAGACTTGCTGTAGTCAGCTCAAGAAACTGACACATAACTTTATGTGGCAAACTCCTTGATTAACGATGTGTATTGATATGCCTGACTTAACCTCATTCAAGGAGCACTATGAAGTTTTTACAAATAAAATTTTTAAACCTAGAAAATCTGAGGCTCTGACCTGCATTGTCATGTAGCACAATGCTTATAGATATGCTGTAGTGAATAATTTACCAATTACTGCTTTTTTTTGTAAGAATACCATAAAATAAAATTTGTTTCAGCGTTGGTGGAATGTACAGATGTTACAAAATGTGTTTCATAACAATCTTCCGGGTATGACTGGAATATTAAGTTTCTCTGCAGAAATATTTATGTTGATACCACAGGATGGATAATTGTGGATACAGTTGCCCACAGATTTGTAACGTGTCCACTGTTAGGGCTTGTTTATAAATTGCAATGTTCATTTCTCACCACGTGCAGATCAAATGTCATGATGTGGTTCTTTTTGTGTGATGTAGCATTAAAAACGCCACCAGCATTCCATGAGCAGCGCCAGAAGCTGGAACGTGCCAAAATGGGCGATCTGCTCAAGGCAAAAATTCAGCAGCGTCCTGACAGACAAGAACTTGTTCGACAACACATTCTAGAAGGTGAGTGTTTTAGAATGTGTGAAGTCAAGAATAACACGTGTAGGTTTTTCTTGAGTGTTCACATAGAAGATGAATGAACTTTGAGGATTGTAAGTTTTTTGTTACTCTCTAACAGATCTTATGATGAGCTAACACATCAAATCCTTTTACTCCTTGTGGAGCATAGGGCATCCATGAAGAGCTTCCAGGCATTGCGGTCTACAGCTATCCCCTTGACTTCGTTCCATGATCTTCTTCTGCTTCTTATCTCATCCTCTATTGTCCTTCGCCACATTCTCTTCAACTTACTTCTCCTTCTGTGTCCTTGAGGATTCCAATCTAATGCACTTTTCTCTATTGCTCCTGTTTCTTTACATAATGTGTGTCCAATCCAATTCCTTTTTCTTCTCTTTATCTGATTTTCTATTGACTTCTGATGGGTGATTCTCCATAGTTCTTCGTTCATAATCTTATCGGTCCATTTTATATTCATTATTCATCTTAAGAATTTATGATGAGCTAAGAGCAGGGGATTTTAGCTGTCCATTATGTGGCACAGCCACCGGAAGGAGATGAGACGTCATTCAAAATAAGGGGATAGACAAATTAAGAGGAAGAGAAACCATGTTCAACAGGAATAAAACAAAGAACGTGGCAGTGTAAAAACTAGAATTGAACTTTATGTTTATTGGACCGTGTATCATCTCGGTAGTTGAATGAAGATAGACCGACTTGACTGCTTCAGCCTGCATAAGGATACCACACCACCCCAGCCGAACCACATCGTAACACCAACACACATCGAACCAGAGCAATACAACCCATGAAATAACTCAACAAATAATTTGCAAACTCCTGAAGATGGATGTACTAACATTCGAAACATGTTGAGCATTAAATAATGAAATAATAAAGCAAGTGACATCAAGTTGGTCTATCTTTATTCAACTAGAATTGAACTTATTTTGCCCTTGTTCAGTAGTCAGCAGAAGTATTGGTATTGCTAATTGTGTATGTCCACATTTCGTACAAGATAGATATAGGAAAAGAGAATGTGTGGCATAGAATAATATGCCTGTTTTAAAGCATTTCTTTTTTTTCTACGACATGAACAGGTAAACAAGCATATCAGCCAAACTTCGACAAGAATGATTAAAATGTTAGTTTAATGGTTTTAAGCTACTAACGTCAGGCTGTGATCAGCCAAAGGATTTCTGATACACTCATGGCAGTGATAGAAATTAGTTTTTAATAGTGTGTAGTTTGGTAGAATGGTTATCAAATGGAGACAGAGAAACTTCTTTGTAGACTGGGAATTAAGTAATACATGCTTTGCTTTTGAACACCAGCTGTAGGTAAAGCATATGTTTTGGTCATTAGCTGAATGCTGGAAAGAGACTAAATTATAATTTTGTGATGATACTAAAATCTTTAACTAAAAATATGTTCCATGAAATTGAACTTGTGACATTATACTGAATAAACTTTAATTCATTAATCTTTATGGGAAATGTGTTTGGAAATATTGATTTTTTTTTTTTTTTCATGCCGAATGTCTGTGTTTGTTGCAGCTGATATGGGGCATGTAGATCCTTCGCTAGCAGAGAGACAGCGAATGCTGAAAAAGGCTCGTCTGGCGGATTCCTTAAATGACCAGCTGTCACATCGACCTGGTCCACTTGAACTGATTAAGAAGAATATTTTGCACACGGAGGAACCAATTGAAAGAGCAGTCAAAGGTAATGTGATATAGATTACTTGCTTGAAACTTTTATGGAAACAATTGCAAAGCATAAACACCAAAATGCTGATCACCAGTACAATATTTGCATCTTTAAATCTGTAGCTGCTGTTGCTTATATTTTTACATTTTACATATATTACAGTGTTTTAACTTTATGCTTGTGTTTCTTTGTATTATGGTCTCCCTGAGGATGGCAAACATTTGCCACAACATGTGGGAGAGCTTATATGTAAAGATAATTTGCAGTACATTTTACATATTGTAAGTGCATTTTGTGGTATTATAGCAGTTACGGGCTTAAAGGCCCGCTATATTTGTCTTCATTACACAGTATTGTATAATGTAAATGTTGTATTTCTTCATTGCACAGAGGGTGTGATACCTTTCAAGGCAACATGTGAGGGCCAATTAACAAAACCTCAACATCCAAACCGATACATTACGTTTGAAGAAGATTCCCAGAGTTCTGAGGGTGCACAGTCTCCTCTTCAGACACAGTCTGCAACATCTATACCAGAAGTGAAATCACAGACAGATGTCTTAGAAGCGGCAGCAACATCAGCAGGAATTGTGACTGTCGCTTTGACAATCCCGACCACAGGAGGGGCCGTCGTCGTCACGTCAGCATCGCCGGCTGCATTTCAGCAAGCCGTTGCAGGATCTGCAGCATCTAGCACAGATCAGCAGCCACAGACAACGACAGTAACATTTGCGGATCTCTGCAGCAACGTAATGGGCGCGAACGCTCAGCTACCGGCAGTGACTTCGGCCACTGCTTCCCTGCCTGCTATCTTGCCCCTTGCTCCTACCCCGAGCCCAATGAGCCTTGGCTCTACGACGTCTAGCCTTAGTCCTCTCAGTTCCGTATCTGTTTCCTCACCTCCTGCACCCCAGACACCCTCACCAGCACTCACCATTACGCCGAGGCCTGCGCCTCAACCATCACCCATCTCTTCGGTGTCTTCGCATCGTTCAGATGCACCAGGCAAAGACAAAAACAGGAAGAAGTCTAAGTCCAAGTCACAACCAAAGACACGGACCATCAAGTTCCATGAGTACAAGGGCCCACCAAATGCCCACAAGAGTGCTGCTGTGAGTGCCGCCTCACCAGTTGAGACATCGTATGAGCTGCTGCTTCAACAGCAGCAGCTATTTCTGCAGTGGCAACTGGAGTGGCAGCATAAGGTGTGGCAAACTTTGTATTGCTTTTGGTAATCTAATATACCAATCACTATAGAAATATATGATCATTTGTACTAATTATACTTGAAATATAGTCTATTTACTGTGGGCCAGGTAGTTCAGTCGGTATAGCGACTGATTACAGGCTGGATGGTCCGGGACCGAATCCCGGTGGGGACGAGATTTTCCGCCCGTCCAGACTGGCCCTGGGGCCTACCCAGATTCCTGAAAAATGGGTACCGGGTCTTTCTGGGGGTAAAGTGCGGCTGGGGCGTGCTGCTGACCACTCACCCCCTTCTAGTGCCACGGTCATGGAAGAGCAGAGCTATACCTCTACCCACCCTCTGGGCCACACCGGGCCTGTAATGGGATCAATTTACCTTTATAGGCTATATACTTAGGTCTAACATGTTTGACCCACTTTTGGAATTGTCTTCAGAGGTGTGTGAAAACTGTTGATTTGCAGTATTTTGTGCTATTCTTTTGACATACTCGAGTCACTGCTGCCCAGGCACACAGTACCAAGCAATGCAGCAAGAGCCACATCCAACACAGTTATGGTGGACAGCCCTTTGGACATAGTTGTACCAGTTCTCTCTCCTGTAACGTTGTACTATTCTATACCCTAGGCTAAACCTAGACCCCAGCAAGAGAAGTCACAGCAGAAACATTGTGCACCCTAAATGAAACGAAAGACATGGCTTACTTAGGCATATTTTAAATACTGTAAAAACAACTGAAATATGTTCTCACACATTCTTGAAGATAACTATCCAAAGGGGATGAAAAATGTCAGGCTATTTATAAATGGATAATATTTTCCAAAATATCAGATTCTCACAGTGTTGTATATGGGGATTCAAGTCTTTCTGGGATGACAGTATCATTCGGTGTGTGGTGGCACTACATTTCAAAGAAATGTAGTGCCACTCTTCTTTGGAGTCATGATCCTTGCAAATATTAGTAAATTGATATAGGGAGACTGAAATGTCTAATTGAAATATAAATAAGTACATCTTTTCCTTTCCACAGTATCCACAGATTATTCTGCCAGCAGCGCAGAAGCCCTTGTCTGTGAGCTCAGACTCCGTGGGAACTGGCAGCGCTGCATCAGCCACATCTCTTGCAGGCCTGATCACTGTGGCGTCCGCTCCTGCTGCCCAGACACATGCAGTGCCGAGCACTGCGACAAGTGCCACATCCACAGTTACCGTGGCAGGCCCTAGCTCGAACTCCAATGCAGGAGTATCAGTTTCATCTCCTGCAACACCACACCCTCCCACACCCCAGGCTCCCCCTACACCCCAGCAAGAGCAGGTACAGCAGCACACACTACGCACCCTTACCAGACTGGAGGATATGAAAGGTAAGTGTCTTAGTTGTGCCTGTGTGGCCAGATGTTGTAGACACTAGGATTGTTCTCCAGGATCAGTACAGGTTCAGGCCCTTCAGACTGAGTGCCATCACTTCCCAGTTTGATACAGAGTGAACGAAAAATACGCAGCCAAAACTACAGAATATGAATCTACATGACTATACAAGAAAAAACTGCTGTGTGCACATAGGACTCCTGAACTGCAAGAAAAAATGCAGAACATCATCATACATGATCCATAAATGAATCCTAGTCTGTGGATCCTCATCTTGTAATGGCTTTGGAACATCATCGTATGCAACCTCAATCAGACGTGGTGGAAGTAAGTAGGGTCCCCAGATGTCTGTCTCCTTCAGTGTCTGCTTGTAAATTCAAGATGGATGTTTTGAATGTTTTCCTTCATTGTTGGGGGGCCGTAACTTGGAAACAGTGCCTCAGAAGGTCCATGTTCACATGATACTTTTCTCTTGTATTGTGGTGTAGATTTGCATTCTGTATGTTTGGCCAAACCCCATTTCCCATTTACCCCATATATCTTTCTTTGTTGACTGCGGTCCATAATTTAAGTCTGCTGTGTTTATCAAAGAAGTTTTACTCACACAGTGGGTACTGGAATTCTTAAAAATGTTTTCATTACATTTTATTACATAGGATGTACCAGAAGAAACAATGGAAATGTTAAAATATGTTCCTTATTCTCATAGGATCAATTCTGTATATAATGTAGGCTGATTACCACATTCTGGTTAGAAAAATCATTTGGAAGACCAGGCCATGGAAAACAAGTTAGGGAATGTAGGCAGAATGTAACATATCTGAAATAATGTGGAATGCCAACTTGATGCAATAAGGTAATTTTATTAATATATTCTTAGCTCTACATGTTTCAGGTACATACACCCATCATCAGGAGCATTAGATGTTGAGTTGCAGCATATGGTTTTCTGCACTGTACAGTGCAGAAAACCATATGCTGCAAAATATGAAGTGTGTGTGTAATGGCTGTATGCCATGTTATATAGGTGTTTATCAAACACACCACACACCCATTGCTACTTTCTAACCTAACCACCACACTAAACACCCATAACCTATGCAGAGACTTGATCACAAACACACACAACCCCCAACACGGCGTACAGCCACTACACACACACTTCATATTTTCTCATTCTTTACAGTGCAGGAAACCATATGCTGCAACTCAACATCTAATGCTCCTGATGATGGACGTATGTACCCGAAACATGTCAAGCTAAGAATATATTAATAAAATTACCTTGTTGCATCAAGTTGGCATTCCACATTATTTCATGAGGAATATGCACGGTGAAACAACCCTCAAGTAACATATCTGTTGCATTTGTTCTGTTACTGTCCCTTTGGAAGGTGGTCAGTGATGAGATCAGCTTGTACCTGATGTTTGTGTAACATTTTCTGTGTAACAGTAAGTGACCTAAAGGCAGAGCTCAAGAAGAGGAGTCTGCCAGTATCAGGGTCGAAACCTCAGTTGATAGAGCGTCTGAAAACGTTCACCGATTCCTTAACTAGTTCATCACAACAGCAGCAAGACAGCCACATGATGTCCCTCAGCAGCACATCTGTCACAAGCACCACTACCAATACTACCACCACAACAGCAGCAGCAACCATTCCAGTGACCCAAATGGGACACATTCTCATGGACACGCCTGGCCCAGTCATTAGTGAGGAGTCACTGTCAGGTAAATAGTAATGCATTGTAAGGGAAATGATGAGAAGAATGAGAATGGATGTGATTATTTGGGAAATTACACAGTTACATATATTAAAGTTTTTGTGTGAGAACAGCATGTTGTACTTCATATGCCAGGTGGAATTAGAGCTCAAGGTAATGCACATTTGCTGGTTACAAGGAAGTTACTGGACACCAGTGGGGAGTATGAAGCATGGGAATGACCTGTACTGTGAAGAAGCAGGCTAGGGAGTTGTGATATGTATCTGAAAGAGTGATGCTCACGTAGCAAGAATTCAGTAAAAGAGCACTGTTTTCTAGTGCTTATTTTTCCAGTAATGGAATTTTTTTTGAAAATCGGACATTTTTTATCTTTGTCTGTGATTTTCCATGGATGAAGAGATTATTTTCAACAACATGTATGTCCATTTTGAACAAGAATTTAATTTTGATTACACAGGAATGAGCGATAAACAAATATACTTGTATAAGAAAAAGGATGAAATAATTTCACCTACAGTACTGGAACTACCCAACCTTTGACTATGATAGGTGAACTGTGGTTGTAATAATTGGCCTTTGATCTCTGACTATAATAGTTGACCTTTGGATGTAGTAGTTATAACCATTACTGCTTAACTCACTGGAGATCTTAATTAAGAGTAATAATGGAGATGATGTGACTTCTAGTTTACCCAGTCTTCTTTTTTTTTTTTTTTTACTGGATGAAGAAAAAGTAGCCACAGATAAGTTTTGCATGCTATTTGGTAACTACAATACTGAAATTAGCACTTCATAAATGCATTTGCAAATGTGCCAGTGCAAAGCAGGTGTTTCATTTGTCTTTTGGAAATTTGTGGATTGCGTGATATAGGGGACTTGGAGAAGAGACTGATACAGTGCAACTTTGATTTTTACATTTCTTAAATCTACATTTTCGTTGGCTCTACACACATTTTCATCAATCCCACTAAACCTGCCATAAGATCAATATTATATTTGCCTTGTATATACATTAGTTCTTCCTACCCAGTTCCTTAATTGTACATTCAGAGTGATGATTAATTTGAATTGGAAGTCAGGAAAGAAAGTGATTTTTTTTTTACATTCAGGTGACCGTGCATTGAGATAAATTCATATGATAAAACCAACTAGATGCACTAATTTCTCAAATTTATTTTTGGAATAAAACTCTACATGTTTCAGACACTTCCTCTGTCTGAAACATGTAGAGTTTTATTCCAAAAATAAATTTGAGAAATTAGTGCATCTAGTTGGTTTTATTATATGAAAGTGATTTTTATTTACAAGTATCTACCTCTTCTATTTTTTTTTGTGCCATATGCTTAATGTGTTGTGTACAGTGGAGTAACTGAGCTCAGCTGTGAACACTGGTCTATTCTTACAGCTTGGCAGTGAGATTTGGACCATTGTCTGTTTACCTGAGCCATGTTACTGTATTGTACACAATATAGGATGCAAGAAATACACATTATCATAGAATGAACACAAGATGGCTGCCCTCAGTACAACTGAAAACAGTGTTCACAAGGTTCAGAAGAAACTGAAGAGGCCTTGACTAATTTTGATGGACATGTCAGACAATTTAACTAAATTACATTTTGAATTCATTTTGCTGAAATGGATGACGATTTTATTGTAATACAGGATTATTAATAGAGTGTCTTTAGTTTAATTACATGAACTGTCATTTCATTGAGTTTACAGCTTGCATTATTTTACACTTCTTTTATATGGTCCCTTCAAAAACATAAAATTGAGGTCTTACTGTACTTGGGAAGAAAAATTTTCAGTTTTCTTGGCCTGCACATGTAAATGAGATGTACTAAATTGTAGCTCTGAAATTAACCTGCTACAGAATCTTTGTGTCATATAATATTGCCAAGTTAGTGCTTCAGAATAAAAATGTTTAGAACCTCCTTTCTGATCTGTGTTACTTCTTGGCTATCTTCTTTGCAGGCCTGTCAATGGATACTCCTGTTTCCCCACCTACACAGCATATGTCCTTGGTGCTAGATGGCTCTGGAGGAGATGATGATGTGAGCTTGCCTAATTTTTCGCCTGGCTCACAGCATCAGCAGCTGTCTCCTTTGTCACAGAATATGTCTCCAGACTCAGTTGGTGCTGGTGATCTGGATATGGACACAACTGAAGGCAATCCTTTAACTATGGGCTCTCCATCAGAACAACAAGTCTCACCTCCTCCACCTCCCTCCCCCCAGCAGCAACAGAATCTGGTGGTCAGTGAGGATATCATTCGTGATCAGCAGCGTAAGATCGAGGAGTTGGAACGTGAACTGCTCAAGTAAGAACTGAATTACGTAGTTATTATTAACACTGTACTCGTGTGAGTTGTTAGGCAATACAGTACAGTTATGATTATCTCCAGTAACAGGAAGAAAACAACATGTAACACAGATCCGTAAACAATACAGAAGTATGAGGTGTCAGGTTTTGCAGGCTAACAGAAATGTTAAGGATCCAGATCATGGCAGGTTGTTATGCTGAGCAGCAGGGATATTGATTCCTGCCTTCATCTTCTAGGACCTTGCTGTACTTTCCTTCGAAATGCCACAAATCAGTGACTATTCAACTCTCTGTGACAACCCAGATGACCTCAATCCTTAACATCAACACTATAAACCTCAGATGTTTTACTTAACTAACTAACACCATGGAGCAGAGTTCATATTAAAAAGCTAATAGTTCTTAGCTAATGAAGAAATTCCCCACATTTTATGGAACTGGAAGGCTTCTTAACCGGTTCACAGGAGAGCACCACTGGTCCTCTACCTGAGCCAATTCAGTCCAGTCCATGCCATCCCAATGAATTTCTTTAACATACCTTTCAATACTATCATCCCATCTGCACCTGTCTTCCATGTAAACCCCAGATCTCATATAGTGTGAATGTTCCTGAACTGTTCACTCCTCGAAGCAGGTATGTCCAGTAATTTGAAACTGCAAGCCATATGCTCTTTTCCCATACTGATTTTTGTTTAAAGAAGTCTTGTCCTTTTAGAATAATTTTATTTTAATTTAATTCATATTATTAGATTTGAGGTTCTCTTAATGGTATAGATGAAGCTTCATGCCTTTATGATGTTTTGCTGTGTTGACTGGTCAATACCATTTGTACCTCAATATAAGACAACCTCCCTTCAAAGTCGTCAGTGTTCAGGAAGAGTTGTATGAAGAATAAGTTTAACTTTGTGCATGATTATAAAGTGACCCACCATTTTTCAGATGATGAACCGGGGAAAAATTCTAATTTTGTAGTTGATTGAATGAAGATGGTATTTTCTGTCAATGTGGGGGAGCATACTGCCTCCATTTTTGGAGTCTATAAGTCAAAGAAGCCCATTGTTCTTGTTCTGCTAGACCCTGAGTATTATGGACTTAGTCTGCCCCTTGAAAACATTGGTGCTTTCCAGTCAACATGGTGTAAATTTAGAAGACTTGGAATTTAAATGTCTATTTTGAAAATGCTACAAATGTTTGACTCTAGTCCTTACTTCCACAAACAGAACTGTATTTTCTCCACTGTTTTTAAGTGCAGTGTCTGGGCTGTATGTGCCGTGACATACTGTGGTGTGCATAGTTTAGTGGATGACCCATATGCCGCTGTTCTTCATGCTTGAGAGGGTAACCATTGAGATAAGGTGGAAGCATTGTGTTTTTGTTGGTATTGTAGGAGTCCAAATGCATCATAATCAGAAAATCAGCTTGATAAAATGTTGCATGCATAATATGATGATTACTGATAATTTTATCATCATCCTCATCATCATCTACCACCGGTTAGGCCTCAACGTACCTGTTTCAGCTTCGTCTAATAGTCTCGTCACAGGTCTTCCCAGTCTGACGTTGATAGGGCCGTGCATCATAATATTATTCCTATTGTAAAACCAACCAGATGCACCAGTGTATGAAATTTATTTATTTCAGAATGACACTCTACACATTTCGGATGGTCTTTCCTTCCATCATCAGGAGTTCAAGACTGTACATACAGCAACCAAACAGATACTGCTGTCTGTTTGCTAGCGGGTACCCGGTAGCAAGCAGACAGCAGTACCTGTTTGACAAATGCCTGTTGCTGTATGTACAGCCTCGAACTCCTGATGATGGATGGAAAGACCGTCCGAAACGTGTAGAGTGTCATTCCAAAATAAAATAAATTTGATACACTGGTGCATCTAGTTGGTTTTACTATAGGTCTTCCAAGTTGTTTTTTTTTTCATTTGGTCTATATTTCAGCATTACTTGTGGCATTCTGTTGTTGTTCATTCTTGTTACATGTCGTAGTCGACTGGTAATTTTATAAATACATGTATGTGGTGCAGAGGACACAGTTTGAGGTATTTCTTACCATTAATATTGCTTTGGTTAGGAAAGTACATTTGCAACAACTGCGAAGTATAAGTACAGAAATTAGTTTGTGGACTACAATGAGACCTAATGACATTGCTGTTCATTCCATTGGAGATAACTCTGGTGACTGCTGTTTCTTGCTGTTGCTTGCCAATCTGTTAGCTTTATTTTCAAACAGACAGTATAAAAGCAACACATGTTATTACATGATTCAGCTCTGTTATATGTTTTCCCTGAACTGAGTTTATTTGTTGATAGCAAGAAGTTTTAAAAGAAGTGTGTCTGTGTATATGTTTTTGTGGCACTATTTTGTGTATGAAATGGTGTTTAATACCATATTAAAGCCTGTTTTATAAGGTTTAATCATATTATAAATCTAAGACCATCAGAGGCATATGGAATGTTTATTTATCATATTAAAAAACCAGTACAATTTGTTTCAGTTCTGAATATTGAATTATAGCCAGGGGTATTTAAAGTACAAAACATAAATGGTTCTTGTTGTCAATTAATAAATAAAGATAATGCATGACTTTGATGGTGATTAAATAGTAGTCCATTGAGTTAAATGGGCTTTATCAAATGCATGCAGTTACGAGGGCAATTCCAAAATCAATCTCTGATTGGCTGGTTAAAAAAAATGCAAAATAGAGAACAAAACTTTATTATATGTAAGAGTAACATACATAACTGCATTACTTCTCCACATAGTTGCCATCCATATTTAGGCACTTGTTGTACTGTGACACCAGTTTTTGTAGTCCTCATCAAAGAACGGTGCCACCAAATTATGCAGCCAGATGTTGACTCCATCCATGAGCTCTTCGTTGGTGTGGAAGCGCTGGGTAGCCAACCAGACCTTCATCTTGGTGAATCGATGGTAATCACTTGGTGCCAGATTCAGACTGTAAGATGGGTGGTTGAAAATCTCCCAGTTGAAGAGCTTAATTAAAGCATATGTGTGAGCCATGGTGTGGGTCCACGCGTTGTCATGCAGGAGAATGACACCTTTGGATCAACCTGCAAAGATTATTCAGTGTTTCACAATAAACCTCTGACGTTATTGTGGTCCCTGGTGCTATGAATTCTGTCAACACGATTCTGTTACGGTCCCAGAATATGTACCTCACAGCTGGCGGAAGCGGCGATGATAGTTTCCATGTTTCATCAGTAATTTCTCCTACACTATGCAGCGAAAATGTATGAGGGTAGGCATTCAGCAATAACAAACGTTACTTGTTACTACTGAGCGTGCACTTTGGCGTTATGAAAATGCGTTTCTTTTTACCAACCAATCGGAGGTTGATTTTGGAATTGCCCTTGTAAAAATGGCTATGAGCAATTTATATGAGAAAGAGTATAATCAAATTTAATTTGGAATGATATTCTAATGCCAGCAGGAGACTGTAACAATTGACTTCCTGTGTTGTCACGATAGATCGCAACTACAGCTGCAGCAATTTCGCAACAGCAAAGAATTAAGTAGCAGTCAGCTCCTCAAACAACAGCCACAGCAACAACAGACCTTGGTAACACCATCTGCATTGATGCCCAATGGAGTTGCAATTGATCCAGCCACTTCTGTAAACACATCAGCGGTTGCGCTGTCCAAACAGCAGAAACTGAAGCAGCACCTTGTTCAAAAGATACATCAACAGCAACTCCAGATGCAGCTGCAGCAACAGCAACAGCAGCAGCAGCAACAGCAACAGCAACAGCAACAACAGCAGCAGCAGCAGCAGCAGCAGCAGCACATTGCATTCCAACAGCAGCAAGTGAGTCAGTTTCTGGCAAGGGAACTTGATGCCTTAGGGGTCAGATTTCAGTACTGCATGATGAAGGTTTCTGTCATTGAAGACCATCTGATGGTGCAGCTGGTTGAGGCACTGCACTACGAGCCAGAAGGACGCAGGCTCGATTCCTGATGGGGTCATTGGGATTTTTCACTGACTTAATCCTTCTGGCTGCACTTTAGCCCTGGGGTTCACTCATTGTCTAATAGAAATGAGTACCAGGGATATCTCCTGGGGTGTAAAGGTGGCCATTGTGTAGGGCTGACAACCTTACCACCTTTATATGCCGATTGTCTATAAAATCTGGGAGTCTCACCCTCCTGGAACCCTAAGGGACTGTCCAGGCCTGTAATGGGAAAGCTTTACCTTCTAGTTTTAGACCTTCTGGATCCAGAGAACACTTCTGCATGAGTTTCCTCATCACTAACAAAGTCATGTAATGAATACGAGGATCTTCATTCGATTTTTGCAGGGTCTGAATGCAAAGGCAAATCTGGCAGCATTCCTTCAGAGCCAGAGTCAACAGCAGCAGCAGATAGCAAATTTCCTTCAGCAGCAGCAACAACAGCAGCAGCAGCAGCAGCAGCAAGCAGCTGTTAACAACAAGAATAACAACAATAATAATAATAAGAAAAACAATACAAAGAGCATTGTTCTGGGACAACAGCAGGCAGCCATTGTGTTGAACCAACTGAACCTTCAGAAACAGAAAACAGCAACGCTCAATGGTATCTCTGGCCACCAAAGGTTAGTGTTAATATTATCATTTTCGATTGCACTCTCTGAATCGGTTGCAAAATGTGAAAAATAAACTGGTAAAAGATGGAAAGAGATGATGCTTCCTACTCACATGTTTGTGTGTGTGTTGTGTGAAGTGCCGTCTGCCCTTTCAGATCAATGGGAGTGATCCTATGGCAACAGAACTGTTTTTGGATGAATTAATGAACTGCATTTTCCTCTTGTAGAAGCAGGCCTTGCAACAGTGTAAATTTCTGTATTAATTTTTTCCAGGATGTGACACTGTTTCAATGGGTGTGTAGTTTCAGATGTTTTTAAGACATTGCCTTCTTTAAAATGTTTGCAACCACTCGCTTGTCGACATGGCATCACACCCAAAAAGATGCAAATCCTCTGGAACCTAACTGTAAAAACCTCAAATCTCCATTGTGAATTTGTTTTCGTTACAGAACCTCATCTTTACCAAACTTCTTTGGTTCATTTGTCAGCCAGCAGCATTGTCAGCAGCAACAGCAGCAGCAGCAACAACAACAACAACAGCAGCAGCAGCAGCAGCAGAAACAACAACAACAGCAGCAGCAACAACAACAACCAAATTCAACAGATACCCCAAAAGAAGTGAGTTCGAATGTTTCATTGCCTCATGCGGGATCAGAAACACAGCAGTTCCTAGTCACAAAGCCACCCCCACAGTATGACGAAGCCACTAAGCAACTGAAGGTAAAACAGGTCAGTACATCCCATATTTAATGCTTTGCCCACTTCATTTTAATCATTATACTCTTGTGGTATCAGCCCTGTCTTTTTCCTTGTGTTTAAATTTTTAACCACATTTTAACACATTATAAAGTGCACAGCCCTTTCAATTTTACTATGCTTTACTCTGTGTATGTGTGTGTGTGTGTGTGTGTGTGTGTTAGCACAGGCATATGTGATACATGGCTGAGTTTAGAAATTTTTGCTCTCTTGCTGGTATGCCACATTTTTATGCACCTGTGCAGTGACAGTTTTTTCTTGGTATTAAAATTATTGCCCAGTGGCTGCTATGTTCCCTTTTAAAGGACAAATGGAGATTCACAAATAGCATGCCGTGCCCATGCCGTTCCCCTGCCATGCTCTGACAGTGCTGTGTCCTTCGTGAAAGTCCGCGTGTTAGCCGGAAATATCCAAACTGCTAGTCCACTAGTTTAACAGAGCATCTTTTTTGTAATGTGCTGCAACCACTCTTTACAGTCGTAGGTATGGATCGTTGTGAGCAGGATTGGTATGCTTCTGATAACAATCTTCGTGGAACTCGGCGTGGTAGCCCGAAGAAGCTGAACGCGGGCAGGTAGCCCACCGGCTGTCTCTTGACGGCCGTGCTGTGCCATGGCCTTGAGAAGAACGGTATGGTCAGAGCATGGCATGGGCGCGGCATAAGCATGAGCACGGCAAGTGTGAATAAGACACGGCCGCACTGTGTAAATCAAATGGGAAAGACACATTCTAAACCCTTAGCGGCACGGCATGGGCACGGCATGCTATGTGTGAATAGGCCTTTATGAGGTCATTGTACCATTTGTGCATGTGCTTCCATGTTTTATAAAGAAAAAATTAGACTATGAGAGCAGTATACTGTTCATGTACGTGCATCCATGTTGCACAAGGATCATTATTATCTATTTAAAGTTCTTAACAGCTCACTGGATTTCCACAAAATTTGGTATGAAAGTTATGCTTTTGGAGACCATCCAGGCTTTGTGTATGTATGATTGCCTTAAGTCCTGCAAGGCGATTGTGGTAGTAATGCTAGGCTCCTTAGTGCCATATGCTGAAATAAGGTGGGGGACAGATTGTAAATCATGCAACATTTGTTACAGTAAATGTTTTTTTGTATAATGTGCCATATATACCGAAATGTAAGACAACCTTGCATATAAAATGGTCCCCAATTACAGTGTTCAGTTGTCAGGAAAGTCCTTGTGTTTGTCTGTTATATTTTCATGTCACTAAGTGTTTGGATTCATGATATTCATGAATTAAATAATCATCAGAGTTTAAGCATTAGTGTGTTATTTTAGTAAAATTTAGAATCTTACTACCAATTTAACCTAGTCACTGCCAACTAGGCTACAAACTGGATGACCAAGGAACTGTGGTTTGGTTCCTGAACGTTTCTTTTCGCCGTAACATCCATATCATCTGTGGGACCCACGGAGCCCATTATCCAGTGGGTGGTGGGAGCTGTTTCCCCATGGCAAAAATGAGCAGGGTATGAAGCTAACCAATTTTCTCAGTCTAGTGCCAAGGTTAAGAGAGAAAAAACTATACCTCCACTTCTCCATACACTTATATGGCATGCACATGGACAATGTTACCTGTATTTTGTGAATAAGAGCAAAAACAGTCATACACTAATGAGAGTCGAGGAGCTAAGATGACAGAGAGTATAGCAAACCTCACTGGATACTGTATTCACTTGATTAGAAGGCATGTATATTTTTTTTAAATTCATTATCTGAAACAGGGATTTTCCTATAATGAGTTTTTTCAGTCTTCTTATTCTAGTGACCACTTTCCATACACTCTGGAGAACACACAAGTACCGTAAACTTAGTACTGAGTTTCAGGTACAGTCAGCTCTAGAGCCAGAAATTTTGACCTTAAATTTTGTTTTGTCTTCCAGGAAACAACTGGAAATAGTTCAGGTAGCAAAAGCACCACTTCACGCCCAAAGAACGTGAAGAGCCAGATAGTGGACGACGTGTTGGAGATTCTAATCAAGAACGGTGAACTGCCTCCAAGTGCCGCTCAGGACCCTGCTACCCCAACCACACCAGGTCGTTCCATGCCACAGGGTCCTGTTTTTACCAGTTCTGCAGATTCTGCAGAGAATCCAACTCCAGCCACATCTCCATCTGTCCCTCCACCTCCACCACCACCACCACCCCCTCTGCCTCACACCACTTTTGCCATAACCTTGCCTACCGCTATCACTCTCACCAGTCATGCCAGTTCCAGTCCATTTCACTTGCAGTTCTCAGGGTCAGAGTCTTTGGACTTCATCCTGGATAATGTGGAAGGAAATGCCTTAGTTTCTGTAGAGTCACAGAACCACCCTCTGGTAGTAGGTACAGATATGCAAGGGGCATCACCAGGCATTGATCTCAAAGAGCTGGGCTTGGATTTGGAAACGCTGGACCCCATGGACTTTGGTCAACTTGACTGTGGTGACCTTGGAGTGCCAGCTGTCAAGGTGGAACCCTCAGATCTACTAGATCCTGTGACAGACATGGAGATAGGTGGGGTGGGAGGGGACGTCAGCACCTCAAAGTTAGGTGAGCAGCAGGCATGTGAGCTGATGGACATTGGTGAGATGCCCATGGACATGGATGATGCCGATTGGTTGGACTCACTGATGCCTCCTGCAGATGCTTCAACAGGAGGCAGTGGAGGTGATGCAGAAGGCAGTACCTCTGTGATGACACCCCCACATCAGAGCTCATTCCTTACACACACTTCCACACCAGGAAACTCATTTCATTTTAGCCACAACCATCTTCATAATGGTCATCACCATGGTGAATTGGAATCGTATGATCCTCTGTTATCCAATAGCCAAGATCCGTTTGATCTTTTCAACATTGAAGAATCAGAGTTTAAAGTGGCTGGTGACCTCAGTGCAGCACTTAGCTGGGGTGATAAAGTGGATTTTACTACTTAGCAGATTTTGTTGTGGGGTACAGACTCTCCTTCTTGGCTGTAGCAAGTTAGTGGACAGCACACATACCTAAGTAGAACAGACTGTGTCCACATGCATAAACTTTGTCGTATGTATCCTGACAATGGAAATTACAGGATGAGAAATCTGTGTAAAGATGCTTGTGTTAACAAAGGAAGATGTCTTTCTAAGTGCTCATCTGAAACTGTAGGAAGTGGAAAGGTATGGATGTAATAGTGACTTTGCAAAGTAAGATGTATTGTCATGTGTTCAGTGAGGTCTACAAGTTGCAGGAAGTGGCTACAGAGGGGGAAGTTTGAGTGTGGTGCAAGAATACTGAGAATAAACCAAAGTGTTGATAAGTTGCCCGTAATTTGTAAAGTGCAGGATCACCTTTACTCACCTTATTTATTAATACTTGAGGTAAATTCCACAAGCACATTTATGCAGTTGACGACCAAAATATTGATAATGCTGTCATGATGTGCTAAATATGGATTGAAACTTTTTATGAGCAAGGACTTTCTTCTTCATGAATCGAATGGTGCCTTCATGTATTGGGGGTAAGTTCAGATGCCCCTTTCTGAAAAACAGCAAATAATTTTAATAGTTGAATGCAAGTTTAAAGGGCCATAAAGACAAATGCATTGATAAGCAGAATTGAAGGACCACAGCGTGCAAACTTATGCTTCAGCAGATTGTCATAATGTTTGCAGAATTAGATCACAAGCCAAACTGGGACATGAAAAGAGTAGATTAAACACATTCAGTTTTAAAAATTGAAGCATCCCACCATAATTGACTGCCGAGAATGTAACTGTGTGGCTGACAGATGTCTTACATCGAATATAGCCGGCTGCTTGCCTGCTTGCATACTTAACACATAGAAATTAGGTAAGATTTTTACTTTTCCAACTAAAACTTTATAAAACAAGTTTTTCATTTACTGTTAATTGAATCTGATTTTTCCTATGCTTCCTTAGGATAGAAGTTTGCTGGCTTCGATGCCTACGTTACAAGTTGTTCCTTGACATATGGTGAAGTCTGTTATATGAAAAGTTATTGCTGTGAATGTTAATTATAATTATTCCCTAGTACTTAACACATTCATACTGCAGTAATTCTTCCAGTGTGGTAAGGCCATTACATTAGCTGTTAGTAAGTGCAAAAAAATTTGTTGTACATGTGCGCATGTGTGCACGTATGCATGGGCACGTGAGTGTGGACATGTGTGTGTGTGTGTGTGTGTGTGTGTGTGTGTGTAGGTGTGTAGATGGGTGTCTGTGCACATGTGCGTGTATGTGCATGTTGGTGAGTGTGCTCATGGGTGTGTGTGTGTGTGTGTGTTTGTGAAGCTGAATCATGGGAGTACTGTTGGCCCTTCCCCATGAAATTGCAACACTTGTAAACAGTTATGTGTTTGTACAAGTTTTCAAAGACTCACATGCTCAATTTGTAATAATTTCTTTTTATATAATATATATATACATATATATATATACATTTCAAGAACAAACTAATAGACCTTCGGTGCATCCATGGAACTAATGGAGTTATAAACCAGGGTTTGTAAATTTAAAGTACAGATGATGTCAATTGCAGGGAGGAGGGGGCTTCTAATTGTTCTGTTCAGATGTTGCTGATATTGTAAGAAAAGTTTGTTATGCAAAATTTTGACAAAATGGTTAGTGAACGTGGAGGATAAATAGCCTGTATATGAAAAGTGATACTGCTTGTGAGATGTGTAAATTGTGTGGTTTTTTAAAGAAACACAAAAAAAAGCATTTTTGTGTGCAATTTAACCTAGGGATGTGTGGCAGTGTAGAGTTCATATATACATATATATACACACACACACACACACACACATATATATATATATATATTTGTGTGTGTGTGTGTGTATATATATATATATATGTATGTATGTATGTATATATACATACCGTATATGTTGTGTTCTGTAAATTTTTGGGAGTTGTAAAAAAATATATATAGAACACATGCACTCATGTTCTTTCAGTGAAGATATGGGTCTTTAACACACAGAACTGTAGTAACAGATTTATTACCCACAGTTACATTTTAATAATGGTGCTTCTTCCATCAGGAATTAGTGGTATGTTGGTAGAATTATTAACAGAATAGCAATCCTGCAAAAAAAAAAAAATTGGAAGTAAAACGTTAAAAATAGGTCATTTTCCAGTATGTTGCCATGTGACATGGTACTTCATATGTTTGTTTTAGTGACATTCCATGTATGAAAAAGAATGAGCTTCTAAAGGACCTGTACCGTTCTTTTGTTAAGTGTAATGTTGGACAGCCTGATGACCCATTTCTAGTCGTTCCACATGTTCAAAAGTGCACAATTCCATGATAATTTCAAGAATTGGTCACTTCAGAGTTCTTGGAAAGAGGAAGTATTTTGAAAATAAAAATTTTGTGTACATATGTATTATTATTTAAATGCGTAAAGGTAGCATTTAACGCTGTTGTTGTAAATTAAAGAAAATTACTCTTTTAAGTATCATGTATTATTGTTATCTTTATGAATACATCATTGTACATAAGTCACATTATCCACAGCTGCAGCTGTTTGCTTGCTGTATGCTACAGAATTACAATAATATGTTGATAACCTTTATACATTCCAAGTAGAGCCACTTATTAGCAGCAGCAAAACACTGCATAGTATTAGTGGGTGACATTTTATTGTCAGTTTAGCAGACAAGGTATTACCTGTTCTTTATTTACAGTTGAAATGTTGAATACTAAATTTAGTAAATCTTAATACAGGCTCATTCACAAGTTGTTGATATGTCTTATAAAGAAGTGACAGGGAAGGAATTTTATCTCTGCTTTGCCACCATGTACAGTCTGTACTGGCACTTGTTCTCTGAATGTGTAAGTAAAATGTTCAGAATGTAGACACTAACCACTCAACTGAATTAGGGCCATGATATTTTATCTGCAATATTGTGTACTTTAACATCCACTGGAGTTTTCCATACAGATACAAAGTTCTTACTATAAGAACATAACACAGTTATTTGCCACTGTAAGGTCTCTGATAGACATGCTGCATTAGTTCACAACCCAGGTGAAGCAGTTTTAAAAGTATTCCCTTCCTGATCTGTGCTTATGTTTTGTATTGCAAAAAACTGCTTTCAGTTTCTTTTTTGACAAGGATTTTGATACATCAATTTCAATTTTTTGGATTATCTGTCAGCAAAGCTGAGAGACAAGATAGAGATAAGGAATCTGTATGCTGTCACTTTTGTACTCTGTTGCAGAGCTTAAGTTGGTGAACCAACTTCTCAGTTGTTTGGATACTTCTGTATTTAATGTGAATGTGATAAGAGAAAATTCAGTGTCTATATGAGAATGAGTAGGCATAAAAGGGTAACAGGAGTTCTGCTGGTTTTTGGATAGTACTAAATTGTACCTGGAGATGGGTTAAATTTAATTACTGTATGACCATTGCCGTTTTTAGTGCTCACTTAGTGCATAGTGAGACACTTAACATGTAAATAGACACTCCCTACTTCTCAGAAAATGTAGACACTCCCTACTTATCAGAAAACATAGACACTCCCTACTTCTCAGCACAGAGTCATATTTCAACATCTCCAACTGAGGAATACAAACATGCCCTCTTTTTTCATGCCTTTGACTTTTGTCAGGTTTTAAATGTTAATTACATGCAAGATGTAAAAGTAGTAAAATTATGTGGCACAGTAAGGCTCAACTAGTAATTTTAAGTCCATCCACTGACATTTATTAAAATTTAATATTATGCAGAAAACGTTGTTGCTGTCAGTTGAGGCACATCATTTTATCATCCCTGATATATGATGATTTTTTACTGTATTACTGAGAAGTATTTTGGATGGTTTTTGACAAAATAATGGTGGTTTGTAATAAAATTGTTCTCTCATATGACACTGTTCAGCTGTGCTCTGCAACGTACTGCAAAAATAGAACTGGTCAGCAGATATTACAACAGCTGTGTGGTTTGTATCAGAAGGGACCAAAATTGCGAATAGGAAAAGTGAGCACAATAGGATATTGCAATTTCTTTCAATATAAAAAAACCTGTTATGTTTTGAAATGTCTCTGTACAGTTAAAGGTCTCTCTGACTTGAAATAATGAAGTTAACTGTAAAATGTTAAAGGACAAAGCATTCAGGACAAAATTTAATTTGCATGTGACATTATTCATTGTTCTTAAATTTCAGAAACTAATATAATTCTGGGCTCATTTAATTTAGAAACTCTTATGTTTATTGATATGGTAACTGCTTGTGAAGTGAAAGTCACGAAGTCGTCACCAAACATACATTGATTGCGAAATACCAGCGTCAGTGTGGGATATCTTGTGCAGAAATGACTCCCAACACATCCATTCACATGTTATTTATTTTTACAATTTAATCTTTGGTCATCAGTCTGTCCATTGCACAAGATGGTGGTTATGTTGTTGTGTCGCATATTTGAACTTGTTTCTTTCTTTATGTCAACAAGTAAGGGATCATAAATGCAGGACTCACCTATTTTCTAAAAGAATCTTCAACATTTATCTTATGTGCAGTATGTTGGACACAACAGCACTGCTGGTAATGGTTATAACTGTTTTACTTGTAACAGTTTCTATTGTTTAATACTTTAAATCAAAACTCTTCTGAAATGGAATGTGTGTTTTGATTCTGCTGTTGGCACAGTCAGTATCATTCTTTCCTCATTCCAGTTTAGAAGTTGACTCAGTCGTGATTCAGAGGTTGGTGTTCATTAGGTGACAAACAAAATGAGAATGATTTCATGCTTCTGTTTGCTGAGATTAAACCAGCTCATAAATGCTCCTTGAATGTGTTTATTTCCTTGTAGCTACACACTAAAATTGCTTTAACAAATAGCTGTGTTGTGTGAACTTCCCATGACCATTTGTTTTTTGGAACGGGACCATTCAAGACAGACCCAGAGAGGAGAGAGAGAGAGAGTAGTGTATATGAGATTAATAGAGATTGAAAAACTATATGAATACGTATGTAACTACATAAAGTACTACAGACATGTAGATTGACATAGCTGCATTTTTATTTCGTGATGATATTTTTAATTTGAATAGCAGTAAAAACCCACATGGAGTGTAAGCTTATTGTTGCTTTAAAATCATAACCTTATTTTCTATGGCCAAAATATCCCCCCCCCCCCCTTTTTTTTTTTGTTTTCCAAAACTTATTTGCATCGGTGTGTGTTTTGTTTTGTGCAGGTTTTTTGTT
>Ga0131853_10004342_pt1 | contig 25411 bp, 25 predicted proteins | sample TergutLab28metaG_FD_92764 | JGI IMG/M metagenome (GOLD analysis project Ga0131853, IMG submission 92764) | Labiotermes labralis P1 segment gut microbial communities from Petit-Saut dam, French Guiana - Lab288 P1 (version 2) (version 2) | ecosystem: Host-associated > Arthropoda: Insects >... | reverse complement strand
GACCGTGCCAGCATCTCTCTGATAAGGGTGAGTCGAAAATCTCTGTGTGAGATTTTCTTCCCACCACATGAAGATAAGAGGATGTAACTGTTGACAATGGCCAGGTCTAACAGGTGGAAAAAGGGTTTTTTTTATCCACTTCCATGTTCGATGGCTGGCCATGTAGCTATTGGCCATCCTATCTGCATTATCAACATGCCCCATGTGATGGTTATAATCCGCCACAATTGCCGGCTTTATCATGTTCCCATGTTCATCGCGATAATTGCCTTCTCTAAGTGGATCGTGAATGTTTGTCAGGAGGCACATGTCTCTCTTGTCCTTCCACACCACAGCTGTTAAGTCACCCCTGGTCCTTACTCGAATGTCACCACGTTTCAGTCTCATTGTCTTGGGTTTGAGGTCCTTGGGCATGCCCTTTCTATGTAGTCTCACAGTCTCACAACAAGAAATTTTTTTCTGGGCCAAGTCAGGGGAGGAAAAGAAGTTGTCCATATACAGTTTATGGCCAAATCCTTCTGCACCCCTTGTCAGATTAGTTACTGTAGCATGGGTTGCTGTCAGGTGTTCTGCTGCCCTTTGTTTGTCTTTACCAAGGTAAACATTCATGTCATATGTGTATCCAGTAGAGTTGCATAGTTTGAACATTTTGATGCCGAAACGTTTGCGTTTTTTCAGGATGTACAGTTTGAATAATACCCTTCCTTTGAATTTCACAATGACTTCATCTACTGCCAAATGTTTGGAAGGGTTGTAAAATTTTGAAAAGTTCATCCTTATAATTTCAAACAAGTCTCGTATTTTCCACAGTCTGTCATCTGTCCTGTCAAGTCCATTCCTATTATTGTCCGTGAAATGTAGAAAGCGTAGTACGTGACAGTACCTAGCACGTGCCAACGTTTGTCCATAGAACGGAATGCGAAGCTGTTCCATTTTTGTCCAGTAGTCCTCCAGTCTGTCTTGAACTGTATGTCTCATCTGTAATGTCAGAGCCAAAAACGAAAACATTTCTGCTTCTGTCACGTCACATTGGGGAGAAGGTCCGTCTTCAAAACTGTCTTAAGAACTGGTGGTAGTAGCGATTTGTCTCCAAAACCAGCAATGTAACAATTTCAGCGAAGTACAACAGCAGGATGCTAAGTGGAGTGGACACTGGGGTTATGTGTTCAGCTTCACTGCTTTTCCCGTTGGGGGCCCCAATAAAGTTGTTAACTAAACGCCTTCGGGGTTTAGGTGCAGTGTCCACTGAAAGGGGTGTTGCTGTTGACCTGCCACATTACCAACATCATCCTCATCTTCAGAGCTGCTGGTGGAATAGTCTGGACTTGGAGGCTGTGACAAGGAAGACCATCGCAAAGGTGGGCGTGTCTGCTCTTCGTCCTCCGACTCTTGTGTTGCGTGATATTTATCCTCATCGCTGTCCGAATCCATTACGATTTCTCGTATTTCATTTCGAGACAGCACACGAGCCCGTTTCGCACACAAAACATCACCATGTTGCATTGACAACAAAAACTTCAGTACAGCTAACCCACAGAGCAAAATCTCTGCTGAATGAAGTTGAAATTCTGCAAGCTGCTTGGTGGTATAATGCATAGATCAGGTATAACGTTCCCTTTCCCAACCTAAGAACCGTTACTCAGCTGCCTGTTAGTAGAATACCCAAAAGTTTTGTCACCAAAACATTCCAGTCCACTAACTGAATGCAAGACGGAACTAACTGCACAGTACGCTTTCAAGACAGCTGAAGACAGCAAATGCATTTTGTTTACTTGATAACAGCAATACACACACTAAAGAATTTGAACTGCAATCAGAAAATATTTTTGTTCTTTACCTTCCTCCAAATATGATTCCTATTATACGCCGTATGGACCAAGGAGTCATACAAAATATGAACACTATTATCAGCAAGATTTCCTTCACAGGCCTGTGAATAACAAAGGCACAGTTAAAGAATTTCAAGGCACTTGTACTATCCAAGATGCCATTTTCAATGTTGCATGTGCATGGAATTCAGTGAAGGCACCAAGCCTGGAGGGAAGAATGGCCAGATGTAATGTTTGCTGAGGGTGAGTCAGACCATGAAGACTTCACAAGAGTTAATGTACACAAAAAGGCACAGTTCATAAAATGGTTTCAACCTTTAAAAATATAAAATGTTCTCTTATTGAGGTATGGAAAGAGTGGAAAAACGGGTGCATGAAGATCTCCCCGTTGTTCCAGGTATTTGATTGCCCTGTGTATTCCACAGGTATGCAGACTGTTTTTAAGTGCTTATGGATGCTGGTAGTTTTCTTTGCCCAGTAATTTAATACATTTAGTGTCATTGGAGTTTGCACAATGTAAAACAGGAGTTGCTCCTTACTTAACTTAAAACCATCTGCAAATTTTTCATTACCAATTGTGAGGGTCTTCTTAGGCAAACACTGCAGCATTAAGCTTATTTTTTTGGTGTTATATATCTTGTCAGTTGTTAAGTCACTCTCTTGCACTTTTCTTGCAAATATGTTTGTGTATTCCTCTGCTGCTCCCTGATAGGACAGTTTTTGCCAGTATGTTCATTTTGTCACTTCAGCATGTTGCGTCTTGAACCCAGCTAGCCAACCACACCTCTTTAAGCTTCATTTTTGTATACCTTGCATTACCCTGTTCTATTAGCATCAGATTGGAAATAGATGCACCCTGGAACATTTAATCATAAACCACTTGTACAACACCATGTCAAACTGCATTTGATAATGGCCTTGATTGTTATGGTGGCAGAAGAGAATTTCAGCAGCTCGTCTTCCTAGTTTTGTGTATCATAGGTAGTCAGAGATCCAGTGCTAATCTCTTTCATTAAGTTTTGTTTTTTGCCATGTTCAAGTCTGTTCCAAAATAATTACCAACAAGATGACACTTATGGACTATCCATTATTTCAGGGTTAGTCGTCCTTCACTCTACATGTTTCGAGCAGCAGGGAGCTCATCATCAGGAGTTCACTTTTTTACTGTACAGGCAGCCTCTGGCATACTGTGTAATCTTTTGCTGTACTCCACCCGTTCTCCTACGTGTTCTGTTCTGTAAAAAAAAAAAAAAATGTTCAAGTCTGTTTTGACTATATATATGTTATTTTGTCTTTGTAGTTAACACTATGTTTTTCTGCTTTTTACTAGCCCCTTCCTTGACAAAACTGATTAAATATTTTAGGTAGTGCACTATAACACACTATATAGCAGGCAAATGAAATAAAGTAACTGTTCGTAACATACAATCTGAGCGCCACTCAGAGGAAAGGGAGGAACATGCGAGCAGGCTGATGCAAGAGTGAAATATAATGGAGCTGTTTGTCAGTTTGCCAGTTAATTGAGATTTCTGGATTATCAGATGCTGGATAAAACAGATTTTACTATATTTGGAAATACTATGCATAAGAGTGTATACATTCAAACCAGAAGTATGAAATGTTGAATGTACTATTGGAAAGAAAGAAAATTTCTGTGTTCTTTGTCTCTGTTCAGTGTGTGCTTGAGCCTTATAAGTTGAATTAGCTATTGAAATTGTTTGAAATTCTGTAATGAATGTGCATATTGAATGGAACTTCTTTGTTTGATTTTTGCAAAATCATCAATGATAAGATAATTTTGTGTTGATATCACTTTGAAAGAATTATGACTCTTTGTATAATGCAGCTTTGACTTTGTGCATTGCAATTTTATTTTGGTAATGTGGAATTGGGACCTATACTAAAAGTTTGGGGTCACCAATAGAAGTTGTGAGGGAAATTCTGTTTTGGTCCATACTGAAGCAGTATAATGTGCTTTACATAAAGATCATATCATACTCTTTCATTTCAGTGTGCAGTGACATCTTGGTACAAGGAAGTTGTGGAGGTGATGATATCGCATTCATTATAATGAAATTTTTTTGTACTGAGGCATTAAAAATATTAGAATACTAGTTATATTCATGTAAAAACCCAAAACTAGACAAACTTACCATGTTTACTGCATAAAGAAATCTATAATAATTTAATGTACAGCTCATTTTAGTAGTTATTTCTGGGTAAAGTCTTGGACAGTTTCAGTGCTGTCCAATATGTCATCCAGAACATGTCGTATGGCACAATTCAGGGCTTATGAGAGCAGATCACAACTGTAGCAGCACTTAATATTTTCCAAGCCACATTGAACGTCTGAATAGCCCCACAAAATGTTTTTGCATCACGGCCAACTTAGCCACATTAGCTGTCACCTGTAGTGTACTTTTGCAGCATGGATTATCTGCACATACAGAGGTTGCAAAGTTGAAATATAATCAGGCAGCAGGAACAGATTGAACATCCTCAACATTGTGTGGCATGATTTTATGTACCAGCAAGCTCTCAATTGGAGGCAGAATTTTTCACTGCTCTGTTTTTATTTAACTTCCCAGTGATTAAGTCCATATTTTGAAGGCCTCATCCCTCATTCAAGCTTTTACATTATGGTGATGTTCATAAGGCAGGTGATGCATGTTCTTGAAGCACTGTGGGCTTCTGTACTTCCTGATAACTAGTGGTTGTAATGTATTGGTATGAGTCAAGTTGTATACAACAGGACAGTAATCCTGTCCATTGAATTGATTCCGTCTTTGTCCCACTCACCTCTGAATACCATTGCCTTATTGGGCATAATGTGCATAGAGCCAGGGCTTTTTGCAACAAGGAAAGCGTCTATGATGCATTGGAGTTACTCAATACCAATTTCCGGGAAAATGGTTGTAGTATCAAACAGATACGACAGGCCCTCATCCTGGCGGTTAGAACCTCCAAGCCGAAAGGGAAGCCCACATCATTCGCTCTTCTTCCATATGTCCAGATAACATACGACTGGTTCAGCGGAATACTGGCCAAATATAACATTAAATTTGTTGGCCTGCTACCCAGGAAGATCTCCACTCTCCTTTGTCCTGTGAATTATGACCTGTTACTGAGGACTCCGGGGGTTTACAGCATACTCTGTGGGTGTGGTCAGGTGTACATCAGACATACTGGTAGATCTATAGAAACCAGAATAAAAGAGCACCACTGGCACATATGGCTTGGACATCCAGACACATTGGTGCTGGCTGAACTTGGGTTCAGTCATAACCATGTCATTAAATTCCAAGACATCCAGATCTTTGCTATTGTACCCAGCTGTATGGAACAACTTATCAGGGAGGCAGTGGAGTTGGAGCTCAACCTTAGCGATATGAACAGGGATGATGGCCTGACTTTCAGCAGGTCGTGGAAACCTCTCCTTCTCGTTAGAGAGGGTAAATGGCCCACTCAGTAGCAGTGACTATGTTACAGCCCTTTCAGGGGCCTCTACCTCTGTCCTCTCTTCTCACACTGATACGGAGGGTTTTATCCCCCCAACTCTGTTGTATGGTCTGTCCCTCTGCTGGATATTCTTCCCCCCTGGGCCAGGAAAGCTTTTTTCTTTTTTGCCCTTTCACTACCATTTTTTTTAATTTCGCTTCAGTTTCTACTTTAGTTTTGTTTCTCCCCTTCCCTTTCCTGTATTATTATTTTTCAGTTTCTTCTTTTCCCACTTTTTCTTCCCTGCCCTTCCAGTACTACTTGAACACTTCCTCTTTTGTACCAAGAGACTACGTCCCTCCTCTGAATTTCACTGTCACTGAATTGTTCTCATCTCCTTCCTCCCTTAGATATTCCCCTGTCCTTAAGTCTGCATTATTATTTTCCTTGGTCTCCCAGCCTTGCACATGGTAATTTTACCATGGAGTAGCACTGGACTACGATATTTACATCCTTCTCATTTTTGTTTACAATGTTTGTTTTATTTAGCTATTCATTACCACTTGTAGTACTGGTTTTGACTTATTTGTTCTTTATTCTAGTTTTCTGTCTGCTTCGTCTGTCACACTCGTGCTTGCCCTTTCCTCCACTATTGAGTCTGGTGTATCCTGGCTGTGCACGTGGTATTTTTACCATGCAGTTGTGCTGGGCTACGACTTCCCCCTCCCGCTAAGCTCTTGTGAGTGTTCTGTGTCTCTCTATCACACTGGTTAGAATTCCTGCTATCGTGCATGTCTCTCTAGCTGCACTGACTACTACGCTCCCCTCCATCCAACCACTTGCAACAACCCTGTTGGCAGACACCATACTACTGAGAATTTTCATGGTCCACACAGTTCCCTACATAAACTTTGTGTGGGGCTACAGGCTTTCTTTTGGATTCTTGAACCCTGAGGACAGGAACGATAGGTTGTCCTGAAATATCAGTAAGAAATTACCACTACTCGCTGAGTAACGCAGAAGCAGTTTGCAGGTGACCACTACAGGTCCAATCAGTGATGTCTGTGTTTCCATCTTTAAAATGCTTTACCCATTGTCTGACACTGCTAGTGATCACGCAAGCATCTCTGTATACATGTTTAAGTCATGGGAATATTCAATTTGGGAATTTTGTCCTTAATAATATTGTATCGCAACACATTGCTGCAACTGCATATCCCAACCCGCCATTTTCTTTTACTGAAATATGTCCTTGTGATGGGGGCAGGCAATGTGATTTACATTCTGGTGCGAGAAATTAGTTGGAACTGTCATTATATATTGTGCATTGTAATACTGCCATAACATTTGCTCATAATTCCACAATGCTCATGACTTTCGGTATGACCTCTGTAGATTCAGCTGTGTGTGAGGGATAGAAACATTTTTGTAACTTTACTGTGTGACTTCTTTGACATGACATGATATGACTTATCTACAAAACAGAGAGGAATAGTTGGCAGTTTTTTTAAATGAAATTCTTATTTTTCAGGCGGAATTAGAGTTGCTGCTGATGGATGAGGGCACAGAACATAATCATTTCAGTTTGAAGTCTATTCAGGCACAAGAAGTAGAAGGCAGGAAGAGGTGTAAGAGAAAATACAAGAAGAAACTAATTCAAGAGGAAAGCATAAGAGATGATGATTTTGAGGTAATTTTAACTCTAAAATCTTATTTTCCACTACATGCTTGGTTTCATAGAGTAAATAAAAATATAAATGCACATTATATTTTTCAGAACATTTTATAATGACTGTTTAGGCCTGCTTCAGTTTCTTGTGTAGTTACCTCTGTATGAGTCTGCTTGAACTTTATTTGAGGTTTTAGTTTGTTGCAACAAAAAATTACTCTCCTTTTCCCCTCCTTTTTTTTTTTCTTTTTGTTAATTTGTGTTGTAACTTATTGTGCAAATACAAGGTGTTATTTAATGTAATTTACTAAGAACAAGAAAGCCTAATTAGATTTCTCCTACAAATTCTTTAATTACCCATCACTAATACTTTGAACAGCATTCTTGTGCCATTTGGAACAGTAATTCAGTTTCATTAAATATCTGAAGCCCTCTGTTATAAATTTAAGGACACAGATAAATAGATGTAGTTCTTTAGTTCAAACATGTCATTAGGTATGTTTAAATTACAAAATAAATTAAGTATGGTGGTATATTCAGCTTGTATGTTAAATGTGCCTCAGAACTGATCTGAAGCCAGAAGCTAAATTCAATTGAATGCCATCAGTTACATAGTGCAAGAGAAGAGAGAGAACTCTTCAAGTTCTAATGATCAAGGAAGTGAAGGACACAGAGTGAAGGAAATGCAAACATGACTTCATTGGTTTACAATGAATGCGTACAGTTGTATTAGATTTACAATAGTCTTGTGAAAACCACTTAACTCCTGCATGTTTCTGGCTTTTGTGGCCCATCATCAGGGAGTAAAATAATTGTATAAAATAATTGTTTATAGAAGAACTTTTACATGCAAAAACCAGTATATTAAGCAGTCATTTTATACAATTATTTTACTCCCTGGTAATGGGCCCATAAGGCCCAAAACATGTGGGAGTTAATGGTTTTTATAATATTGTTGTGATTCTAGTACAATTGTGTGCATTGGTTAGTTTAAATTGTGGCAGCTGAATTGTAATGCACGGAATGGAAATTGTGAGAAATATAAAGAATAGCCAGTATGGTACAGACAGTATGATTATAACAGTTTTATAGGATGGTGGTTTGGGGAAGGGATTATGGAGTAGACTCAGTGAAATGCAGGTGGAAGTAGACATACTGTAAATGGATATGATGCATGGAAAGTGAAATGTGTGAATGGGAAGACAGTTCAAGAAGAAACGATAGCTTTAATTGGAGTGAAGTTTACTTCATTAAAAAAAAAAACCCCCAGTGTTTTGTATTATGCAAGGAAATTGGTGACCACTGTGATCAGGATGGAAAAACACTGTATGGGAAGAGAGATAAGCAAGGAGAGAGCTGCTTCTTTATCAGTGAGGTGAGGAACAGAGGTTATAAGACAGTGATTAGGAATGATAAACCACCCATAAATGGTGTAAGTTTGAGAAGTAACATAAAGTTAACTTTGGAGTAAAGCTGTGGGCATCCCAGGTTACAGAATGCTACATGTGAGTGAAGTGACTTCAAAATTTTGGAAGAACAGTGGAAATAATGTGAAACTGAAGGATCAAAAAAAGGGTGAATAGAGACAAGGAGAGAGAAGTACAAGTGCATTATTTTGAGGAACATGAAGAAGAGGGCATGATGAGAAGAGGTTGGTTAAGGGATGGTGGATATGTGTTGCTTGGGGGAAGATAGTGTTGAGTAATATCATAGGTGTATTGATGGCACCTAGCATTAAGGTTACAAGAACAGGTATATCTTTTGCTGCTATAATTGGGATTGCTGACAAAAGTAGAAGTTTAGGGTTACATGAGAGATAGAAGATGGTGGAAATGTATGTATGACGTTTGGAAAGCAGTACTGGAAATGTCAAAAACAGTAGCCAGTGGAGCATGCATAAAAGAATGGGAAAGAAAAAAGCATAGTAGTAGTAGTAGTAGTAGTAGTAGTAATTGTAATAAACTACAAAAACAGCCATATTGGCACTGTGTACATACTACAGATAGTGCTAATGTAAAAGTACAGAACATATTTCATGGGTGAAATAACTTTACACATAACACAAATTGTAAATACAGAACAGCTGCAACACTATATACCCTACAAACATGATTTATTTCAGGTGTATAATTGTAAATACCATGCGTAAAGGTGTTTAAAAAGGATAATAATAATAATAATGTGATTAAGAAAGAAGGTGTGAAGATTTTAAAATATAAAGGCCTTACAACAGAAATTCAGCATATGTGGAAAGTGAAAGCAAAAGTGATACCAGAAATAAAAGAGGTGACTGGAACCATTTCAAAATCATTCATCAATACCTGAGCAACATACCAGGAAAGCATGAAATAAGAAACTACAAAAAAAAACCATATTTGGTAATGCACACGTACTATGGAAAGCATTAATATAAAAGTACAAAACATGTCTTGGGCAAAATAACATTACATGTGGCACAAATTGTAAGTAAAGAAAAAATGCAATATTATGTACCCCAGAAACATGATTTGTTTCTGGTATGTAGTTGTAAATATCCTGCATAGCCATGATAACAAGGATGATGATGATGATGATAAAGTTTTGGAATTGTTAACTGGCACCAAGAAGAACTGCAAAAACTAGACCAGAAGACTGCTAACCATTCATGGACAGCATCACCCAAAAGCAGATGCAGATCGCTTGTTTGTTCCCATAAAACTGGGAGGAAGGAGCCTGATGCAGATAGAAGCAGTGAATGCGGTAGAAATTACAAAACTGGTGGAATATGTAGACAGGAAGGAAGACCCACTAGTACATGTTGTTGGAACACAATGACTCAGCAGTGTTACAAACAGCTAGATGCCTCAAGACACAAGCACAGAGAGAAATAAGAAAAATAAAGGACAGCATAGCAGAGAAAACAAAAGAAAGATGGCAAGGGAAGAGGATGCATGGACAGTTGCCACATAACTTAGATGAAAAGCTGGTGGATATTGAACAGTCATATTGCTGGCTAAAATCTGGCGACATCAAGGGAGAAACAGAAAGTACAATAGTGGTAGCTCAAGACCAAGCAATTAGTACAAACTATTTTAAGAATAACATTTTGAAGGAAGAAATTGTGAGTAAATGCCGGTTATGTAAATAACATGAAACTATTGACCACTCACCTCAGGATGCCCCATTTTGCGAAGAATGAATACTTAATGAGACACGATAAAGTTTGTGCACATTTGCATTACTCAATATGCAGAGCCTTAGGCACTGAAGTGGCAGACAAATGGTACACACTCAAGCCCAAGCCAGTGTATGAAGAGGGAGATTTCACAGTGTTGTGGAATCAAGCAGTACGCACAGACAGAAAAGTTACAACAAATAGACCAGATGTAATAATTAAAAACAAAAAAGAGAAAACATGCACACTGATAGATGTGGCAATACTTGCAGACAGAAATATCATGCAAAAAGAAGCGGAAAACAAGTTAAAATACAAGAGTTTAGGTATAGAGATACAACTAATGTGGAACCTGAAATGTACGATTATACCCATAATAATCAGATCCACTGGAATAGTAACGAGAAGCTTAAAGAAAAATTGGAAACTATACGAGGAAAACACTCGATAGATTCACTACAAAAGACAGCTATACTTGGAACATCACACATAATACGGAAAGTACTGCATTGTGAAGCTTGATGCCTGAGTGGTGGGGATTACTGCTGGTTCAAGAGAAGTACCAGGAAGAAATGCCTGTGACAGGAGACATACATATGGTATAATAATAATAATAATAATAATGTTAGTGGAAAACTTGTGAAATAAAATAGAAACAACAAATCCAGTCCATGAAGCATTAAAGTATCAGTGAGCAAGTGGGGAAGAAACTGGATAGGAAGACTAAAATGGAAATGGATCGACTGTGCATGGTAAGTACACTAGATTCTTCTTGTCCTTGATTAACTGTGACTGATAAAATCACCATGCACATTGGAATACTTTTTAATGTAAAATGCCTATTTTATTCCAAGAACTTGTGAAATGCCAGGAATAAAACAGAAGCATAAAAAGCATAAATGTTCATTTTTAATAAGATAAAAAACACTTTTCGGAAGCACCAGCTATGCTAAATGATTGAAGGAAAGTTTCTCTTTGTCCGTCACAAAAGCCGTCAGCCTCACTCACTTAATGAAGGACAGAGCTTGACTGGGCTGGTGACAGTATGTGCAATAGCAGTAGGGCAGGTGAATATTACTTGCTATCCACATGGTCTCATTCAGTTTTGTCGGAACCAGCCACAACAGATTGAAGCACAGGTATTACAGTGGGTGATGAAAGGTCAAAGTCATGAACAGGAGGGTTGACAAACATTGGAACTCTACTCTGTATGAGTAAAAGTGTAGGAAAGCCATAAACAGTTAGGGGAGGGTAAAAAGTAAAAGATGCAAAATATAGCAAATAATGTAAAAGCAAAGGTGGCTGACTCTTTGCAACAGTTTGGAAAGAGATGGACAGATCGGTATACATAGACAAATGCAAGAAAAAAGGAGCAGCATAATGTGGGGGATGGTATAGGAAGGTAATCTGGAGGCAAGGATATGCAGAAATGGGAAAGTAATGGCCAGACTTTGAAGTGTGAATGAACAAGAAGCTGGTGGGAAGGGATTTTGGTACATACAATATGCAGAAGATGTAAAAATGTAGACAGATGGAACAAAATAGGTGAATGAAAAAAAATTGGGGAAGAACACCTGCAGAATATGAGGAAATAGGTAACAAAATAAAATTTAATACATGAAGTTTGAGTATAACAGTGTACTTGTAAAGGAGAGAGTACAGTAGGTTAGGGGTCAGAATATTACTAAACAATGAAAAATAAGTAACACACATTAGTTAATGATTCACATCTTAGTATGTAGGTAGTACGTAGTAAGTTATAAGTAGGCTGCTGAATACTGAAAGCATATTAAAAAGAAGGTAATGGGTGATGTCATGGACATTAATGAATGGCTACATCATAGAAAACGTACTGTAAATATGTGGTGTGATCAAACTGTTTCTGGACTAATGTGAATGACACTGCTGCTGATGCTTGCTTGAACTTCTGCCACTGGGTGTAGAAACAGTAGTCTGAAATATAATTTTCTGCTTGGAATGCTGTAGCACATGTGATTGTTGAGGAATGTCTCATTAATTATAAGTGTATGTTCCATTTGTGAAGATGGCAAACAAAAGTTGGCAGACTTGAAAGAACAGCATGTCTGTGTAAAATCTTGCCTTAAACCAAGAAAAAATACTACAGAAACTTTCAGAACAAGGAAGGTGGTTTTAGAGAGCAGACAGTGGGAAGAACATAAGTTTTGAGTGGTTTTCCAAGTCTGAAAGCTATGTGACCTCTGTTCAAGATGCCAAATTTGTCAAGTGAAGGAACGTAACATCAAAAATAGAAGACTTACAATCTTGGAGGTTGATAACATATCAAGAATTTCTTTTATGTCAGTTCAGAGCATTTTGCAACACATACCAGGACACTCAAGAGAGTCTTGAAAGATGACAACAATCCCTTGCCATCGTAGAAGAGGCCTACAGCAAGGGAAACTTCAGTAGGTAGACCAAGAAGGCTCTTACGAAATTTGAGTGTTCCGATGTTAGGGAAAATAGTAGCTGGGGGACAAGGGAAAGAAAATATCTTGTAAGACAATGTAAGGTTTATACTGCACACAAAATGCAAATTGAAATTAGATACATTTGTTTGTTTTGTGTTGTGCCATTTCAAACAGCACCCTGTTTTAAAAATTATCACACCCTTAAATACTCTGTTTGCAAAAAACACCAAGTTATCATGTATCATATGCTGTATAAAAATGTAAGTAGAAACATATTCATGTCTCAAAATTTAAGTGCCCTTCAAGTGTTCAATGACTGGTGTATACATTGAAAAGGACACACCAGTCTGCACTGTGTTTGTGTCACCGCGATTCAAGCAAACTCAGGGGATGCACTTGCAAGTTTCAAAATGTACACTGCATGAAATGCTTCAAACAGTGGTACAATTGATAGGCTGACTATGTTAGTCCCAAGGAGACTGGTTTGAAGTGGCTGAGACTGATTAGAAGGTAAATGCTGTTATGAAGAAGTAGATTCAGTCTGGAAAATATTTGATCACACTGCATGTAAAACATATGTCTGTAAGGGATGGTAGATGAAGTGGATTATTTCCATTTGTTTCTCCATTAATTTTAACTGTTTACTCACTGGCACATAAGTCAGCCCCCCCCCCCAGATTTAATCACATGTTAAAATGAAGATGAGAAGCCACTTTGTGCATCTGGTGTGAGTTTTAAATTACTTGACATTGGATTGTGAATGAAGTGTATAGATTTTCTTAATTTCTCATGGTACCTCCAGCTGAATCCTATGATAATATGCTAATTTAAGGCTCCTAGCTATCCAGTACTAATAAGAGGTACAGTTTTTGTGATACTGTAATTGTTAAATATTGATTTAAAATTTCTAGGTTAATATCAAAGATGAAAGATTTTCTGCGCTTTTCTCTTCTCATCATTTCAACATAGACCCCACTGATTCTCATTACCATAAAACCAAAGGCATGGAGGCTCTGAGGGCAGAGAAACTACAATGGAGACAGTGTCAGATGAATGAGATTACCAATGGGGTAAGCATAGTGCATGATCATATATACATATATAAAGGATCATGGTTGATTGCAGTATAATGTCAGAGGAATGGGCTTGCAAAGTTTGTGAGTGGAAGTTGGAGGTGCTGCAAAAATTGTAGCTTCTAGTTTCTTCATAGCCTGCTATCACAAAAGTGGAAATTTCTTTATTTGTATGTGTGGGTGACAAATTTAAATGGGGCAGACACTGACAGTACATGCATTGTCACCACCTTCTGCTGCTGCCCCCACACCTACCACTGCTGCCACTGTCAAGACTGAAATTTTGAGTGTGTAATGTAAATTCTTTTTACCACAAGCTGTTGTGGTTAGAAAGTCACTACAATTTCCCATTGCAGGTTTTAAGTTCTACATAAGGTGTGTTCTTATTGTCTTAGATAATCTAATGATGCATATAATCCAACAACAGAATTTGGTTTAGGGCATTACCTGATGTGCTACAGTTAGTGTGGATGGTCATAAGATGGGACCCTTGTAAAGCCAAATTTTTATTGCTTTGTGCGTGTAACCACACTACACGTTGTTGTCGTCTTGTAGTTTCGTAGATAGGTAACAGGGGAACTGTAGTACATATCAGCCAAACCACACACACCATATCCCCCTGAAACATTGGTACCTATCTATAGAATTACATGGCATCACATCTCTGAAGTTGGCAATCTTCATAGTCAGCCACTTTGACAGCCTCAGATTTCGCTCTGAATTCTCAGGTTAAGGTTTTTGCATTTTTATTTCATTGCGCCTGAAGAATATGTGCAGCTTAAATCAGAGCCTACTAATTCTGATGTTTACACACATGGACATGGCCAGCAGAAAGCAACTTGGCAGTTACCTAAAACAGTATAATTTACTCTGTAAAAAAATATTAAAACAAAATTCATGATAAAGAACTCGTGGTGGACTCCACTGCCTAGCCCATCCACCTAGCTAGGATATTTTAACGTCTGAGCACTGAAACCTTATAAAGACTGACAGAGCAATTGCGAGTGCAAGTGACAGTAAAGTGGAGATGGACATGAGAATGACAAGCAGTAAGCACGTGGCCGGCTATATTGGTTTAATGTGTGGAGAGGAATAGAATGTTGTGTGCACATATAGCTGTGTATGTGTGTCTGGTAGTTTATACCTATACCACCACATTGGTGACCCTGCGAATAGGAGACGGCATAGTGCTTTGAACACTCGCACAAATGCATCTTACAACAACACTATGACCCATCAACACAGCCGGCTACAGAGATTGTATGTACAGAGAGGAATAGAGTGTTGTGTGCACATATAACTGTGTGTGTGTCTGGTAATTTTGCCTATACCACCACATTGGTGACCCCACAAATAGGAGACCGTGTAATGCAGAAAATAAGTGTGATATTCCTCCTGTGAATGCATCATGCAGCAAGACGCTGACCCATAAATGCGGCCAGCTACAGAGATTGTATGTACGGAGAGGAATAGAGTGTTGTGTGCACATATAACTCTGTGAGTGTCTGGTAATTTATACCTATACCACCACAATCTTATTGCTAAAGTATTCTGAATTTTTACAAATATGTAAACATTTTACATTAATATTAAATGCAACTGTTTTCATTTGGTGGTTCAGTTCTGTGGCTGGAATTGGACCAGAAGTGCATCCTATGTTTATATGTGTTCTTGAGGTTTAATACCTCATTTTTTTTGTTTGAAAAAAACTGCCTCATAAATGTAGAAGTGACTTAACATTTATCTTGCAACCAGCATCATGTGTCACATTCTAAAAAAATTACCATAACCTGTAATAGGTGAATGGGAGAACACTGTCCCATTAAGTGTATGTGCTTTTCATGTGAAGGGACAGACATTGTCCTGATTATGCAATGATGTTTTTTTAAAATTTACTGATTTATAATTACAGGTCTCTTATTCAGCATATTTGTGTAAAAAGCTTCTGTAGTTATAAAAGATTTTCTGCAATTTAATTCTTGTTAAAATATCCACTTATGAGTAATCTTTCTTACAAACGCGCATTAGATTTTTGCAGTAGTCGCAGATTGTTTACAAGCATCTCCAAGCAACTGTTCTTATTTAATTTAATTTAATTTTTTTTCTGTAAATTGCTAAGTTGAACAAACACACATACCAAGGTCTCTGTTTTTCATGAAGCCTTGTATAAAATCCATACCCCTGTTATTTGATCAAGCAAATGCTACTGAGAATTTCAGTAATTGCAGTGATACTCTCTTTTTCTAATATTGTGTCCATTGGTCCTCAGAAATGCAGTTGGGTGTGATACACTGCAAAGCATGTGCTAACAGACAACCCCATGTTGCAGTTTGGCCACTTAAATTCCATTCTTTTTCCTTTGCTTTTACGAGAACACATCAAATTCCCCCCCCACGAAGTTCAGTGTTTGCTGTGTCTCGTGGTATTAGTTTGACGCACCCTTTCCACCTCTTGTTTTAAGTCCCTTATCATTGTAAGTCTGAATAGTCAGTGTAATTATTTTGAATCACAACTGGTGAGAATGATAAAGCTTTTGAGAATGTTGTGGTCCAGAAGGTAGAAAAATATTTTTTTTGTCCATTTTTGGTCCTGTCTCATAATGGAATAAGAGTTCATCATGTGGTCACATCTATCCATGTACCCCAATATCTATTATGGCCATGTACTGCGGGCAGTTTAATTGTTTTTCTATATTCATTACAGAAATTGCCCTATGCTGTTGGACAGTACATGTTTATCAGTATTTGTGCATCTCATTTGTCTTTCCACAGTATGACTGTCAAGTTGTCCCTAGCCCTAGTCTTTATGTCACCTTGCTTCTGTTTCATTTTCCATCCATAAGTAATCAGCATCCTCTTTCTGTTTGGTCTAACAGTCCCACAGCAGTTTGTTTCAGACTGTAAATTGTAAAATAGTGTAACAGGTAGGCTTTTGGTTTAACAAATAACAATGTTTATTGACACTACAGGTACAGTAATTAAAGCAGTAATGAATATAGAACACTGCAGCCAGAATTTTAAGAATTACTCTAAAAAATGAGTCTGTTCTCATACATCCAGTTCTTTGGGATCATGGCCCTGGCCTGACGCTGCTCGAAACAAGTACTTCACTCACACCTCACTCTGCAGTTCCACCTTCACTCTGTCGTTGAATATTTGCTCGCTGCTTCGCCGCTGCATCACACACTCTGTCGCTTGTGAGCACAAGAATCCCTCGCTAACTGCTCGCTGTCTTGCCATGAGATGGCTTCCTCGCCATCTGCTGAATGCTTGCTGTATCGCCGTGAGTAGACTCCATCGCCATCCACTGTTCACTTGCTGTGTCTCCATGAGGACACTGCCCATGCACCTCTGAACGCTGGTCTTATATAGCATTATTTCGTTTCTCGATACTTCCACACTCTTCCATACAATGCTGTCTGTCTCTTGCTCTCGAAAGCATGAGAAGGATCTGGTGGTCAGTCCCTGTAACTCGAAGGCACTGGCATAGTAGAGGCTGTGATGTCAGAGGCTTCACAGGTTGCTTACTGCAAGGCACTGCAGCTTCCTGTTACATTAGCTTTGGAAATTAAAAAAAGTTTTCCATGTATGGAAAAGAAGACTGCTTGACCCTTGAAAATGAGACAGGTTGTACTGAAACATCAGTACAGACTTACCCATTCTGCCCTGTGGAAATTCTCAGAAGAACACAGATCTCGTTTGCATTAAGGCATAAGCTTGAAATCATGCAAGTCGTACATTTCCTATCTGCTGAAATAAGTGGTCATATTGTAGACTTTTTATCCCAAACGGTCAATGTATGAGGCGGTCCAGAAAGTAAGAACTGATTGCACATAATGGCTGTGCAGATGACGCATGCACTTCCTGTCATCTTCTCTATGTGAAGGGTAACATGTATTGCTTGTAACAGTGTCATGTATGTTTCCCCCGAATTTTTTTAGTTGTTAAAGATGAACTACAAAATCTTGCTACCCTTGAAGGGTGGTTGGTGATATGATTTTTAAATGATAAAAATGTTCATCCAACTGAAATTCACAGGCAGATTGTTGCTGTGTATGGTAACGGTACAATAATAGAAGGTTATTTGAGGAAATAATGTCTATTGTTCAAGGAAGGCATGACAATGCATGAGTGCATACTGCCACCTACACATAACTTAAACAGTTTGAGTGGGAAATTTTCAGGCATCCTCCATACAGTTCTGACCTCACATCAAGTGATTATCACTTGTATATTCACCTCAAGAAATTGCTGGCTGCTCAGGGTCTGGGGAGTGACCAAGAGACAAAACATGTTATGCAGGACTGGCTGAAAACCTTGGCAAAAATCTTTTTGAACGAAGGCAAACAAATGATGTTCCCACGATATGACACATGCCTACTTAATTTACGTGGTAACTACGTGGAGAAGTAGTTTATTATGGGTACTAAAGTGTTAAAATAAAGGTAAAAAAAATTCCTGTAAGTACTTTGTACACCCAGCTTGTTCTTTCTTCCTGGACATGATACATATATTGTTTGAAAATGACACTACCTTTTAAGACCACAGTAATTTCATCAGTTGCTATAGGTTCAGCTAGGGTGTGATATGTAGCGTATGAATCACAGAACTTGTGAAGTATAATTCTCATTTTCGACAGTTGGTTGTAGTCTTTTCAGTCTTATCAGGTTCATTTTTGTTGTTAGTAAAATGTGGAGATCTGAGTGCGTACAAGCATGTGCCTCTCTTCATAATCTTTCCTTTAAAGACACGTAAAATTCTTATGTCGACCAGTAATCTTTCAAAATGTCCCTCTGATTGTGTCTCATCTGCACAATAATTGCCAAAAGCAAATACCTTTCTTGAAGAACAGTCACATCAGGGCAAGGAATTGTCCTTTGTCCAAACAGTCCAAGTACTGGTGTAATATGTGCTTATCTCTTCCACCAAAAATTAATTGATAAAAAGAAGAGCATGGAAAGGCTGTAGGTAGGGTCTTCAGTAAGGTGGGGTGGCACTGTCATAACCCACTGGGACTCCCTGTAAACCTGTGGACTACAGGTACAGAAGTTTGTGTGTGTTGTCAGACCACTTTGTGCAGTGTGTGTCATTATTGTCATTTGGGTCACTGTCATTTGGCACTCCAAGGAGAAATATCTTTGTCTTCAGATGAACATGCATCAGAGTCAGAGTTCACTACCAGTTCTGTGATGTCTCATTCAGTAAGCTCTTGCTTTGTGGCCATACTCAATGCACTTGGAAACAACAAAAGTCATCACACAACAAAACCAAGTGTATGTGAATCTGAAAGTGTGACTAAACACTCTCTGCACTACCTTGCCTGACATTACTTTATTGCTGTGATGGGGAATGGACAGAATTGTTGAGTTCAAGATGGATGTAACGTGAAACTACAATATACAAATATACATGGAAATCCTTACAGCAGAATGAAGGAAATTTGTGTTTGGTCCCACACTGCAGCAACAAATTCAATAAATATTGTTTGGGGTCCTTCTTCTCCCTCAGTGATTTGATTAAGTGCTGTGACCACCCAGATAGGCCACAGTTCCATGAAAAGCAATTTGCTGACTGAATACTGTCACATGTTCATGTACCCCAGGTGTTGTAGTGCAGTGTACCTCATTTACATAAGCATTTGTTTTAAATGAATAGTTCCAGGAACTAAAACTTGAAGTGAAAATTAATACATTTACAAAGGAACCTAAAGTAAACTGTGTAAAAATATGTGGATTGTTTTGGTCTTTGGGAATGGGTAGATGGATCCATTAAGAGTATGTTTTTGTTTTAAATTTTTAAATTCAAAATGTTTTAAGTATAAGGGATAGTATCAGCAGGCAGAGAAATGGGCATTTAAAATGAAAATAACCCCAGCTGTTAGCAGTTGCATTGGGATTTAAAAGGCTGCATGATAACGGTTAGCAATAGTTGTGTATTTTTTTAAAGTTACCATTTCTCAGTGTTGCAGGAAAAGCGCATGTGAAGCTGCATGATTTGTACCCTTCAACAAATATTATTAAAGTGATAAATGAAGAAGAATGAGATGGGTATGACACGTAGCTTGTATGAAAGAAAAGAAAAATGCATATAAGATTTTGGTGAGGAAACCTGAGGGAAGAAGACCAATTGGAAGACCTACACATATGTGGGAGGATATTAAAGTGGATCTTAAAGATAAAGGATGAAAGGAAGTGAATGTATTAATGTGGTTCAGAGACAAACAAGGTGTGCTGTGGGCATGGTAATGAAGTTCCAGGTTTTGGGAAATACAGGGGATTTGAATTTCTGATTATGAAGGCATCTGTACCATGTAGTTAGGTATTATTATGTGCCCTTATATGAAATGTCAGTCCCACTGTGTAAGTTTCTGGTTCAAGCATATTCCAGGAAATTAAAAATTAATGGCAGGAAATGTGTGTATGCCAAAATCATTGAAACCCCTTCATTTGGGTCAAAAACTGAAATGGAAGTTCCAGGAGAAATGTAGAGTATGCTAAAAATGAAAACAATGTGGAATTGAACTATACATATATATATATATTTTTTTTTTTTTTTAGTTACCAGCCAAAATCCAGAAGGTGGACACAGTTTGTTGCAAGGATCCTGAATTATCATTACTTGTTAAAGCAGTTAAAAAAACACAAAGTTTGCATAAAGAATGAAGGTAATAGTTATAGAAAACTTGTACTTTGATTGCAAACACAACATTTATTATGTAAATTATCAACAGAATAAATATTTGAGTTTCTAAAAGATATATATCATATGTAAATGACTGGTTCTGAGAGTTACATTTCAGTGTCAAATGTAACAACATAAGATCTTATTAAGAAAGTAAGACATCCTCAGAAAAACAGAAGCTACTGCATCACTTATACAATCCTGCTAATAGTTTGGGCCCCTTAATATTGTTTTGCATTTTTTAGTGTAATATTTTAAGCAATACTTTGATATATACTGCTTCAAACCATTGAAAGGGTTGCAGCTACATTTGTTGCAAATTGCATTGAGGGACGAAATGACTTTTTTTTTAATAGGTTTTAATGTAGTGTTCTCAAAAGTTGAGCTTCATACAGTAGTATAAAATACAAGCTTCACCAAGCTTGAGTACCCATAGAATTCATGGCAATTCTGAAATGGTCAGAAGTTTCAATGTACATATCCCTTTGCAGTTCTCTCTTCCATGTAACATTTTCACCCATAAAGGGCAAGGAAGTACAGTAGACCTCAGAGGGTTAACAGAAATATGTACAATATTGTGGACTGCTGAGGTATGATAGTGACTATACTACAGGCTGGAAGACTAAGGAATAGGGTTCAATTCTTAGTAGGTGAAAAAAATTTTTACACTGTTCTTCACCAGTATTCAGACTGGCTCTGGTGACTTCCCGGCTTATCCAGTGGGTAATGAATGTTCTTTAACTGTGGATAAAGTCACATGGCATGTAGTTGTTCACTCAGGCCCATATAGCACCAAGTTCATGAATGCAAGGAACTTAACCTTCACTCACCACATCATAATGGTATGGTGCTTAGCATACTGACTTCACCTATGGACAGACAGTGCAATGAGCACCATGAAAATGTCAGTCTGTTTTATAGATTACACAAAGGATTTTGACAGCGCGCAGCATTTAAAAATGTGGAACAGCATAAGAGGTGAGGGAATACCCAAGCATTTGACAGTGCTAATATGTGAGCTACACACAGAGTAAGAAGCCAAATTGCAGCTTTACTATGGCACAACAGAATGGTTCCCAATCCAAAAAGGTGTAAGACAAGGCTGTATACCATCTCCTGGTCTGTTTAATCTATACAGTCAGTACACTATAAAGACGGGAGAAATAGGTGATATGGTGACAGGTATAGGAGAGGTGACATGAAAAATAAACACCATAACAAACGCAGATGTTAGCATTCTATTAGTTGAAAACAAGAATGATATGATTGAACTGATAAAATGAGTCAAAAACAACAGTGAAAGGGTGGGTCTCAATTTCAACCTACAGAAAACTACAGTAATGAGCACTGTGGAAAAAGTAAACATCTTTTCAGATGTTGAAGATATTAGCACAGTAACCAACTACAAGTTTTTTGTGGTTCTCATCATCAATCTAAAAAAACTCAAAGAACTCAAAATTTAAAAAATTCAAAAAGCGCAAAAAGTAAAAAAACTCGGACACAAAAAACTCGAAAACAAAAAACTCAAAAATTCAAAACCTCAAAAAACTCAAAAACCTCGAAAATACTAAAAACTAAAAAATAAAAAGCCCAAAAACTCAAAAAATTAAAAAAGTAAAAAATTCGAAAAACTCAAAAAATTAAAAACTTTAAATTCTCAAAAAATCTAAGACCTCAAGATCTCAAACACTCAAAAACTGAAAAAACGAAAAATTTAAAATCTCAAAAATAAAGAATTTAAAAAATCATGAAAACTATAAAACCCATTACTCAAAAACTAAAAAATTTAAAAAGTCAAAAAAGTAAAGAAATTAAAAAATATAAAATTATAAACCAATCTCTAAAATTCAAAAACTATAAATCTCACAAACCAAAAAAACGAAAAAAATCAAAATATTAAAGACTAAAACAAAAACAAATAATTCAAAAACCCAAAAATAAAAAACTCAGAATAAAAACTCATAAAACCGCAAAAGTCATACACTCAAAGAGTAAAAAAAATCAAAATTTCAAAAGTAAAAAAATCTAAAAAAAAATAAAAAATTTAAACTCGGAACTAAGAAACTCACAAACTAAAAAACTCAAGAAACTCAAAAACTGAAATAATAAAGAAACTCAAAAAACTATTAAATTCAGAAAAATATAAAATAAAACTAAATATTTAAGAACTAAAAGCCTCAAAAAACTCGAAACAAAAAACTAAAAATATCAGAAAACTAAAAAACTCAGAAACTCGTACATAGAAAACTCAATAATTCATTTAACTCAAAAGGTCAAAAAACAAAAAATTTAGAACTTCAAAAATTAAAAATAAAAATCTAAAAAAACAAAACAATAAAAGCAAAAAAATTAAAAACTAACCTAAAAAAACAAAAAATCAAATAAAAAAAACTCGAAAACAAAGACATCAAAATCTCGAGAAACTCAGAAAACGCAAAAAATTAAAAAACCAAAAAATTCAAAACATAATCTCAAAAGACCAAAAAGAAATAAAAAAACTCGTAACTCGAAAATCTTATAAAACCTACAAAAATTAAAAATCTCAGAAAATAAAGAAAATTCAAAAACTAGAAAATCAAAATATCAAAAAACTCGAAAAATTCAAATAATTAAAAAACTCTAAAATCATAAACATAAATATCTCAAAATCTCATAAAACTAAAAAAAACCTAAAGTTAAACACTCAAAAATATCAAAAAATCAATATTTCCACAACTCAAAATTAAAAAAAACTCAAAAAATTAAAGGACCATAAAACTCAAAAGCTCAAAACATAAAAAACGAAAAAGCCATAAAAATAAAAAAAACTCCAAATATTAGAATTGAAGAAACTCGAAAGATCTAGAACTCACAATCTGAGATAATAAAAAACTCAAAAAAATATAAAACTATAGAAACTCAAAAAATACAAAAACTAAAAAGAATCAAAAATCAAAAAGAAGGAAATAAGTAATTCGAAAATATCAAGAATTTTAAAACTAAAGAAAAACAAAAATTAAAAATACAAAAGGGAAAACAATAAAACTTAAAACCTCAAATGTTAAGAGTTAAAAATGTTCAAGAAACTCTAAAATTTCAAACACTCAAAACATAAAATCGCAAAAACAAAAAATTCAGAAACAAAAAACTCATGGAATAGAAAACCTAAAAAACAAAGAAACTATATAACTCAAAAGCAAAAAATTTAAGAAATCACAAAACTAAAAAACCCAAAACTAAAAAATGCATACTTTGGAAACTCGAAAAACTCAAAACTGAAAATCTCAAAATCTAATAGACTCAAAATCAAAATTAAAACTCAAAACATTCAAAAACGAAACAGCGAAAAAACTGAAAAATTCAAAACACAAAAATAAAAAAAATAAAAAATTCAGAAAATAAAAACCATTACAACTCAAAAAACCCAAAAATACAAAAACTCAAACAAAATACTAAAAAAAATAGAAAATTCTCAAATCTAAAATTGGAAAAACTAAATACAAAAACTCAAAAAATGAAAATCAGAAAAAAATTCAAAAATAAAAAACTAAGAAATAAGCATTTAAAATTTCAAAAAAAAAATTAAAAAATATCCCTCAAAAATTTTCACTTAAATGACTTTCCTGATAAAATTTCCCTCAAAATTGCCTCATAACATTTCCCCATAAAAATTTATGTAAAAATTTCGCTCAAATATTCCTTATAAAGTCGCTCAAAACTTCTTTCAAAAAATTTCCCTGACAAAATTTCCTTTAAAAAAAATGTTTCAAATAATTTCACTCAAAAAATGCTGAAAAATTTCCCACAAAAACTTCCCTTAAAAAAATCGCTCCAAAAATTTCATTCAAAAATTTCCTACAACAAAGTTCCCGCAAAAAATTTCGCACAAATATTCCCTAAGAAATGTCCCCCAAAACTTGTTTAAAATTTTTTCTTCAAAAAATTTCGCTCTAAAATTATCTCAAAAAAATTTCGTCAAATATTTTTTTCAAAAATTTTCCTTCAAAATTTTCCCACAAAAAAATTCCTCCAAAACTTCTTTCAAAAAATTTCGCTCAATAATTAATGAAAGGATTTATGGGAAAATTTTTTCAAAAATTTTTTTTAAAAATTTGCCTCCAAAAAATTACGTTCAAAAAATGTCCCCCAAAAAATTCACTTAAAAAAATTCACTCAAAAAATTTCGCCCAATATTGCGAAAAAAGTCCCTCAAAACTGCTTACAAAAAATATCTCCCAAAAATTTCGCCCAAAAATTATCTACAAAAATTTCCTTCAAAAATTTTCCTTCAAATTTTCCCACAAAATAAATTCCCTCAAAACTTCTTTCAAAAAATGTTCCTCATAAAATTTCCTTTAAAAAGTGTTTAAAAAATTTCGCTCAGAAATTGGTCAAAGCATTTCCCACAAAAATGTTTTCAAAAATTTCCCACAAAATATCCCTAAAAAATTTGCTCAAAAAATTTTCTTGAAAAATTCACGCAAAAACCGCTCAAAAATTCCCTAAAACATGTCCCACAAAACTTCTTTCAAAAAATTCCCCCCCCCAAAATTTCCTACAATTATTTCTTTGAAAAAATTTCCCTCAAATACTTTCTTCCATTTCCTGTGGTGTAACGACGTTGGGCGGGGACTGGTTGGCCACCAGTTGGCCAATGGCGTGGGTCAAATTACTCAGACTCTGTTTTACGATGAATAATGATACAGATTTATTCGACGCTGCTGTAGATGATGTTTGTCATTTCTGCCACTCCTAAACTCTATAGTACAACTGTTTTTATCTTAAAATATTCCTGTTTATAAAAGTACATGGCAATGTTCATTGACCCTCTGGTTTGTTTATGATTGCCTTGTATCATGCAAATGTGTCAGTCTTTACCAACAGCTTTACATCTCTCCCTGCATTTAGGCTACAATCGGCAGTACAAGAAATTACACCAATTTTTAATTGCTGATGCATTTTTTTTGCCTAATCATTTTTGCTTGCTTGTCCTTCAGAACTTCGACAAAGTGCAGTCACAGGCAAGTGTACCTGCACAATTTTGTGTAGATGTTCCATTGAAGCATGTTCTCAGGTTCATATTGGAGGTAGGTAACAATATAATAGATATGTATGTTGATCCTATTCATGAATTCAGGCACCACACAGAAGTGGGCTGTG
>Ga0131853_10004339_pt1 | contig 25417 bp, 20 predicted proteins | sample TergutLab28metaG_FD_92764 | JGI IMG/M metagenome (GOLD analysis project Ga0131853, IMG submission 92764) | Labiotermes labralis P1 segment gut microbial communities from Petit-Saut dam, French Guiana - Lab288 P1 (version 2) (version 2) | ecosystem: Host-associated > Arthropoda: Insects >... | reverse complement strand
TATATATATATATATATATATATATATATATATATATATATATATATGGATATATATATATATACACACGCACATACATACATACATACACACACACACACACACACACACACACTTGCCTACTCTTCAGTTCACAGAACGGCAGTGTCCTTGGGTTCTGACACATCAGCATTCCGCGCACAAGGGTGTAATAGGGTCAAGGAACCACGAGTCAAACAACCTGCTCTGCCTCGCAGAGTATTCACTACGCAATTCGACATGACCGTAGTATTGAATCACCAAATTTTTCCCCATCCCCGGCGCAGACTCTCCAACACACACACCTTTCCAAGAAGACCCCCCACCCCCCCAAACATCCCCGCCACAGACAATGCTTCGCAGTTTGAATCACACGTGCACACAAGGTAGCACTACGTTTATAGTACAGCGAGTCGTGTTATAGCTGCCCTGTTACATACGAACTGTTTCTACCAGCAATCCCTGTCAACTCCTCCCAGCACAACAAAAAAAAAGTAAATCAGCCCCATTACAGGCCCGAGGTGCCCAAAGGGTTCCGGGAAGTAAAGGTTCCCAGATTACGTGACAATAGCCCAGGATGGTGGTAAGATTGTCAGCCTTACGCACCGGCCGCTTTTTACCCCCAGGAAATACTCCTGGTACTCATTTCTGTTGGAGGCTGAGTCGACCCCACGGCCAGGGTGCGATCGGAGGGATTATGTCAATGAAAAATTCCAGTGACACCATCTGGAATCGAACCTGCAACCTTCCGATTTGTAGCACAGCGCCTTCACCACTGTGCCACCGCGGTCCCCCCTCGCACGGCAATGCCACAGTAAAGTGGGTGTTGTCACCCCTAAAGTAAGAAACTATTAAAGATGAACGAATGTAACCATCATGTTTCACGTTCTTACACGTGTCACATACACAACCCTCAATTGTAACTACACTGCTGTCTATTTCCACAACCCAAAGAAAGCCATCGTCAAATGAAATACACAGTATTCACTGTCCACGCCATAAAAGCATACAGAAGAACACACGTATAGCAACAATCACTCTTAACCTCGACACTAGATCCACGTGGGTAACTTCACGCACCGGCCGCTTTAACCCCGGAAGAGAACCCTAGTGCCCACTGAAATTGGAAACTCGGTTAGCCCCACAGCGGGTAAGCACGATTTGAAAAAGAGAAAAATTTCTTGCCCGTGACGGGATTCAAAACCCGGACTATCCAGCCCATAGCCTAGTCATTCTACTGATCACGCTATCTAGACTTGTTGATATTAAAAAAAAACACATGGTATTATTAAACAATATCAGGTTGCGAATGATGTAACAAAGTTCACATACGTTTACTTCATTTGTATATGCAAACATATCCCAAAATTACGAACGTAAAATTAAAATGACAGCTGCGTAGCTTAACCCGGTACTTCGAACGCATAATTCGGAATAACAAGCTGCTGCAGTACTCCCGGTTGTCCATACAAAAAAACAAAAACAAGATTACAGCCCAAAAAAACAAACTCGTGAGAGTGCACAATCGCAGTGTCATGGCAGCAGCGTTACAGTTTTGCTTTCCTTCCACTACGCTGCGCCACTATACAGACGGAAAAACGTGGCAATCCTTACAAGACGCAAATTAACGTAATACCCGAACTTTCTCATACTCTATGCGCCGTTTACTGACGACATTCAAAACCCGCATTATGCCCAGTGCATGTGTGTGTGTGTGTGTGTGTGTGTGTGTGTGTGTGTGTGCGCGCGCGCGCGGTTCTGAGAACAACCAGCCGTTACTTTCCACAACAACCGACTGGCTTTTGCAATGCATACACAGATACGACACGATTTTTTTTTACATGTTAAAACTTTGGTTTTCAAACGCGGTCGGGATGGCGTACTCGCTATAGCGACTCGCTACGGGCTGGACGATTCGGGGTTGGAACCCCGGTGGTAGCGCGACATTACGCACCCGTCCATACCTGCCCCGAAGCCCACCCAGTCTTCTGAACCAGCCCATTTCCCGGGAGTAAAGCGGCCTAGGAGATGGCGTTGACACACTTCTAATGCCGAGGCTAAAGAAGTGGTAAAGTCCCCGCTACTGTGCCTTCATGGCATGTTTTCGGATGAACTTTATTTTACCCTCTGTTTCCAAAAGATTCACTGATAACCATATTACCATTCGTGGGCCGGGTAGCTCAGTCGGTATGGCGGCTGGCTACGGGCTGGACGGTCTGGGGATCGAATCCCGGTGGGCGGGCGAGACTTTCCGCACCTGTCCAGACTGGCTCCGGAGCCCACCCAGCCTCCTACACAATGGGTACCGGGTCTTTCCCGGGTATAAAAGCGGCTGAGGCGTGACGCTGACTCACCACCTTCTAGTGGCATGGTCCAGAATGAGTAGAGCTATACTTCTACTCCCCCTATGGGCCGTACGGCCTGTACAGAGCCTCAGTGCCTGTACAAGGGTGCACTTTACCCCTATATTACTATTCAAATCAGCATTATTACCTCTCACTCTCAAGACAACAGCAAACTGCAAAATTAACACAATAAATAAGCAACGAAACAGCAAATCTATTAAAAAGTTTTTTAACACAATATCCGGTTAACACATTCATCCGCGATTTTCTGGGGGTAATAAATAAGAACCCGTTACTTATTCAACCATACAACGTATCTGTATTCTACGCATCGCGCGGGCCAACTGGCGGCGACGATTACTCAATGAACTGTCAGGCAATTCCGCGAGGTCACGGCAGACGCGTCTAAAAATAGCAGGCATGAGGTAAATTCCACAGGAACTGGAATGCTCACTGGCTACATGCAACATGTGCACGCCCCATAGCGTAATCGCGGTCATGGAACCACTGGCTAATTCCTCGCAGACCGACACACACACATGTTACATCAACTGCTGTGGTTTGCTGCTGTACAGCTTTATTGCAAACGTACGTAGAATGGGAAAGACTAACTCCATGGGGCAGAGTCCTTCTTTGGAAGCAAACAGTTCCTTAGCTAGACAAATTCCTCGCATTAATGGAATCTGAAGGTTCATTACCGCGTTTACAACAGCTCGTAAGCCAGATCAATCCTGTGCACAAACACCACCACACTTCGCGTGGATAAGATAAGAGATATTAAAACGAACTGATTGGATTTTGGAAATAAAAACTTCTGTCACTGAGACGTGGATGGGATACGTTCGCACTAAAGACTGCGAAGCTATCTGCATGTGGAACGCAAGGATATAATCAAATATACGCTCCTATTACTTACAACTCTGCTTTCTAAACTGATGGTTTTCGGGCGTGTATAGGACAACAACCACACTGTCACAATCACACAGTGTTCAGGTAACACGTGAGACACACGGTAGAGGCCAGTTGAAATGTGATGGCACACGCGCAGAAACCAGATTTCGTCTTTCGGCGAAACGGACGAGTCCATTTAAATTGGCAGGGATGTCAGTTCAGTCGACCACTGGCAGCCGAGGTGTGTAACATCAGCTGTAGTAATGCTGGATACACCATGTTCCGAGGTAGTGTGAAGAGTACTGGCTACCCACTCTATTCACCAGCTTCCCCTTTACTTCCTCCTCCGTGCGTCACCGTGTACCATCACATTTCGACTGGAGTCTACAGCAAACGGCATGTTAACATCCACGCCGAAGTGCTTACTGCCATAAGGTCGAATTTTAAGCACAGTACCTGTTCAGAGCAAGTCGAATTGTATCTAAGCTGTGAGTGATTGTAGGATTTCACCGCGAAGCAGATGAGAACTGCGGTCTTCTGGGTTATTACGCGGCGAGTAGCGGTCATTTACCGACGTTTCAGGACAACCTATCGATACCATTTTGTGGGAGTCAAGAATCCAAAAGGATTTGGATTCTTGACTCCTGAAGATGGGACCTACAGGTCCTGCCGAAACGTCGGTAAGAGATTACCGCTACTCGCTGCGTAACAACACAGAAGAATGCAGTTATCAGTAACTATGCTCTTCAGTAATAGTTTTTTTTGGAACGAAACATTCACCTATTTCTCGCCTCACAAAACGCTACAAGTAACAAGACCAAATCTATAATTTTTAACGTACTTTTGCGGATTTAATAGCCCCTGAAATTCCGGTGATTAGGCGCTTAACGATTTTTTGGTGGGCCACTTTTCCCGGGGAAAAATGCGTTTTACAAAGCGGGGAATGCTGTATTTATACAGATTCCGCACGTGGCAATTTAGTATCGCAAAATTTCGGTTAATTCTGCACGTGTTAGGAAGGACCACTGTTGACTGTCTTAAACTTGATTAACTGTACGTATTAGATATGTAACCGCCAGTATTTAAATTTGCCTACATAGAAAACAAGAAGAATTATCTAGCACATACGTGTCAGACATAACGTGTCTTACGTTCATCTCTACAACTGTACATCAGGATTAATTCCACAAAGTCTGCAGCCTCCGGCGCAGGTAAAGGCTGATGTCGCAAGACGGGAGATTGCGCGAAGTAGTATGCGCGTTGATCAGTGGGTCTGCAGCTACAGCGGTGGGGGTGCTTGCGTACAGCTACAATCACGTGACTGAGGTAGGAGGGCCGTAAGGTTTGTGTGGCTCGCAATGTGGGTCGTCATGCAAAATGACTGGAACTTTGTGGGTGTGATCATACTACTTTACACCATTATGCACTGTATGCATTATTTTCGGCCGACTTTACGGACAACTTGGACGTGTCGACAAAATTTCGTGAAAGTTCCCAATATGAACCTTCATGAAAAGCCGTTCAAGCTTCTCCCAAGTTACGTCATACGTACAGACGTCCGGAACAGGCACTCCGCAAAGTTGTGAACGCACCTTGAGAAACGACAAGTCGGAATGCTGATAGGATTCAACTACCCCACGATAGGGTCCAGTACACGGTTCTCGCATGCATGGTAATGAACTTCGAGTTACACTGGAGGAAAAGAAATTCCGCGACCAGCTGTCTAGCGGCTTTCAACAACTATACTCCACCGGGTAGTTACAGCAACAGGCCACATGGCTGTATACAGACAGGCGCACAGGTCACTTCACACTGGATGCTTAGCATACTAACTCTGGTGTCAGGTGACTTTTCGCTACACTGTATTCTAATGGGTCTCAGGTAGGCGTGCCAATGCCCACAGGAGACAAAAACGTACGCTCACGGTATAAATTACAATTAAACAAACATGAAACGGATCTTCATACGTAAGTTACATTATATCAGGGCTGAGTTAAGCCACAACAAATCTAAGCTGCGCCCCCTCTGAAAGCTGGGTGTTGCGTCAGAAGTACGACAGTACCGTCTACCGCATTACGGCGAACAGGGGTGGCCGGGCTCACTACAGCAGCCAACTTAAGACAACCGCAGCCATACGTCAAAAAATTCTTTCCCTTATTTGATTATGAATGATTTACTTATGTGCAACATAGTACAACAGGTTAGTATCAGTTATGAGTCTCCTTCCTAGAGCTGTTTTTTAAAACACCGTTCGAAGTCAGCCTTCAGTACATACACACTATCTGCGCTGTATTATTTACGGACACGTTTCGCGAACCGTGTTGTGGCCACCCCTGGTCTATAACCTGAATAATACAGAACAGGTTGCGACGCAGCGCGTCCGGAATTTCGCGCCGACTGACTCTACCACAAAATTTCTTCATGAACGTCTTGACGAAAGAGTACCTTCATGAGATTTCACCTGCCGTATATTTCCCGTAACTAGCACTATCGGGAACAAAACTCAGCGCGCTGCCTTATCGTGTTCGAACGTCAGTTAATTTTCCTCGAAAATTACGCTTCAGTCAAAATGTTATCAGCAGACATTTTCGCCTCGGTGACCATGATGGAACTGTACAATAGGGTACGCAGGCGCGAATTTCAAGCCCTCCCGTGTAAGCGTTAACTGAAGTAGTCGCTGCTTCCTGATGACGTCACAATTGGTTCCGAATTCTTGGCACGGCCGTCGAAAGTTTTCAGTGATTTTCCTCAGCCTCACCCGCCGAAATATAGCCAATTTAAAAAGGCAGCCATTAACCATTTACAAATCCCTACCTCTCGCCATTCACGCGAATCAGAGGACGCTACAACCCCCACCACAAACAGCAGCGTTCGTTCGTTCGTAACTCTTAATTCCATACTTCCGACTCAGGCACAAATTCTTGTTGCTAACACGATGCAGTGAAGAATTCAAATCACGTGACAGGCGCTACGTCACACTGGAAGGGCAAGCAGCAACCTGCCAATGGCGATAAAACTGCTCGCCAGTGCCATTATTCCCGCATAAACAAACGCCATCTGGCAGGCACCACCGTCTCTCCACTCCGACGACAGAGTTATCCGGACTTCAGCAGCAACACGCAAGCGCGTGGCTGGTGCGATGTAGGACCCCAAAGAATACACGAAGACGTATAATTTGCATAGTTGATACGATACATTAAGGAAAATATTCGATATCGAAACGGTACACCGTACAGATGTATCGTCTCATCTCTTGCTACATTTGTTCGGTATCTGCCACTAAGGCACAGAGATTGAGGGGAGAGACGCATAGCGCAATGTCTTTTTCTTCGGCGCTAAGATGAAGGTGAAAGGTCACTTCACATTCCGGCCGATTCCTTGCCTCCCCCACCCGGGAAAGAAACCCGGTGCCAATTCTACAGGAGGTGTAGTGGGGCCGGTCTGGAAGTTTTGCAGAAAACAAAGATCTCCAACCGGGATTCCAAGACTGGCCCCACCAGCCAGCACCGCGGTCGCAAAACCGACCCCGATACCTGTTGGCAACTTCCATAAACTCTTCTACATACTGTGGTAGTCCACTGTCTTGCATTTTTGCAGCTCTGTCCAGAAGACGTACGGTTACCAACCTGCAAAGCTATACGAAACTCGCATGAAGATACAGGCAGGACGTCCCTCCGAAACGCCACATGCTACTTACTGACGGCCGTACTGAAGATTTACGTCTACGAACCCGTCAGAATACAAGAAGATATCCTGAGGATTGATGCAGAACGTCTGTTCAAAACACTATTTACCTTTTATCAAGCACGGGTACCAACGTAACAGACCACACGTTTCAACCCTGAAAATTAAGGTACATTATTCCTCCGAAAAGTTGGTATCCATTTTCATACAGTTTCACAAAGTCACCCTAAAGATCGAAGCAGCACCTTCCTCCTAATGTGTACGACTATGTAGTGCTACCTTGAAGATGGCAGCAATACGTTCTGACAAAAAGGAAGCACCCATCTACCAAACTAAACGGTTTCGTAAGAGCGAAAACTGACATCTTAGTGTTACTATTAGGCCGGTTCAAACGTTACTCACAAAGTCGGTTCGATGTCCGTTTGCACAAAACTGAAAAACGTTAAAAAAAGGTAAAGTAGTACCGTTACAGGCCTGGAGTGGCCCAGAGTGTTCCAGGAAGTTAAGGTTCCCAGATTTCGTCACAACGGCACAAAATGGTAGTAAGGTTGTCAGCCTTACGCACCGGCCGCCTTTATCCCCAGGAAATGCTCCTGGTACTCATTTCCATTACAGGCTGAGTCGTCCCCAGGGCCATAGCGCGAATAGAAGGATTTTATGTCAATGAAAAGTTCCAATGACACCAGCTGGGATCGAACCAGCGACTTTCTGATTTGTAGCACAGCACCTTCACCACTGTGCCACCGCGGTCCCCACTGAATGACGTTAGTGTTTTTTTTTAATCTGGATGGAAGCCAGGCGGTCACCGCAGAAGTGGGATGCAAATAACGGCGATGTGCGACCCGGCGATCGTAAATGGACTGAAACAGATGGTCTGCTAAAGTCAGCTGTGTGAAAGGTAAGGGTAAAACGGTCCCTGTCCAGGCCATGAGGTCAAGCAAGGTGAGCAGCGGTGAGCGGAGAACTTCATGCCTCGACCACCATATCCCCGGGAAAACATGCCGGTGCCCACTCAATAAAAGGCCGGGTCGGCCCCAGAGCCGGCCTCGACAGTGTTGGAGAAAAACTCTTGCGTGTACCGGGATTCGAACACCGGATCATCCAGGACGCAGCTAGTCCCAACACCAACTTCGCTACCCCGGGCTCTGCAGTTACCTATATAAAATCGCGAAAATGATCTGACAGCGTGGTCACTCAGCGAATGGGGTACGGACCGGACAACCTAGGAACCGTGGTTACAGTCCCGGCAGGGCCACGAGTGTTTCCTCTTCGACAGAATGGCCAGAGTAGTTATACCACTACTACCCTTCTGGGTCTTCGTGGCCTGTTCTAGGGTGAACTTTGACCCTTATCCTGCTAACGTGGAGAATATGGTGAGCTCCCAATAATGCCAGCAAATGGCAGATGGGATTTAACTTGGCGTTTAAAGGGTTAATTTACCTTTTACACCGGTGGTTCATTTCCAGTGACTAAAGCAGCCGGGTCGTGAAGCTGACAAATCACCTCCATCTAGCGCAGTCGTAAACAATACGTGAAGCTATACCTCCACTACCCCGCGTCTGAATTACGTGTACAGCCACGCGTCCTTTACATTTGGGTGACATTTTCGTCAGCAGCATCTTCTTCAAAACTTGATCACCACCAGCCCTATCCTCGGTAACCAAACGTGACTGTAAATAATTACACTTTGTCCAGGAACACGTTCCGAAAGCCTGGCCTCGGGTCGTGCAAAGCACAAACCATGAAACGCTGGCTGAGCGGAGAAACCACCGCCTCCCATGCTGCTGCCAAAGACAACTTCAGCACTCTTCAGACTTTTATGTTCGCGTACCAATATCACAACGCAGAACATGTACACCGTACCTCTATGTACTGCAAATATTAATATCCACTTTCAGGACACTAGTCTTCGGACCTGTCTCGCCGGTTGGCCAGTATGTCTTCAAACCTGCCAATAAGCGAAACAAATATGCTGTAGGAACCTCAAATTTTGCTGTTTCTAACATGATTCGACGACACAACAGAATCTGTATTGACATTCTAACATAGAAAAAGTACGCGCGCTCGCGCGTTATATATATATATATGTGTGTGTGTGTGTGTGTGATCCCGTTACAGGCCTGGTGTGGCCCAGGGGGTGGGTAGAGGTATAGCTCTACTCTTCCATGACCGCGGCACTAAAAAGTGGTGAGTGGTCAGCAGCAAGCCTCGGCCGCACTTTACCCCCGGGAAAGACCCGGTATACATTTTACAGAAGGCTGGATGGGCCCCAGGGTCGGTCTGGAGGGCGGAAAATCTCGTCCCCACCGGGATTCGATCCCGGAACATCCAGCCCGTAGTCAGTCGCTATACCGACTGAGCTACCCGCCCCTCCCCCCCACCCCCCCCACACACACACATATATATATATTATTTATATATAAAGGTAAAGTTCATCCTAGAACAGGCCATGAAGGCCCAGAGGGGGAGTAGAGGTGTAACTCTACTCTTCCTTTAACCTCGGCGCTAGATGAAGTGGATGGTCAACGCCACGCCTCGGCCGCTTTGCCCCTGGAAAAGAGACCCGGTACCCATTGTATAGGAGGCTGGGTGGGCCTCAGAGCCTGTCTGGACTGGTGCGGAAAATCTCGCCCCCACCGGGACTCGATCCACGGACCGTTCAGCCTGCAGCGAGTCGCTATGCCGCCTGAGCTATCCCGGCACACACACGCAACTATACATAATATATTGCTCTATATTACAACACATTTTAAACAATGCTGACAGCGCAATTAACGTTTCTAAATTTTAATCACTGCAAAATTCCTAAATTTCTTCATCTACTGCCAGGCATCCGTCCGCGTGCCACCGTTTGAAAAGCACTGACTTAGAACAATCGCCAGGCCCGATTCTGGTGCACAGGAAGTGACGTCAGGATGTAGACCTACTTCCTACTCCGTTCCACAACCCTCAGCAAATCGCTATGCTGTTCATGTAATCAGGCTAAATCCTACTGCCGATGCCTAGACAGAGTTTGCCCTTATCCTTCGCCAATGCAAACGCTGGGGCCAAAAACACCAATCCCTCGCCAGCCGCGGATTTCAAGGCTTCCCTTCTGCATTCAGTTCTAGTCATCGCAGAGAAGTGTTTTACGTATCCGCGCACGGTTTGTATCAGGAACAAGACCGCAATGGGACTCCAAAAACACTGGCTTCCCGGCGCGTCTTTCCGTGACAAAATGTTTCACGTTTTGTCACTTTTGTTCGTGCTTTATCGTGCATTTGTCGTGTTTCGTGAAATGACAAAGAACCATATGCCAAAAAGTGCAAAAATCCCAAGCGCCAGTGACCCGGGCGAATAAATTGGGTACCAAGGTGCCTAATATTTTGGGTCCTCAGTGTGGAACTTGTTTCATGTCACCCTTCTGATCTTTAGAATTCTGAGTTGGTAAAGTAAAGGTAAAGTTCACCCTAGAACAGGCCACGAAGGCCCAGACGGGGAAAAGTATAGCTGTACTCTTTCTTTAACCTCAGCGCTAGATGTGGTGGGTGGTCAACGCCACGCCTTGGCCGCTTTACCCTCGGGAAAAACCCGGTACCCATTGTACAGAAGGCTGCGTGGGCCCCAGGGCGGGTCTGGATAGGTGCTGAAAATCTCGCTTCCACCGGGATTCGATCCCCGGACCGTCCAGCCCGTAGCGAGTCGCTATACCGACTGAGTTATCCCGGACACAGAATTTTGAGTTGGCTTATACAGTATTTGTTCACCAATGCCTCATGCTTTGACAACTGCTAATGGCCTCGGTTCCCCTTATGCCTCATTTTCCCATTAGAGCTTTGTTTTTCCAACAGCGACTGGCCAGGAACTGGCGGACTATAGACCGTTAATGCTTCTCAGAGCCATTCTTTGGAGGACCCCAAAAATACGTGCATCTTATTAAACCCCGAAGTTTATGATATAGCATTCACAAGAGCCCTCCAATTAAATTAAGTTCATGCCCGCCCATCTCATTTATTCAAGATCTATTTTAATAATATCCCCCTACTCCAAAGTCTTTCCACATGCTTGTTATAACGTAAGTCGTAAAAGGCCATAAACGAATATGGGGAAATGGAGATGAGGCTCCTGTCATTTTTAACATAGGTACTAAATGAGTTGGGTTGCAGATTCAAGCTCCGGCCGTTTTACCCCAAAGGAACGCGCCCTCGGTTCCCACTGATTAGAAAGGTACGTGGATACTAGAGCCGATCTGGGATCTTTCAAGAAGAAAAACGCCTCTTACCCCTGCCGGGCATTGAACAACGATACTTCGGTCGTCCACCCGTAGCCCGGTCACTAAACCGACTGCCAGTTTGGAATGATCGATCTCACGAGTCCCATAATGCCGTACACAGTACAGCCCTGACGAGAGACGTGATATGCCAAACACTGTCGTCCATCGCAACGTCCGATTGTCACAGATCAGCCTCCCTGACGGATACTCTGGCCTCAGACCGACTGCCTGTTATGTTTGTAATACTGGATGAGGTCACAGCTACACCGGTCTTGGACTATGTCAAAAAAAATGAGTGTGAGCGGATTCAAAGCCCCACTCGATACGCCTGGCTTCGTCAGGCTTATCGAGTCGCGACTTTGCAGCGTCCACAGTCCGTCAGACTACAAAAACCGATGACCTATTAAAAAATACAGAGATTCAGAAAATTATGGCGTGAAATCCGATATATAGCATGAAAACCGACGATGAAATGTTTCAGGAAATTGTTGTAAGGAATAACCTTGGAAATGACGCTTGAACGGTGGGAAACAAAGATAAAAAGTCAGCAAACTGCGATGTCGCGCCTCAAGCAATATGGCATATTGTGCAATCCTCTAAAGAGACGGAAGAACCAAAAGTTGCATACTTCCGACCGATACAGTTAATGCAATCGAGAACTGCTGACATCGCACATTCGGTGTAGCTACGACCTCATGGGCTAGGGTACAACATTTGCTAACTACCGTCGAAAGGGGGTCACAACAGAAATCGGCGCCGTGAAATTTATGAAAGGCCTGTGGGTTTGACGCCGTTCCGAATTATTACCTTAGCAGAGCAACTAACACATCTGAACTGTAAACAGTAAGACGGTTCGCCCCAGAACAGGCCATGAAAGACACAAGGGGAAGTACAAGTATAACTCTCCTTCCTCAACCTCGGCGCCAGATGGTAGTAGGTGGTCAACATCAAGCCCCGACCATTCAACCCCCGAGAATAAGACCCGGTACGAATCGTACAGGTGCAAAAAATTTCGCCCCCATCGAGATTCGCTCCCCGGACTGCTCAGCCCGTACCGATCTAGCTATCGCGGCGAACGAACTGTACACAGCGTCCCATTCTCGAGGGTAGTGCGACCGAGACGTGGTGCTGACCACCCACCCCATCTAGCGCCGAGGTTAAGGAAGGAGTAGAGCTATACTTCTACTTCCCCACTCGACCTTCATGGCCTGGTTCTGGGGTGAACCTGCGTACTGCTTCCCAGACGCTGAACTCTGAACTATGAGACACATGAGGCACCTTGTTTAAGGGAGGGAACTCACACTCTCAACAAACAGGCGCTCCCACGCTGTACAAACACGGCAAACGTCAATTCAACACTTCAAAACATCATCAAATGTCCCACTGGGGCTCCAAACCAAGAGTATCTCTGGTGCTTGGAAGACCAGCAACAAACCGCTAATCCCGCTGCTCAGGTTACGAAAAGCTAACCCTTTGCCGTGATGACAGCAGGGCAGAAGCGCCCAAAGGCGTTGGGGGAGATTACCTGCCTGCAGGTCCCCAAATCGACATTTCAATTTAAAAAAACACATTTCGTAAACATGGCATCAATGGTGTTCCGTGATTTACCTTTCAGCCAAAATCGGTCAATGCAATCGGCTACTACACTGGAATTTTGAAAAACATATAAAAAACAGAAGTATCGAATGTAAAAAGACAAGATTAGATCTTGTGATTTACATTAGGTGGGCGAGCAATGGATCTTACTTTCTTACTCCATTGAAGAGTCCTTTTTGAGAAGCTAACAGCTAGTAAACAAACTGCCCGCATTTTATGGAACCCGAAGGTTTATTATCGCGTCTACAAGTACCCGCCACCTGTCTCTATACCGACACGAATCGATCTAGTCCATGCACCCCACCCCTCTTCCTGAAGGTCAATCCTAATATTATCTTCCCACCTACGTCTGGGTCTTCCAAGTGGTCTCTTTCCCTCAGGTTTCCCCACTAAAACCCTGCATACACCTCTGCTTTCCCCCATACTTACTACAGGCCCTGCCCATCTAATTCTTCTTGATTTGATCACCCGAACGATACTTGGTGAGGAGTACAGATCATTAAGTTCCTCATTATGTAGTTTTCTCCACTCCCCTGTTACCGCGTCCCTCTTAGGCCAAAATATTCTCCTCAGCACCCTATTCTCAAACGCCCTCAGCCTACGTTCGTCCCTCAGTGTGAGCAACCAAGTTTCACACCCATGCAAAACAACACGAAAAATTATAGTTCAGTGTTTCTTAATCTTTATATTTTTGGGTAGCAAATTGGAAGACAGATTCTGCACCGAATGATAGCAAGCATGCCCTGACTTCAATCTGCTCTTAGTTTTCTCCTGAATAAAATTATGATTCATCAAGGTTGTTCCCAAATATCTGAACTGTTCCCCCTTTTCAAAGGAAATATTATCAATCTTTATATTGTGACTTCGTCCTGCATTCTGATCTCGAGGCATGACCATGTACTTGGCTTCATCAGCATTCACTTCTAGTCCACTCTCCTTTCTAGCATATACTAAGACTTCTGTGTTTCTCTGTACATTGTAAACGCTTCCGCCCAATATATTAATAGCACAAGCATAAACTAAAAGCTAAAGTGTAACCATTTTATTCAAGCCCTCCTGGTTTACGTGAAGCCTCCTAATGACATACTCTATAGGAAAGTTGAAAAGCAATGACGACAAAGCATCTCCTTGTGTCAATCCGTGGAACATACAGTTAGTTATACTTGTATGTACATAAATGCAATTGCAAACAGCGTTATCTGACAGCTGTATCATTTGACTTCACTTCACTCAGACGAACCTCTTCCACCGTTACATGTAGAAGGTACAATTATATCTATGACACAATTTTCATACCAAAGTTTCTAAAATCAAACATAAATTATATATATCCTCACTGTCGGCCCCCCACCCCCACACTGCGAAGTGAAAAATTCTCGATATGCGCCTGCAGTACGGATTCCCAAATTTTTCGGACGTGTAGTAAGTACTGTACCTCCAAATTCTAGGCGCCAAAAGGATAATATGAAACAAGTTCAATACTAAGGGACCACAATTTTGAGACGGTTGCCTTTCGCTTTCTGCTCGGTACATGTTAAATGTTACACATTTTTTGTGTGTGTAAGGTGCAAAACGCAGTAATTTTACTGAAAACATTAGTTAAGGAAGTACGAAATTTTGTCGTCCGGGCGACCAGGTATCCGGGATTTGTGCACGCAGGATGACATTACCTGAACTCGGACAGCTTTGCACTCGCATCGAACATGACGACGAACGGACATCGGACTACGCATGTCACTTCTTCGGCATGTCTGTACGTCATTCAGTCGGTTTTCGTTCCATTCCATGGAAGCCAAATGAAAATTTCAGTTATTTACAATAGAACTACAAGACAGCAACAACAAACGGCAACTGAATGCACTGTTGTGTCGCCAACTGCACGAAAACTACCGGGTATGACACAGTAACAATGCTTTCCACATCAAGCTCTTTTTACTCTACAGACACAGTATTCCGTACGCGTTTACAGCATGGCTTCTCGAACGCAAGGTCGCCCCAGCCTTCTATGACGCGACACGAAGTCCAAAAATAATCATGGAAATCTGATGGCTATAGTATGTACCGGTATTCTCTGGGTCGCAAGGTCAATTCTGAATCGTGCGCCAAAACAGTTCAAAACGACTCGTATAGACAATTAAATGAAAACAATTCATACAAAGCTGAACAGCAACGTCGAGCGTTACCGTGCGCCCACCACCACCACCACCACCACCACCACCGCGATAACTCTGTCATGTTGATTAAACATTTAGTATCCAACTAATGCACAATATATAATATGCAGATAGAATTAAAATTATAAAATATTTAAATGTGCTCCAACATGTTTCGGATCACAGAGGATCCATCATCTGGGAAACTTGTACAATGAAAGGTAAAGTGACCCCGTTACAGGCCAAGTGTGGCCCAGAGGGTGGGTAGAGGTATAGCTCTACTCTTCCATGACCACGGCACTAGAAGGGGGTGAGTGGTCAACGGCATGCCTCGGCCTACTTTACCCCCGGGAAAGACCCGGTACCCATTGTACAGGAGGCTGGGTGGGCCCCAGGGCCGGTCTGGACGGGCGGAAAATCTCGTCCCCACCGGGATTCGATCCCGGACCGTCGAACCCGTAGTCAGTCGTTATACCGACTAAGCTACCCGGCCCACAAATTGTACAGTACTTAGCTAAAAATTATAATTACAATTAGCCAAGATCTGTACAAGGCTCCCTGATGATGGATTATCTGTGATCCGAAACATGTTGGAGCACTATTAAATATTTTATAATTTTAATTGTATCTACATACACGTATTATGTATTGTGCATTAGCTGGATAATAAGACGTTTAATTATCATTGATGCACGGTGCAAAAATGAAGACTGTCATGTTGCTATCTACTGCAGCATACTCTGGGCGAAGAACGGGGTCTGTACGTATCATAAATTAGAACGTATAACTAGAACGTACTGGGCGACACTGCTAACTAGCGCAATTACCGTAAACAGTCTACGTAGCTATAAAGGCCTAATGCTTTAATTTGCGCTACACAACTCTCTCGCTTAGCCAAGCCACACAGTTTCTTTCCTAACCAGCTGAACCGCCATCCTAAATACACACAACACCGAAACGACACATCAACTGCACGTTACCGAAGATATCGACCCCTGGATTCATACCAATATCGAACACCTTCCCCTACACATCATATCGATTTATCTATACCGTACAAGATCTGAGGTTCTCACAGCGACGCTGACGAACATTAAAGACTCCCGGGGTATGACGTCGTGTACATTCAGTTACCGACGTTCTGGATAAAATTTCTTCCTCCATTTTGAGGGTTGCAATTCCTAGGACTTCTTGCACGGCGTCATGAGCACGCTCCTCCGAAACGTCGGCGATTACAGATTTTAATTCTTCTTTATATTTATATATATATATAATGTTCATGGTTCCGTGTATCGCTGATAAAACCACATAATAATATAATAATATCACGCTGGAGGGAGGTAGCTGCACAAAAAATATGACCAGTACCGGAGGCTGTAGTTACAGTTTTGTGTACTCCTGATGACGGGTGTGGTTAGCACCCGAAACATGTAGAGTGAACTTGCAGAGTAATAAATAGACTGCTTTGTGTTGCATCTCGTGGGACAATTATTAAATAAATAAATATATATCGTTGTCGGTATAGCGTTTCGCTACTGACTGGACGGTCCGGGATCGAATCCCGGTGGGAAGCGAGATTTTTCACACCTCTCCAGACCGGCTTTGAGGCCCACCCAACCTTCTAAAAAGTGGGTACCGGGTCTTTCCCGCGGGTAAAACAGCAGGGACGTGGCGTTGACCACCCACCCCATCTAGCGCTCAGATTAAAGAAAGAGCGGCGCTATACATCTACTCCCCCTCTGGGCATTCGTGGCCTGTTCTAGGGTGAACTTTTTACCTTTACACACACACACACACATATATATATATATATATATATATATATATATATATATATATATCCCCTCCAGTGCCGCGGTCATGGAACAGTAGAGCTACATCTGTACCCACCCTCTGGGCCACACCAAGCCTGTAACGGGATCACTTTACCTTTTTACCTTTTATACACACACACATGTAAACTGGTATGTCTAACCTGACGTAACGTGTAGTTTTGTCTAATGACGTAAGCGCAGTTTTATGATTGCCAAATACCAGAGTTATCATCATGGCCTAGCGACTTTCAATCTCTGGTCTGCAGTTCCTACGGTAGTCGTCCGACTTACGTACGGCACAGTGCTGCACTGTGGTGGGCGGGCACCAACGTATCGCAGGAAAACAGCACATCATCTGCGGGGTTACACTGAGCCAAGCATGGAAAGTAAGGGGGGGTTTATGAATACGGTTGTCTGTAACTTGTAAGTGGCTCACTTCAACCCTGACAATGGAGGAAATGTGTTCCTCAGACTTTTGATAACCACCTCCACTCTCATTGCGTGGTATGTAGACACTGTCAACTGCCGAAGTGTCTAGCCTCGGTGACAGACGAAAGAACGAGTATGGAGCACCGGTGGAAGTGACGGAGACGGGGTGAACCGAAATATCTGGGGCGGGGGGGGGGACCTGTCGCAGTGCCTGTTTACCACAAACCCCATGCAAACTCACAAGTTGAACATACGAACCCGGCCTTCATCTACACGCGCACATAAATACACCATTTGACATGCTATGGACTTGTGTGGCACGCGTTAGTGTAGAGCCAGTTTATCGACTCGTTGTGCCCGGTGCTCTCTAATTATTACAGCAGCATAACCTACCACACTCCCTCCACTACAGACACAGCGGAAGTTCAATGCCTCTAGTCTCCACGTGCCGGCCGGTCGCCTACATTGCGCATCGCAACCGATTCCTTCTTATGTTAGTTAACCCGACGCTCCTCCAGCGGAGCTCGGGCAAGGCAGACCGCGAGCAGTGAAGTGGGCAGCAGCTGCCGTAGCTTGCCCTACTGCGAATTATGAAGTGGGTAGAAGCTGCTGTAGCTTGCCATACTGCGAATTATGGAGTGGGCACAATCTGCCTGCCGTAGCTTGCCTTACTGCGCACTACGGAGTGGGTAGAAGCTGCCGTAGCTTGCCATACTGCGAATTATGGAGTGGGCAGAATCTGCCTTAGCTTGCCATACCGCGAATTATGGAGTGGGCAGAATCTGCCGTAGCTTGCCATACCGCGAATTATGGAGTGGGCAGAAGCTGCCGTAGCTTGCCATACTGCGAATTATGGAGTGGGCAGAATCTGCCGTAGCTTGCCATACCGCGAATTATGGAGTGGGCAGAAGCCGCTGTAGCTGCTAATTATGAAGTGGGCAGAAGCTGCCGTAGCTTGCCATACTGCTAATTTTGAAGTAGCCTGCCATACTGCGAATTATGAACCTTGCGCACTGTATAATGGAGCTCATATAATTATATAAATTTCGTCAATTTCTGTTAAAAATCGGAATGTAACTATGTATTTGTGTGTTGCACAGCAGATTAGGAGACTGCAAGGTGCAACGACTAACATCGAAGTCTTCGCCTCAAACATACAAACGGCTGCCATTCCTGAACCACCGTCGACACAAAAACTTAGACACACGCAATCCAAATAACCTTCAGCGTGTCATGAAAATCTGCCAACTTGTTGAGACAGACAGAGCGTGCGACGGTCCTTAAACCTGTTTTTTTTATCTCCTCCTCTCGGAAGACAAAACTGACTCAAATTCCACTGGACATCACACGTTTAAACCACGGGGCAACGTAACATGGAGGACTCTACCGTCGATGATAGCGACAATGCGTCGCAGAGCATGAGATATTTACTCTCCGACAACAGGAAGCTTCACTCACCCGTTGATAGATGTCATTACTGATCGATCAGCACGAAACAACGCGCATTGTGTTGCCTACAGCGCCAAGGATGGCGTCAGGACTGAAGTGAAATGGTAACTTCCCGCTACAGATCATCCCACGCACCGCTGATACTCAGTTCAATTAGAAATTTCATGTTTCTTTTCAGGCGGTTTATAAACAGAAGCAGCCGACACGAATCTGCGAGCTTGGCCTTGAAGACCGAGTGTAGGCGAGCAGGGGGCTGCGCGTGCAGGCTAAGGAGTTTTTCCAAGTAGCAAACTGCACGTGTGTGCTCCAAGCCCAGCCCTACTCGTGTATCGAAAGGACAGATTGCCTGCCCTGACGTTTTCAGCAAGGCGGTATTCACCATACGGCAGGGGTGCACAGTTTTTCTACAAATTTAGGACACAAAATACATGTTAAGAAGCAAGTTCCTTAACAAGTATCGACAGACACTAGGTGCCTTACTCACTCCATGGAGCAGAGGCCTTCTTGAGAAGCTAGTCTAGAAATTCCCCGCATTTTATGGCACCGGAAAGTTCATTACCGCATTCGCAAATGCCCGCCACCTGGCCCTACCCTGATCCAGCTCGATCCAGTCCATAACCCCACATCCTACTTCCTGAAGATCCATCTTAATATTATCCTCCCATCTACACCTCGGTCTCCCAAGTGGTCTCTTTCCCGAAGGTTTCCCGACCAGAACCCTGTATACGCCTATCCTCTGCCCCATACGCGTTACATGTCCCGCCCATCTCATTCTTCTCGATTGTATCACCCGAAAAATAGACACTAGGCGCCAACGTAAGAAATTTAGTCGCCACGGCGACCTGGCAACCAGGATTTGTGTAACCCAGCAGTATGGTACCTCAGCGTCACGCACTGACGGTCAACATCAGATTCGAACCAACTACTTTACGCTACAATACCGTCGCAACCTGAGCCACTTCAATCCAATGCACATACCTTCCTTTCACTCTAATATTACTGTCCCATCCAAGCTTACCAATCCCACAGTCTCTGTTTCTAATCAGCTTGTTGTATTCGTCTCCCAATTATAAATATTTAAAACTTAACTTTCTTACGTGTTTTGGAATTAGATTTAGCCTTATATTCGTGCGTTTTGTTTAGAATGGGTGTGAAACATTTTCTCATATTACGGAAAGCACACAGGCTTCCCGTGTGTAGTAGTGGAATAAGTGCACAAACATTTTTGAAGTACCGCGAAAAATCCCAAATTTCCTCTAAGATATCGAGGGGTTTTCGGTCCAGCAATTGGCAATATTGCAGATATATCCAAGCTTTAGTGTTTTATATACATAATAATAATAATAATAATAATAATAACCTAATGAAAAGGGAACGTGTATGTTAATAGACGGTGCAAACTCAGGAGATAGAAATGTGATTAAAAAAGAAGCCGAGAAGATTCTAAAATATAAAGGCATTACAATAGAAATACAGCGCATGTGGAATGTAAAAACAAAGGTGATACCAGTAATAATAGGGGCGACTGGGACTATTTCAAAGTCATTCAGAACATACATGAGCAACATACCAGGAAAACATGAAGTCAAAGAACTGCAGAAAACAACCATATTGGGCACTGCAATGATACTCCAGAAAGTACTCATATAAAAGTACAACAGATTCAACACTGAAACTAACGATATAAGCACCATGAATAGTAACAACAGAATAGCTGCAACACTGTATTCCTTAGGGACATAGTTCATCCCAGGAATATAATATAAAGGATATGATGACGACGATGACGACGACGATGATGATGATAATAGTATATTTAACTGTAAATGGGCTGTCAACCGGTGGCAGTGGTCATTTTGCATGTACACAAATATGAATAAAGATAACATAAATATGAAATAAGGATCTAATAAATTTAAGTCGGGAGGGCTACATGAGAAGCATGCAGCAGCAACTTAGGGTCTTGGGAACCATCTCAGCATTTGCTTATAGACACAGGGAAACCAAGAGACATATGGAAAACCAAAAATTGTGTAATGCAAAAAAAAAAACCAACAACAACAAAAAAAAAAGACAGGAAAAATGCTTTAGTTTTTGTTTCCGATATAAGCTGGCATATTTCAGCGTTTTACTAATAAACTGTCTTGCCAATAGTTCGGCAGTCATTTGATACACAAATGCGCTCCTCACAAACAACTTCTTCCGGCCTGTATCATTTTCATAGGTATGAAGAATTGTTTTAGAGGTTCGTATAAGTAAAATAAATTTCAAAACACTGGCGTATGGGAACAAGTTGCTGAGGCAAGACGGCAAGTAACAGCAGGATGTAGAAAAAGTAACATAATGAGGGCCTTCGTGATTGGCACTCTTCATCAAATTGGCCTATTATTAGCACTATCGTATCAGGGTTTTGAGGTGAGAAATCAAAGAGACATTATCTGGGAATGGGATCCGGCTAAGGATAGGGAAAAGCGTTGGGCTCTTGTGAATGCTGTAATGAACCTTCGGGTTTCACAAAAAAAAACTGTGGATTTCTCCGCTAATATTTGTCCTACAAGAACAGATGATGGCTACTAGAGAATTAAAACTGATCAAGAAATAAATGATATATTAAATGCACAAAATATAATTGAGTTTATTAAAAATGAAAGATTAAACCGGTTAGGCCATGCTGAACGCATGGCTGAGGATAATATTGTGAAAAAGATTAAGAGATGGAAACCCATGTCTAAACGACCAATTGGAAGACCTAAAACACGTTGGGAAGATGACTTTTGGGAGATATAAAGTGCATAAACATAAGCAGCTGGAAGAAAGTAGCACAGAAAAGAGATAGTTGGAAGAAAGTGGTTGGGCAAGCCAGAACTTTATATAGGTTGCAGCGCAGGAGGAGGAGGGAGGAGGAGAAGGTGAAGAACGAGGAGAGGGAGGAGAAGAGGAAGAACGATGAGGAGAAAGAGGTGGAGGAGGAGTAGAAGAAGAAGGAAAAAAAGAAGAAGAACTGGCTTCTGAAGCAGAACTCTGCTACATGAGGTCAGTCCGGAAAATGGATTGTAGGAGACTACTTGGAAGATCTAAGCGGTAAATTGCTGAACGTCAATGTGGATCGTACAGAAATACCGTGTGGTGAAGGGGCCTAACATTCAGCTGTCTCAGATTACATACAGTGGATTGGAACGATCCTGTGAAGATGGTAACGATCTGCGGGGTTCCATAAAATTCGAAGAATCTGCTAAACAGATGATCGTCTACAAGCTTCTCAAAAGGCTCTGCTCCATTTAGTTTACGTATACCTAAAGAGTTTGCGAACTCGTCCTTCGTCCGGCACAGGTTTACGGGACAAGTCCAGACCCCCAGCAAACCTTCTGTAATGCACAAATAACATAAATCACTACCTGTCTAACTATATGCAGCAGAGTCCTTCACAAGCTTAGGGTCCCTCAGGAAATCAAGCAATTCCCGAAATTTATTTGACAGCGAACTTCTATTAGTCATCACAAAGGACCGCCACTTATTCCTATCCTGAGTCATAATCCTGTCCACGCACCCTCTCCCACAAAATCCTCATTCTAGAAGATCCATTTTAATATTACGGATACCAAGCGGCCTCTTTACCACAGGCTTCCCAACCAAAACCCCCTACACATCTCCACCTTCCAGAACAGACAGCATTTCTCATTCACAAAATCCCCCATGCGAAGCGAAATAAAAACCGAAAAAAAATTAAGGTACACTTTCTACCAATTATGATCACTCGACAAAAACTACAAAAAATCTCGCACCTAATACACACCACAAATACCAAAACTTACACTAACGCCACTTCAAACATTTTACAGAACCGGACGGCTTATGTGGTAACCAACGCTATCGTCGCGAGCTCCTGATGATGGGCATATAGGTGCCCGAAACATGTTGTACCTGACATAAGCATAATAAAGTAATAAGTGGCATCTAGTTGGATTTTATTCTTCATATATCCGAATACCGTTTCATTTTAAAGTATACTGTTGATCCATTTACGCGGGAGCTGAGACAGTGCGTTCAGACAGTGACTAGGCTCCGGACTGGCAGGCCGGTGTTCGAAACATAGCAGGGAAAAGTATTTCTCTTCTCCAAGATATCCAGATCTGATCTGTGGCTCACGCAGCCCATTCGGTGGGCACCAGCGTTCTTCCCTGGGGTTAAAACCATTCACATCCATTTAGCGCCGAGGTTAAGAATGGGTGGAGCTATATCTCCATTGCTTCTATACGTCTTTATGGCGAGTAAAGGGTCAAGATTACCTCTATCTGCGCCCAACGGTTACATAGATACGGCGTATAGCCTTTTAAATAGAGCCTCACATAAGGAACATGGCACGATGATCACGATGACGTGGGAAGACGTCGTGGCCGACTTCACGCTTCTATCGCGAGAAGCACTGCCGTTAAACCTCACGGCCTCATTCGGTCAAGGTATTTTGGCCCGACATGTACAGTGATGACGCAATACCAAGCACTGCGAACTGAGAGCCGTCGGGTCGAGCAGCGGAACTACCCAAAAGAGGGCCTCAACGGAAATAGCGATGAAAGTTAACAGCCTTTAAAAATAATTTTTGAGTGACACTGCTCTATCAACGGCTTGGTACCTTGCTTTGTTTACATGTGTCTTCCAGAAAGTGTTGACCTGGTACAACATAACAATTATCCCAAAACTCGCCAAATTCTCGTCACCCCCACCCCCCTTACTTACTTACTTACTCCGTGCAGCACAGTCCTTCTTGGGAAGCTAGCCGGTTTGGAGCTAGTTAAGAAAATTCCCCGCATTTTATGGAACCCAAAGTTTCATTACCGCATTCAAAAGTGCCAGCCACGTGTCTCAATCTTGAGCCAGTTCAATCCAGGTCAAACCCCCCACATCCCGCTTCCTGAAGATCCATCTTAATATTATCCTACCATCTACGCCTGGGTCTCCCCAGCGGTCTCCTTATCTCAGGCTTCCCCTCCAAAACTCTGCACAAGCCCCTCCCCACCCCCACCCCATACGCGCTACATGCCCCGCCCATCTCTCGTCACCCACCTCTTATCTTTTTCCACTTTTAAATAGTGCATAATTCATCCTCCTGTTTCGTGCAGTGACCTTCCGAAGTCTTGGGTTTATCAACACAAAATTAAAAAAGCAATTCCCATCTTACATAAAAAACGCCGTGTCTAAAAACAAAAATGTTGACACATTATTGGGTAAAATAAATCTTACCCTGCGACGATCACACATAATGTGGACAATACGCAGTGCTGTGGCAGCGTTCAAAACAGGCGAGACACCGCACATCAGAAATACCGTGGTTTAAAGCAGAAGTGCACAGATTTTTTATTTCGATCTAGGGACCCCTTCAAGATTCTGGGCGCCAGCGAGATGACATAAAGAAGGTTCCAAACTCATAACCCACTAATATCTGGCACCACCGCACAAAATGTTGACACCCGGGCGGCCTTACGCCCGGAATTTGTACACCCCTGGTTTAAGGGGTTAGTGAAAACCAAACATCAATGTAAGACGGTTTGTAATTTCACTTTATGTCACGAGAGGACGGGGATGAACCGGAGATCTCTGACCATTATACCAAATGCGGCCCTGTCTTTCGGCATATACGATGAACACAGAAAAGTGTGCTTGAAATCAAGTTTGGTTGACACGTGCATTTCATTTGACGGACTGCCAACCAGTATGATTCGTATCTTGGTTACGATTCAAAATACGCCCTACTATATACGTAGACACAGCAGTTAGGAGCGATGAATTTGCGGCTACACAAATTCACGGTATGGGGCCCAAAAGAGCATAAATCCAAATCGCCAGGTCGCCCGGACGACTAAACTGCGTACGGTGTCGCCTAATAACTTTGGGTCGTCAGGATGGTACTTGCTTGAGGTCACTATTCTGGCGCTTATAAATTGTGATGTGGGGGAGGGGGACTTGATATTTGCGAATATCTGTTCAACCTGGTGTAAGCTAAGTCATGTCTGCGTCGTTTTCAAACACAGAAATAAGTTCTGCAATTATCCGTGCCATACATTACGAATCATTTTTAGGCGCGTTTCCAGGACTTCGAAAATCGACTATTAGCTTCGTAATGTCTTGTCAGTCCGTCCCTCTGTCTGTCCGTCCATTAGGAACAACTCAACTCTCACTAGAAGAATTTTCTTGAAATTTGATATCTGGTACTTTTCGGAGACCTGTACAGAAAACTGAAGTTCCGTTAAACTCTGACAAGAATAACGGGCACTTTACATGAAGACCTGGGGACCACGGTGGCACAGTGGTTAAGGTGCTGTGCTACAAATCGGAAGGTCGCTGGTTCGATCACAGCTGGTGTCATTAGAATTTTTCACTGATATAAAATCCTTCCGATCGCACTATGGCCTTGGGGTCGACTCGGCCTCTACAGTACCAAGAGTATTTCCTGGGGGTAAAAGCGGCCGGTACGTACGGCTGACAACCTTACCACCATCCTGTGCCGTTGTCATGAAATCTGGGAACCTTAACTTCCTGGAACCCGCTGGGCCACTCAGGGACTGTAACGGGACTGCTGTACCTTTACCTTTACATGAAGACCTACGTACATTTTTTGCCATATATCCGTCAATCCTTCTATAATGAGAAATGCTTCAGACAAAATTTGGAGAGATAATCAAAACACACATTTTATATTCAATAACTCCTCCCCCCCCCCCCCCCCCCCCCCCCCCTCAACCACCAAATCTAAACACACACAGTTAGATAAAGAACGAAAAACCAGCACAC
>Ga0131853_10004336_pt1 | contig 25424 bp, 26 predicted proteins | sample TergutLab28metaG_FD_92764 | JGI IMG/M metagenome (GOLD analysis project Ga0131853, IMG submission 92764) | Labiotermes labralis P1 segment gut microbial communities from Petit-Saut dam, French Guiana - Lab288 P1 (version 2) (version 2) | ecosystem: Host-associated > Arthropoda: Insects >... | reverse complement strand
ATGCCCGCGTTGACGAACAGCAGGTTCGGATCGTCGAAGATCAGCGAGGCGCTGGGCACCTCGGTGTGGCCCGCCTTGACGAAATGGTCGAGGAAGCGCCTACGGATCTCGTGGGTCTGCACCTGGTTCGTCCTTCACATGTCGCAGTGTTCGGCAGCCGACATCGACTCCGAGGTGCGAATCGGCCATTGGCAAGCTTAACGCGCTCGCGTGAACCGTTTATTCGCCGCATGCGGCGGCTGGTCGTCCGTGTCGCGGATCCACCAGGTGTCCGATTCGACCCGATTCAGCGGGCCGGCGCCGGATCGGGAACGGACAACCGGCCCCGACGCCGACGATCCGCGACGAAATGCCCGACGACGATGAGGCTGAGGAACGCCGCGAACGTGCACCACAACGACGAGTAGTCGGCCGCCTGCATGTAGGCGGCTGCGGCCATCGCGACGAAGTTCCCCACACCGAGCGCGATCACCCACCGGTACGAACTCATCATCGGGCCGCCGCACGTGGCGAACACGTACGGCACCGCGAGGAGCACCGCGGAGAACGGGACCCCCAACTGGTAGTCCAGGTTGTGGTCGATCACCGCGACGCCGATGTCGGGCTGGACGGCGAGGCAGGCCATGTAGACCGCGAGTGCGGCCCCGACGGCCAGCGGCGCCAGCAGCAGCGTGCGCCGGCGCGGATCGGGTTCCATCAGGCGCACCGCCCACGGCACGTAGAGCGGCAGGATCGCCCACGCGAACGTCACCCACGCGTGGACACCCCAGCCGTGCAGTTGTGCGTCGACGGCGTCGCCCAGTTTCAGCCAGGTGAGACCCTCGAGCGCCTGGTGGACGCCGAACAGCAGCGGTAGCGCGGCGAACGGGATCTGTCTCGGCTCCCGGACCAGTGCCAACGCGACCACACCCGCGGCGGCGACCACTCCCGCCCCGACGAAACTCGCGGTGGCGTTGAAGCACACCCCAGGATTGTGACACGGATCTCACGAGAGGCGAGTCACGCGCGCGTAGCGGGCGGGCGGTAGACCGACCGCCGCGGTGAAGTCGCGGGTGAAGTGCGCCTGGTCGTACCAGCCGAGAGTGACGGCCAACTCCGAAACGTCGCAACGCGGTTCCGCCTGCAGCGCATCGAGGGCGTCGAGCAGCCGGTACCGCCGGATGAGCCAGCTGGCCGTGAGGCCGGTGTAGCGGCGCAGCATGCGCTGCAGCGTGCGGTCCACCATTCCGTGGCGGCGGGCCAGCGCCGCGACGTCGACGACGGTGCGGTCCCCGGCCACGTCCTCGACGACGGCTCGCAGCCGCGCGTACCGCGGGTCCGGTACGGCCGGCAGCAGAGACCGAAGGATGGTGTCCGCTATCGCCGCACGTCCGGCGTCGTCGGATTCCGACAGCACCCGCTCGCGCAGGCCACCACCGTCGGGCACCGTGTCGGCCAGATCGGCGACCCCGTCGGTGAACCGGTCTGCCGGTAGCCCGGTCAGCGCCGTGAAACCACCGGGCCGGAACTTCACCCCGAACACGCGACCGCGGCCCGCGAGTTCGATCTCGAACCGTCGAGTCACCACGCCGTGCACCAGCGCCGACGGCAGCGGATGGCCGTGCCGCGTCGCCGCATCGCCCTCCTCCACCGACACGTGCACGGCCGGATAAGTCAGCACCGAGGAGAAATCGCGGCGGGGTCCGGCGAGGTCCCAGCGCACCGTCCAGTAACGGTCGACGTAGTCGGCGAGCTCGGGATGACAGGGCAACCGGTTCAGCCGGTAGGCCGAACCCACCTGGGCCGGGCGCACGATCCCCCGCGTCGAACTCTGCACCGGTGTCGCATCCGTCCAAGATCGCACCGGCCGATCGTAGGCAGGCTGACCGACATGAACGCAGCGAAGCGACCCGTCCCGGACGGGTACACCACCCTCACGCCCTTCCTCGTCGTCGACGGCGCGGCGGCCGCCATCGACTTCTACTGCGACGTCTTCGGCGCTCGCACCGTCTCCCGCAACGATCTGCCCGACGGCCGGATCGCCCACGCGGAACTGGACTTCGGCACCGGCCGGCTGCAGCTCTCGGACCCGATGCCCGACGCCGGCCTGATCGCGCCGGACCGCGACGCGCCCGTCAATCACTCCTACGTGCTCTACTGCGCGGACGTCGACCACACCTGGAAGGCCGCGGTCGAGGCAGGCGCACGCGCAGCCGAGGAGCCGTCCACCTTCGTCACCGGCGACCGGTTCGGGGCCGTCATGGACCCGTTCGGGCATCGCTGGGCGATCATGACCCGGGTCGAGGACGTCCCCGAGGACGAGGCACAGCGTCGAGTGAACCAGTGGCTCGCGGAGCAGCCCACGCCGTGAGAGACGGGCCGGTCCGGGGTGTCCAGGGCGATCAGCCGCCGCGGACGATCCGGCGCAGCTTCGGCACCCGGCCGGCAAGTTCCCGTTCCGCGCCGTGAGTGGTCGGCTCGTAGTAGTCGACGCCGACGAGTTCGTCCGGCGGATACTGCTGCGGCAGGACGCCGTCCGGGTGCTCGTGCGGGTACCGGTAGCCGACGGCGTTGCCCAGTTGCGCGGCGCCGGCGTAGTGGCCGTCGCGCAGGTGCGGCGGCACCAGCCCCGACTTGCCGGCCGCGACGTCGGCCATGGCGGCTCCGAGCGCCGCGATGACGGCACCCGATTTGGGTGCGGTGGCGAGATGGATCGTGGCCTGCGCCAACGCAAGTCGGGCCTCGGGCATCCCGATGAGCTGCACCGCCTGCGCGGCGGCGGTGGCGGTCTGCAGCGCGGTGGGGTCGGCCATCCCGATGTCTTCGCTGGCGTGCACGACGAGCCGACGGGCGATGAACCGCGGGTCCTCCCCCGCGGTGATCATCCGCGCCAGGTAGTGCAGGGCGGCGTCGACGTCCGAGCCGCGGATCGACTTGATGAACGCGCTGATGACGTCGTAATGCTGGTCGCCGTCGCGGTCGTAGCGGACGGCGGCCTTGTCGACGCTGGACTCGACGGTCTCGAGGTCGAGGACCGCGGGACGCTCGTCGGTCCGGTCGAGTGCCGTCCCGGCAGCGGCCTCGAGGGCCGTGAGCGCCCGGCGCGCGTCGCCCGCGGCCAGACGCACCAGGTGCTCGAGCGCGTCGTCGTCGATCTCGACGGACCCGCCGAGACCCCGCTCGTCGGTGCGGGCCCGTTCGATGACGAAGCGAATGTCGTCGGCGGTGAGGGACTGCAACTGCAGCACCAGCGACCGCGATAGCAACGGCGAGACCACCGAAAACGACGGATTCTCGGTGGTTGCCCCGACGAGCAGCACGATGCGGTTCTCGACCGCGGCGAGCAGCGCGTCCTGCTGAGTCTTGGAGAAACGGTGGACCTCGTCGATGAACAGCACGGTCTGCTCGCCCTGCAGTAGCCGACGACGGGCCAGTTCGATGACGCCGCGCACCTCCTTGACGCCGGCCGACAGCGCGGACAGCGCCTCGAATTTGCGTCCGGTGGCGCCGGAGATAAGCGACGCGAGGGTCGTCTTTCCGGTCCCGGGCGGGCCGTAGAGCAGCACCGACGACGCGCCGGATCCCTCGACGAGGCGCCGCAGCGGCGCGCCCGGCGCCAGCAGGTGCTGCTGGCCGACGACCTCGGACAGGGTCGCTGGCCGCATCCGGACCGCAAGCGGGGCGCCCGGGTTCGGCGTCGACGCCCGTGGGGGCAGCGACGTGAGCGGTTCGGGCTCCGCCGCGGCGGCGGGCGCCTCGAACAGGCCGGCCGCGTCGCCGGCCGTGCCCGGGTCGCCGAAGAAATCAGTCACACCCCGACGCTACTAGCCGGCACCGACGCCGAATCGCACCGCTCGCGAGATGTCAGCGGCCGAACAGCGACGCGAAGAAGCCCGGCTTGGCGGGCTGTTCACACTTGCAGCGCTGCGCCGCGGGCACCGACCGCATGACGCTGTCGACGTGCTGGCCGCAGCCGCCCCAGGTGGTCTTCGAACAGGTCTTGCAGGTGACGGGGTAGCACACGATGAATCTCCTCCGGAGTAGCTGGCGGTTTCCTCCACCATACCCCCTGGGGTATCCGATTCAATGTGCTCGTCCCCACAGCGGCCAGAGCCGGAATCAGCGGTTCGGCGCGTGCAGGCAGATGCGATCTACCGGACCGGACAGCTCGAGGCGTCGCGCCAGGACAGGGTTGTTCGTCGCCTGACTCGCGTGACAGGCGATCGCGGCGAGCTGCAGACCCCGATCGACCTCGACGTCGATCACGCCGTCGCCGGCCAGCGCGCCGAAGCCCGCATCGAACTCGGCGTTCAACGCGTCCGCCACGTCAGGCGCGACACCCCACTCGAGCACGTGCAGACCCTCGGACGCCGCTACCCGGAACGCGGCGGCGGTCGCCGCCCGATGGTCGGGATGTCCGGTGACGCCGCCCGATTCGAAGACCACGAGCGTCGACGCCGAACCGAGCGTGTCGAGCACCACGGCGTCGAGCGTCCCTGGATCCACCTCGTGCAGCCCGGCGTCGGGGAAGTCGCGCAGTTCGACGGCACCGATCCCCAGTCGCTCCGCCGCGTTCCCGAGCTCGGTCCGTCGGACGTCGAAGAGGTCGACACCCGCGCCGAGGGTGCTGGCCTCGCCACGCGTCAGGCACAGCACTCGGGTGTCCGCGCCCGCCGCGGCGAGCGCCGCGAGCACCGCGCCGAGGCCGAAGCTCTCGTCGTCGGGATGTGCCACCACCGCCAGCACCGCACCCCGAGCGGCCACGTCCCGCAACGCACTTCTTCCCGAGTCCTTGTTCACGTCGGCCGCCCCTTCCTTCGTCCCACCCAAGTCTCCCGAACCCATGGGGCGACTGGAGGCGATCCACGGAAAACCGAGGACGACCTGCGTGTCTTACAACGTATAGTCGACGGTCGAACCGGGAACTTTACGACGTAAGGAGCAGCATGGGATCACCCGCTGGACACAGCGGCGCCGATCGCACGATGGCCCTGCTGTGGACGACGCCGACCCTGGACGACGGCCCCGACACCGAGGACCGACCGGCGCTGACGCTCGACGCGATCGTCGAGACGGCGACGGCCCTGGCCGACGAGCGCGGCACCGCGGCGGTCCCGCTGCGCACGATCGGCGAGCGCCTCGGCTGCACGGCGATGGCGTTGTACACGTACGTGGGCGGCAAGGACGAACTGCTCGACGTCATGTACGACCGCGCGCACGCCGGCTTCGCGACGACCGCACCGTCGACCGTGACGGACTGGACGGACCGCCTGCTCGACCTGTACGTGGCGCATCCGTGGATGCTCGATCTCGCCCACACTCGGCCGGTGCTGGGACCGCACCAGCAGGACGTCTTCGAATCACTGCTGGGGACTGTGCTCCCGACCGGCATCGCCCACCGCGACGTCGCGGCGATCGCGTCGTCGGCGTTCTCCCTGACGGCCGCGGCGGCCCGGACGATCGTCGATGCCCGCCGGGTGACCGACGCGACGAGTTCGGGCGGCGAACAGCGGTGGGCCGAACGCATGGACGCCCTGGCCTCCGCGGCACCCGACTTCGCCGACCGGTTTCCGCTGTCCACCGCACTGATGGGCGCCGACGACCGCCAGGATCCCCAGATGGCAGGCTCCGGCGATGTCCCCGTGATGGAGCGCGCGGCGCGGGAGAACCTGCACCGGTCGGTCGAACTGCTGCTCGCGGGCGCAGAGAGGCTGCGGCCGAGCTAGCCGGCCCCTACTGGATGCGCTCGCGCAGACGCGCGACGACGAGCGAGGCGTGCTCGGCGATCGTGCCGTGCCCGGACTGCTCGGCGAACCTCGCCAGGCCCTCCCAGCGCGCGAGGAGAGCGTCGGCGCGCGGCGCCGACAGCTGATGTCCGCGCACCGCCGCGATCCGCGCGTAGTCCTCCGGCAGGAACAGGTAGGTGCTGAGCCACACCCACGCGAACTGGGCGTCGACGACACGCTCGGTGAGGAAGTCGTCGTCCGCGAGGGCCGGCCACATGCCGACCACCTCGGCGCGCCACGCCTCGGTCATCGCCCGGGCGCGCTCGTAGGACAGGTCGATGCTGCACAGGCACGCCGGGAACGACACCAGCGCGTACGCCAGGTCGAGGGTCGCGTCGCGGAACCCGCCCCACTCATAGTCGAGGAACCGGACGCCTTCGTCGTTGACGATGATGTTGTCGGGGCACAGATCGGACGGGCTGAACGCCCGGAATCGGCCACCGCCGAACAACTTCCCGGCCCGTGCCGCGATGTCCAGCACCTCCGGGGACACCTCAATGCCCAGGTGCTCGACCAGCAGATCGGGCACAACCTCGAGCGAGGCAGCGGCCTGCTCGGCCACCACGTCGCCGCAGTGCGCGACCTCCGCCCGTCGCAGCAGCGCGGTGAAGTCCTCCTCGCGACCGACGGTCGCGGCGTGCATGCGGCCCAGCGCCTGCGCCATTGCCATCAGTGAGTTGGTGACGGCGTCGGGGTCCGCGTGCTTGAGCAGCGACGCGAACGGCGTCGAATCACCCAGGTCGCCGAGCACGAGCAGTCGGGCCTCGAAGTCGTATGCCAACAGCTCCGCGCCGGGACGGCTCTCGGTCGCCAGCGCGGTCGCGAACTGGTACGAGACCGCCTCGCGGAGGAAGGCGACGTCGACCGCCGCATGATCCCGCACGTCGAAGTCGATCCGCCCGGTCCCGGGCTTCCTCGACGTCTCCCGGACCTGCTTGACCACCAGCGTGCGTGGAAGCGAGAACGGGTTCTCCGCGACACGCACACGGAGCACGATGGTCCGGCCGCTGCCCCCGAGGTCGACGGGGTCGACGAGGCGGACCGGCGCACCGGTCCTGCGGGTGAGCAACTTCTCTGCTGCGGCAACGACCTCGGAGAGGGGTTCCGCCAATATTGCGGTCATCGGTCACCAACCTACCTGCCCAATCCGACCAGGACCGGGCAATCAGGATCAGGGGCGCGGCACAAGCCCGGCTGACCTCGGCAAATCCTGAGTTACAGCTCGATCACGGGGCTTGTTCGACCGCTGCAGCATCAAAACCGCCACCGCGGCGATCACGATGCCCGTCAGATTGACTCCGAGCTGCAGCGCCGACATCAGCGCCACACGCCATTCGCCGACGATGGCGGCCACCGCCACGAAACCCGCCGCCGGCACCGTCGTGACCGAGATGAACACGCCCACCAGCGCCGCCGACTTCGCGGATACCAGCGCGAGCATGCCCGCCGCGCCCGCCAACAGGGCGACGACCAGCGACGACGGTCCGACCTGATAGATGAAATCGACCTCGTGGAGGTCCTGGATCGTCTCCAGGTTCACCCACCCGAACAGCTCGGCAAGCAGCGTGGCGAACGCGGTGACGACGATCGCGAAGGGGAAGCCGACCACGAGGGCGAGCAGCGATCGTCGCGCGAGACCGTACTTGCGGCGGGTCAGGGCGACCGCGAGGGCGGCGAGCGGACCGAACTCGGGTCCGACGACCATCGCGCCGACGATCGTCACCGGCGAGTCGGTGACGATGCCGACCGCCGCGAGCAGACACGCGATGGTCAGGAACGCCAGGAACGTGATGTTGAGCGTGGATTCCTCCCGGGTGCGGGAGATCAGCTCCTCCCACACGACGGAGTCGCTCGGGTCGCCTGGCGCCGCCCGCTCGGCGGCCCGGGCGGACGCCGACAGCACCGTCTCGATCGGCACGAGCGTGATAGCCCCCGTGCGTTCGATGCCGAGCTCGTGCAGCCGGGTGAGGACCTCGTTGGCGGACTCCCGGGCGACGTCCGCCTGGACGACGTCACCCTCCGGCTCGACGGCGGAGCCCCGCGCCACGGTGATGTGCGTGGCGCCGGGCTCCTCCTCGAGCAGTGCGAGCACCTCGTCGGTGCGGTCCACCGGACAGATCACGCGCAGGTGCAGCACGTGTGACTCCCCCGTTCTCCGGTCTCGGCGCGCGACGTCCTAGGCCGACGGCTCCGGCTTGACGTCGATGCCCGATTCCTTGCGCTGCAGCTCCGTGATCGGTGCCGGCGCGTCGGTGAGCGGATCCACACCGCCACCGGACTTCGGGAACGCGATGACCTCGCGGATCGAGTCGAGACCGGCGAGCAGTGCGGTGATGCGGTCCCAGCCGAACGCGATGCCGCCATGCGGGGGCGCACCGAAGGCGAAGGCGTCGAGCAGGAAGCCGAACTTCTCCTCGGCCTCCTCGTGGGAGATGCCCATCACCTTGAAGACGCGTTCCTGGATGTCCTTGCGGTGGATACGGATCGAGCCGCCACCGATCTCGTTGCCGTTGCAGACGATGTCGTAGGCGTAGGCCAGCGCCGAACCGGGATCGGTGTCGAACGTGTCGATCGACTCCGGCTTGGGCGAGGTGAACGCGTGGTGCACCGCGGTCCACGCGCTGTAGCCGAGGGCGACATCGCCGCTGGCGGTCGCGTCGGCGGTGGGCTCGAACAGCGGCGCGTCGACGATCCAGACGAATTCCCACGCGTCGGGATCGATGAGGTTCTGCTTGCGGGCGATCTCGCCGCGAGCGGCACCGAGCAGCGCACGCATCGCCTTGGTGGGGCCGGCGGCGAAGAAGATGCAGTCGCCGGGCTTCGCGCCGACGTGCGCGGCCAGGCCGTCACGCTCAGCGTCCGTGAGGTTCTTGGCAACCGGGCCGCCGAGGGTTCCGTCCTCGCCCACCAGGACGTAGGCGAGGCCCTTCGCGCCGCGCTGCTTGGCCCATTCCTGCCACGCGTCGAGCTGCTTACGGGGCTGGCTCGCGCCGCCCGGCATCACGACGGCGCCGACGTACTCGGCCTGGAACACGCGGAAGGTCGTGTCCTTGAAGAAGTCCATGCACTCGACGAGCTCGATGCCGAAACGCAGGTCGGGCTTGTCGGAGCCGAAGCGGCGCATCGCCTCGGCGTAGGTCATGCGCGCGATCGGGGTGGTGATCTCGTGGCCGATGAGCTTCCACACCGAGTGCAGGATCTCCTCGGCCAGCAGCATGACGTCGTCCTGGTTCACGAAGCTCATCTCGATGTCGAGCTGGGTGAACTCGGGCTGACGGTCGGCGCGGAAGTCCTCGTCGCGGTAGCAGCGGGCGATCTGGTAGTACCGCTCGATGCCGCCGACCATGAGCAACTGCTTGAACAGCTGCGGGCTCTGCGGCAGCGCGTAGAAGCTGCCCGGCTGCAGACGCGCGGGGACCAGGAAGTCGCGTGCGCCCTCGGGGGTGGAACGGGTGAGGGTCGGGGTCTCGACCTCGACGAACTCGTGGTGCGCCAGCACGGCGCGGGCCGCGGCGTTGACCTTCGAACGGAGCCGGATCGCGTGACCGGGGACCTCGCGGCGCAGGTCCAGGTAGCGGTACTTGAGACGCGCTTCCTCGCCGACCTGGTCGTCGAGCTGGAACGGCAGCGGCGCGCTCTCGTTGAGGACCTCGAGTTCGGTGGCGTTGACCTCGATGGCGCCGGTCGGGATCTCGAAGTTCTGGTTGCCCTCGGGACGCACCTCGACCACACCGGTGACCTTGACGCAGTACTCGGCGCGCAGCCGGTGCGCCTGCTCGAGCACGTCACCCGCGCGGAACACGACCTGGGACACACCGGACGCGTCGCGGAGGTCGATGAAGATCACCCCGCCGTGGTCGCGTCGCCGTGCCACCCAACCGGTGAGGGTGACGGTCTGCTCAGCGTGCTCGGGTCGTAGCGAGCCGGCCAGGTGGGTGCGCAGCACGGGAATCCTTTCACAAACTTCCAGCACAATGGTCGATCCATGCTTCCAGCACGGTCTTCTTTCTGCTGCGATCCTACGGAGCCCCCGCGTGTCATCGCCAAACGCGTGCCCGTATTGCTGGAAGTCTGTAACGGCCGGCACAGCAGATGTGGATGAGGGAGCCAACGCAATGACGTTCAACGACGGTGGATACGTCGATCCGGGACGAGTCTCGGTCGGCGGTGGCGGCGGTGGCGGACGCGGCGGCAAGTTCGTGCTGGGCGGTGGAGCCGGAGGCCTCGTCGTCCTGATCCTCGCGCTACTTCTCGGCGGCGATCCCGGATCGATCCTCGGCGGGCTGTCCGGCGCGACGGGAGCGCCGCCCGACACCGGGACGAGCGTCGTGAGCGGCAGCCTGGCCGAGAAATGCAAAAGCGGTGTGGACGCCAACCGGGACGTCGACTGCCGCGTCCTGTACACCGTCGGCAGCCTCGACGACGTGTGGGGAGTGCAACTGCCGGCCCAGGCCCGCGTCGCGTACGAGGCGCCGCATGTGCGCCTGTTCTCCGGTGCGGTCAACACCGGGTGCGGCTACGCGACCAGCGACGTGGGCCCGTTCTACTGCCCGGCCGACTCGACCGCCTATTTCGACACGAGCTTCTTCCAACTGCTCACCGACCGGTTCGGGGCCAACGACGGTGCGCTCGCACAGGAGTACGTGGCGGCCCACGAGTTCGGTCACCACATCCAGAACCAACTCGGGGACATCGGCCGTGCACAGCAGGATCCACGCGGCGCCACCTCCCAGGCCGTGCGCACCGAGTTGCAGGCCGACTGCTACGCCGGGATCTGGGCGCACTACGCGGCCACCGAGCCGCGACCGGACACCGGCGTCCCGCTTCTGAAGCCGCTCACGCAGGCGGACGTCCGTGATGCCCTCTCGGCCGCGTCGGCCGTCGGGGACGACCGGATCCAGCGGTCCGCCGGCGCCCGCGTCAATCCGGAGGGGTGGACGCACGGCTCGTCGGATCAGCGGCAGAAGTGGTTCCTCGCCGGCTACAACACCGGACAGGTCAGTTCCTGCGACACATACTCGGCGCGCGATCTCAACAAACCCGCCGCGCTGGGCTGAGCGCTCCCGCATAGCCTGTCTTCGGCAGTCGCCGAGACTGTTCCGACGACACTTCCCGGGAGGCCGACTGTGGCAACCGTGCACCGCGACCGCGCACTCGAGGCGCCCGGCGAGGTCGCCCTGCGCGACAGCCGCGTCGAGATGTCGTGGCCGGAGGTGGACGCGGCAGTAAATCGAATCGCCAACGCGCTGCGGGCGACCACGCTGGGCCCCGACCGCCGGATCGCGGTGTTCGCGCGCAACGCGGCGGAGACGATCCTGGCGCACGCCGGCATCATCCATGCGGGCTGCTCCCCCGTCCCGGCGAGCTTCCACCTGACCGCCCCGGAACTCGCCTACATCCTGGAGGATTCGCGGGCCGCGACTCTGTTCGTCGGGCCGGAGAACGCCGCGGTCGGCGCCGAGGCCGCACGACTGGCCGGGGTGCCGCTGGTGGTGGGCTGGCGCCTCCCCGACAACCGCGCCGCCGACGGGATCCTCCCGTGGGATGGATGGCTGGCGGCGGCGTCGGAGGACGATCCACCGTCCGACGTGCCGGCGCTGCCGTTCCTGTCCTACACGTCGGGTACCACTGGAACCCCGAAGGGCGTCAATCCCCTTGCGGGCAGCCCCGATCCGGGCGCGACCGTCGACGAGTACGTGCACTCGATGCGGACGCTGCCGCTCGCGCAGTGGCCCGGCCACCTAGTCGTCGGCCCCCTGCACCACACCGGACCGCTCGCGGGCGTGCGCCTGGTCGCGTGTGGTCGGCCGGTGACGGTGCTCGAGAAGTTCGACGCCGAATCGGTGCTCGCGACGATCGACCGGTACCGGATCGCGACGTCGCTGATGGTGCCGACGCACTTCCACCGACTCCTGTCGCTGCCCGACGAGGTCCGGGCCCGCTACGACGTCCGCTCGCTGAAGTTGGTCACCCACACCGGCGCCCCGTGCCCGCACGACGTCAAGCGCGCGATGATCGACTGGTTCAGCCCGGTGCTGTTCGACTCCTACGGCGGCAGCGAATCCGGTCCGCTGTGCGGCATCTCGTCGACGGACTGGCTGACGCGTCCGGGCAGCGTCGGGCGGGTGCGGCCGCCGTTCGTCCGGGCGGTCGCCGTGGACGCGGACGGCAACGAACTGCCGCCGGGCGCCGAGGGTCGGCTCGCGTTCGAGGAGCGCGACGGCCGGTCGGTCGCCTACCTAGGTGCTGCGCAGAAGACGTCGGACGCGCTGATCCGCCCCGGGCTGTTCACGCTCGGCGACGTCGGCTACGTCGACGACGAGGGCTTCGTGTTCATCACCGACCGCGAGACCGACATGATCATCTCGGGCGGTGTGAACATCTACCCGGCGGAGATCGAGCATGCCCTCCTCGCGCATCCGGACGTCGCCGACGTCGCGGTGATCGGGGTGCCCGACGAGGACATGGGCGAATCGGTGCTGGCGCTGGTGGTCCCTCGTGTCCCCGACCGCGCGCCGACGGCAGCCGACCTCGTCGAGCACTGCCGTTCCACACTGGCCGGCTACAAGGTGCCGCGCGCGATCGAGTTCCGCGACGACCTGGGCCGCAGCACGATGGGCAAACTCAGCAAGCGGGTGCTGCGGGCGCCGTACCGGACGGCGCACTGACCCGATCAGTTGGGCTGGTCGTCCGTTTCGGGCGTCGGCTCGGACTCGCCGCCCTCCTCGTGGACGAGTTCGTACCGGCGCCCGTAGGTTTCGACAATCGCCTGGATCACCGCCACCACCGGCACCGAGACCAGCGCACCGATCGCCCCGAACAGCGAGGCTCCGACGATCACCGACCCGAACGCGACCGCGGGATGGATCGACACCGTGCGGGCCGTGATCCGTGGATGGAGGATGTAGTTCTCGATCTGCTGGTACCCGGTCCCGAACAGCACTACCCACACCCCGTCGAGGGGGTGCGCTCCCGCCGCGATGATCGCCGGCAGCGCGATCGCGAGATACGTGCCGAGGGTCGGAATGAACTGCGAGACGACGCCGGTCCAGATCGCGAGCGGCAGCCAGTACGGCACCCCGATCACCAGGAAGAAGATTCCCGTGGCGACGGCGCTGCACGCCGCGAGGATCACCCGGGACACCACGTATCCGCCGGCCTTGTCGACCGAGATCTCCCACACCGTCGCGATGATCTTCTGCTGCCGCGCCGGGAACCAGCTCGAAATGGTGCGGCGCAGTTGCGGGCCCTGCGCCGACATGTAGAAGACGAACAGCAGCACCGTCGCCGCCTGGAACACCACCCCGACCAGGGTGGACACGATGCCGAGAACGCCGGGGGTGTACTTCTCGGCGAGGTCCCGGATGGTCTCGGGCGTGATTTTGATCAGGTCCTTGCCGGTGGCGAAGTTGGTGCCGAACGTGCGGTTTGCCCATTCGGTGACGCGGCTGAGGGCGTCCGGCAGGGCACCGAGCAACTGCGCGAGCTGGTCGGCGAGCAGCGCGCCGAAGATCGCGATGAACCCGATTGCGAACAGAATCGTCCCGACCAGAACCAACCCGGTACCCGCACCGCGGCGCAGCCCGAGGCGTTCCAGTCGGTCGACGACCGGTTCGATGGTGACGCTGGCCAGCCACGCGAGGAACAGCATGCCGAGGAAGCCGCGGATGTTGTGGAACAGCCAGCCCGCCATCTGATACCCGGCGACCGCAAGCAGAACGTAGAGGATCCCGATCCGCAGCGAGCGCAGGTCCGCCCTGCGGTTGTCGTCCGCCGACGACGACTCGCCCGAGCCGGTCGTCGCGTCGTCGCCGGCCATCGCACCCTCCGCCCCGAGACGATTGCTGCTCTATCGCGGGAACCTACCCGCCGCGGCGGGACTCGGCGGGCAAGTTGCGGGCCGTTCGTACGTCAGGGCACGGGAACCGGGACGTGTTCGTCGAGGAACTTCTGCGTCGCCGCGGCAATCGTGGACGCATGTGCACGGAACAGGTAGTGGTGACCGTCCAGCACCGTGACCTGCTGGAGGGACGGATTGCTGATTGCAGCCTCGTGCGAGGACTTCCATTCCGGGTCCACCGGAAGCGACGAGGACGCCAGGAACGACATGGCCGGCATCGACGGCGGGAAGGTGGCCCCTTCGATCGAGCGCACGTTCTCGGCTTCGTGGGCGGTCTCGCCGAGCATTGTCGGGTTCAACACCCAGGAGTACGACCGTAGATACAGCTTCTGCTGTTCCGGGGTGTACTCGTCGGCGTCGCCGAGGCTCTCCCGGTAGTCCGCCGCCAGCCCCAGGTAGTCGGTCTTCACGTCCAGGGCGATCAGGTCCCGAATCCCGCCGACGGCTGTCACGGCGGACATCCAGCTCGGCCACTCGGGGGTGCCTTCGGCAAGCTCGGTCGTGTAGCGCTCGTCGTCGAGTCCCACCACGGCCGCGACCTCGTCGGGTCGATGGGTGGCCCACCACATCGCATACAGACCCGAGATGGAATGGGGCATAAGCACGTAGGGGCCGTTCAGCCCCAGAGCCGCGAGAGTGGAACGGGTCTCGTCGACGATTGCCTCACTGGTGCGCGGGGCGTCGGTGCCGTCGCTGAGGCCCAGACCGAAGTTCTCGACCGTCACCACGGTGTTCTGCTCCCCGAGGCGTCGTGCGAGCGGTGCGAAGTCAAGAATCGGTGCGGGCGTACCCAATCCGGGCATGAGGACGATGGTGCGTGGACCCGAACCCTGGACTGCGACGCTCATCCGGTGCCCGTCCACGTCGACGTAGCGGTGCCCGGGGCCGATGGCCTGCTCGAGGGCTTGCTTGTCGCGAGGTGTCTGCCACCAGTGGACTGCAGTCGATGCAGTCACGCCGACGGCGGCCACCACGACCACACCGACGAGGATCCATCGGATCACGCGCAGCAATCGCCGCGGCGTCCGAACCGCACTATCGGACCCTCCGCTCGGAGAACCGTTGATCTGGCCCCCCGGTTCCAGGTCGATGGTCGTCGGATCAGGCCCCCCAGTGTCCGCCACGCGACCAACCTAACCAAGAACTCCGGGTGTGAACAGGACCGCAACCCTGGACGAACTCCACGTTTGCGGTATAGATTAATTATCTAATTGATTCAGCCCTTAACGAGGAGGGTTCCCCATGACCGAGGCGTACATCGTCGACGCAATCCGCACCCCCGTCGGGAAGAAGAACGGCGCGCTGTCGTCGATCCATCCGATCGACCTGGGCGCGACCATCATTCGATCTGCGATGACCCGCACGGACATCGACCCGGCGGCCGTCGACGACGTCGTCTTCGGCTGCGTCGACGCGATCGGTGGCCAGGCCGGCAACATCGCACGGACGTCGTGGCTGGCGGCCGGACTGCCCGAGGAGGTGCCCGGCACCACGGTCGACCGGCAGTGCGGCTCGAGTCAGCAGGCGCTGCATTTCGCGGCGCAGGCGGTGATGAGCGGAACCGCCGACCTGATCCTCGCCGGCGGCGTGCAGAACATGAGCCGGATCCCGATCTCCGCGGCGATGACCGCCGGCCGCGAGTTCGGGTTCGACGACCCGTTCTCAGGGTCGACCGAGTGGGCACGACGCTACGGCGACCAGGAGGTGTCCCAGTTCCAGGGCGCCGAGCTGATCGCCGAGAAGTGGGGCATCAGCCGGGAGGACATGGAGCGCTGGGCGCTGCGCAGCCACGAACGGGCGCACGCGGCGATCGCGGACGGCCGGTTCGCGCAGGAGATCGTGCCGGTCGGCGATGTCACGGTCGACGAGGGGCCGCGCGAGACCAGCCTCGACGCGATGGCCCGGTTGCAGCCACTGCGCCCCGGCGGTCGCCTCACCGCCGCGCTGGCCAGCCAGATCTCCGACGGCGCGAGCGCAGTGCTGGTGGCATCGGAAGCGGCGATCAAGGCGCACCACCTGGTTCCGCGCGCCCGGATCCACCACATGAGCGTGCGCGGGGCCGACCCGATCTTCATGCTCAGCGCACCCATCCCGGCAACCGAGTACGCGCTGCGGAGGACCGGCATGTCCATCGACGACTTCGACGTCGTCGAGATCAACGAGGCGTTCGCCTCGGTGGTGCTCTCGTGGCTGGCCGAGACCGGCGCCGACCCCGACAGGGTCAACGTGAACGGCGGCGGTATCGCGCTCGGACACCCACTGGGCGCCACGGGAACCAAGCTGTTCGCGACCCTGCTCAACGAGCTCGAGCGGACCGGCGGGCGCTACGGGCTGCAGACGATGTGCGAGGGCGGCGGCACCGCGAACGTGCTCGTCGTCGAACGCCTGGGCTGAGTCCGTTACGAGCCGAGTCCGTTCAGAACAGGGTGGGGTCCGGGGCCGCACCGGCTCCCACGAGTTCGCGCCGCGGGGCCGCGGGCGTGTCGCGGTGCTCGGACCGCTCTCCCAGCCCATACTTCTCGACCATCGGCTCCACGCGCGCCTTGAGCCACGCCTTGTACTCCGGGGTGACGTACGCACCTCGGCCGTACAGCTGCCGATATCGCCGCACCAGCGCCGGATGCTCGGACGCGAGCCAGTTCAGGAACCAGCCTCGGGTGCTGCCGCGCAGGTGCATCGGAAAGATCGTCACGCCGGTGGCCCCGGCGTCGGCGATCGCGGACAACAAGCCGTCGAGGTGCGCGTTGGAGTCGGTGAGGTACGGGATGACCGGCGCGACCATGACATTGCACGGCAGGCCTGCCTCGGTGACGGACCGGATGAGGTCGAGGCGCGCCTTCGGGGACGGAGTACCTGGTTCGACAGCCTTCTGCAGTTCGGGATCGTGGATTGCGAGCGACACTCCGATCCCGACCGGGACCTGCTCCGCGGCCTGCCGCAGCAGCGGCAGATCCCGTTGCAGCAGAGTGCCCTTGGTGAGAATCGAGAACGGCGTGCGCGATTCCGCGAGCGCCCCGATGATCGCGGGCATCAGCCGGTACCGCCCCTCGGCACGCTGGTAGGGATCGGTGTTGGTGCCGAGCGCGACATGCTCGCGCTTCCACGAGCGCCGCGCCAACTCCTTGCGCAGCACCGCCGCGACGTTCATCTTGACCACGACCTGGGTGTCGAAATCACGCCCGGAGTCGAGGTCCAGGTACTCGTGCGTGGGTCGCGCGAAACAGTAACGGCAAGCGTGGGTGCATCCGCGAAAGGTGTTGACCGTGAAGCGGAACGGCAGTGCCGATTCCTCCGGCACCTTGTTCAGCGCACTCTTGCACAGCACCTCGTGGAACGTGATCCCGTCGAATTCCGGCGTCCGAACACTGCGCATGAGCCCGGCTCGTTCCAGCCCCGGGAGCGCATCGTCGTTCGCGTCGAGCGTCTGCCCCTGCCACCTCATGAATCAAGTCGAACACGCGTGCGAACAAGTGTCAACAGAATCGTCGAAATCGTGTTCGAACGGTGCGCGCGCGGGACTCGCCTGCCCGCCTGACAGAATCTGCGCCATGACCAGAAAGAACATCTCGTCCGGTTCCGAGTGGGAGCCCAAGATCGGCTACTCGCGCGCGGTGCGCATCGGCAACCAGATCGCCGTGTCCGGCACGACGTCGCCCGGTGCCACCCTCGAGGAGCAGACCCGCGGCGCGCTCGCGACCATCGCCGCGTCGCTGACCGAGGCCGGCGCGTCGCTGTCCGACGTCATCCGCACCCGGATGTACCTGCGGGACATGTCGAAGTGGGAGGAGGCCGCTCTCGCGCACGGCGAGGTGTTCGGCGACGTCCGCCCCGCCACGACGATCCTCGAGGTCAGCGCCCTCATCGACTCCGACCTGCTCATCGAGATCGAGGCCGACGCCGTCGTCACGGACTGATCGCCGACGACCCCGGGCCGCCCGCCGAACACTTCGGCGGGCGGCCCGCGCCGTTCGACGGCGAGAAGCCGAGACGCGGAAGGCACAGCGGCTCAGAACATGAACACGCCGCGCGCCGCGAGCCACGGGATCGGGTCGGTCTTGATCCCACCGGGCAGGTCGACCTCGAAGTGCAGGTGCGGACCGGTCGAGTTACCGCGGCTGCCGACGTTCGCGATCCGCTGCCCGGCGGACACCCGCTGCCCCACCGAGACGAAGTTGACGTCGTTGTGGCCGTAGGTGGTGATGGTGCCGTCGTTGTGGCGGATTCGGATCCACAGCCCGAATCCCGATGCGGGGCCGGCGTTGATGACGGTGCCGTCGGCCGCGGCGAGGATCGGCGCACCCATCGGAGCGGCGATGTCGATGCCCTGGTGGCCGCCGCCGAAACGTGTCGTGATGGGGCCGGACGCGGGCCTGACCACGCCGCCCAGCCCGAGGCTGCCGAAGGGCAGTCCGGAGCTCGATCCGAAATCGAGGCTCTGCAGGCTCCGCACGGCACCGTTCACGCTCTCCACCACCCCGGCGGCATCGTTCAAGAACTGCGTGACCTCGGCCGATCCGATCGCCGGGAGCGCGGGCTGCGCCGCCGCGGTCGATCCGGAACCGATCACGAGTGCGCCCGTCAAACCCGCGGCCGACACGACACCGACGGCCATGCGCCGGATTCCCCACTGCCACTTCGAACGTCCCATTCCCACACCCTTCCGTCTAGCGTTTGATCGGTTCGGGAGAACCTCATCGCTACGAATCTCTGAGAGGAACAACTTCCATACCCCGGCGGTGCCCGCAACTCGAAGGACGTCGACGATGCCTCCCCCGACGACCCGGACCGACCGCCGACAACGCTTCGAGCAGCACACTTTCCGCGATTCGGAGGTCCGTACCCACGCGAGAAAGAAATCTTTCGCCGCCGCCGGACACCGGCCCATCGACCACAGCCCCGCCGCTCGAACGCCATGGGCCGGTGCGGCCGGGACGCGGGTAGCGGGAACGGCATCTGGTCGGATCCGCCTTTCGAGGTGGACAGCTGCGAACGTCGTGCGCATCCCGGGCAGACCGGGCGTCATACCTGTGGGCCGACCATATCGGGAGCCGCGCATGCGTGTTCGCGGATTCGGCAAGCCGGATGCCGTCCCACCGCTCGATGACGGCCCGGTCGGTCAGCGCTGCCCGGCTACGGCGCCTCGATCCCGTCGATGATCGACTGGACCACGGCGCCGTACCGCCGGACCAGATCCTCGGTGTCGATCGCTTCGGCGGGCAGGAGTCCGACCGTGCGGATGCCACTGGCGAGACCGAGGAGCACGGCGACGATCATCTGGGTGGGCAGCTTGCCGTCGGACGTGTCGCCGATCTTGCCGGATATACCGCGGATGTATCGCTCACGGGCATCGGTCTGCGCCGCCTCGCGATCCGGCGCCTCGTGGATGAGCAGCGGCATCATCACCCACGGCTCGGACTCGTCGGCGTCGCGGCGCTCGACGATGTTGCGAACCAGCCGATAGCCCGGCGCCTCGTCCTCGCAGAAGTGCGGATCATCCTCGGCCGACGGCAGAGCCGGGGCCGCCGCCTTGTACAACTCGGCCTTGCTGCCCATCATCTTCATCACCATCGCCGGCGAGTAGCCGGCCAGTTCGGCGACGTCCTTGATCGTGGTCGCCGTGTAGCCGCGCTCGGCGAAGAGCCGACGGGCGGCGTCGATGATGTTGTCCCGCGTGGACTTTCCGCTCACTCCACCAACCCTAGTCACGATGCCGTCTCGACCTGCGCCTCCGCCGAGGCCTCGACGACGGTGGACACACGCACCGTCGAGGACCGACGGGGAATGAACCACGCCACCGCCGCCGCGAGCAGGGCCATGCATCCGGCGACGGCGAACACGGTGCGGAAGGCGTCCAGTGTCGGCAGCGGAACGCCGGCGATCTCGACGGTCATGGCGGTCAGGAGTGCTGTCACGACGGCACTGGACGTCGACGTTCCGATCGAGCGTAGTAGCGAGTTGAGACCGTTCGACGCGGCGGTCTCGGTGATCGGCACCGACTGCATGATCAGGATCGGCATGGCCGAGAACGTGATCGCGGTGCCGACGTTGACGACCATGGCGCCCAGGATGATCAGGGCGATCGACTCGTTGAACGAGAACCGGATGACGTATGCGGCCGCCAGGATGAGTGCGCCGGTGATGAGCGTGGTGCGCGCACCGAACCGGCTGGTGATCTTCGCCGACACCGGCGAGAAGACCACCATCGACAGCCCCGCGGGCACCATGCACAGCCCGGCGGTCAGCACGCTGAGCCCGAAGCCGTAGCCGGTGTTCTCCGGCATCTGCAGCTGCTGCGTGGTCGAGAGCATGTTCGCGAACATCGCGAAGCCGACGATCATCGATGCGATGTTCGTGAGCAGCACCGGACGACGCGCCGAGGTGCGGAGGTTCACCATCGGGTCGGTCACCCGCAGCTGGTAGGGAACCCAGATCGCCAGTACCACGGCAGCCATGGCGAAGCAGCCCAGGGTGCGGCCGCTGCTCCAACCCCACGACCCGCCCTTCGAGATTCCGAGCAGCAGTGCGGTGAGCGCGGCGGACAGGATGATCGCACCGAGGAAGTCGAACCGTCCCGGCGAGCGGACCTTCGATTCCGGAACCACGAACGCAACCGCGGTCAACAGCAGAGTGCCGGCCGCCGCCGAGATCCAGAAGATGGCGTGCCACCCGAGGTGGGGATAGATGATGCCGGCGAGCGGGAGGCCCAGCGCACTGCCCATGCCGAGCGTCGCACTCATGAGAGCCGTTGCGGCCGGAACCTTCTCGCGGGGCAGTTCGTCACGCAGAATTCCGATACCCACCGCGATGAGCGACGACGCGAATCCCTGCATGCCGCGCCCGATGAGCACCGTCACGAAGGTGCCGCCGATCGCGGCGAGCAGCGAGCCGCTCACCATCACCGTCATCGACACGAGCATCATGCGCTTCTTGCCGACCATGTCCGCCAGGCGCGAGACGATCGGGGTCGCGACGGCCGCGGTCAGCAGCGTGGCCGTGACGAGCCAGAACGAGTTGTCGGCGCTGATGTTCAGAATGTGCCGCAGATCCGGCAGCAGCGGCACGACCAGCGTCTGCTGCAGCGACACGAGCGTTCCGCACAGACAGAGGACGGCCGTGATGAGCGCGCTCGAGCGACGTGGGGCGCCCTTCTCCTGTGAAAGCGGGGCGGAAGCGGAAGGTGCGGCCAATGGATGATCTCCGAGTATCTGGAGCGGTCGACGGCCGTCGGGAGGCGGCCACCGTAACGACCATGGTGAATGGACGTTCACCCGAGAGTGAACACCCATTCACCACGCGGGAGCAAATCGTCGCCCCACTCCGAGGGAGATGTGATCTCTCACGACAGAAGGCGGAGCCCGCACAGGGCTCCGCCTTCCGACACCGCGTCAGGAGCGCTTACGAGCCCGATCCGGTCGACCCGCTCGAGTCGTTGGAACCGAGCGAGCCACTGGATCCCAGCGAGCCGCTCGAGCCGCTCGAGCCGCTGGAACCGCTCGGGTGAAGCGACCCTGACGAGCCCAGGGAACCGGTCCCGCCCTCGTCCAGCAGGGGCAGGAAGGTGTCGGCGATCACCTGGTGTCCCGTCGGGTTCGCGTGGATGTCTTTGTACGGCGTGCACATCCAGGTCCACTCGCAGATCCGCGCCACGTTCGTCGGCAGCGTGCCGAAGACGGGGACGTCGACCGGCGTGAAGTCGTTGTTCGAGAACGCAGTCAACACGTCCGCCGTCTTCCAACCGGCCGACGAGTTGGCACTCGTGATCGTGCTACTGAACAGGTTGTTCAGCGCGGCGGTCCCTGCCGCCACCACGCGACTCAGCCCGCCCTCGAGCCAGCCCGCAAGCGCCGGGTCGTAGTAGTTCATACCGACATATCGCGGCTCATTACCGCCGGCGTCACGCAGCTGAGTGTTGATCTTGGTGAGGTTCTGATCCACCGTGGCGAGCGACTGCGTGATGCAGCCGACATCCGGAACGCCGGACGAGCCGAGCGAACCGGAGCCACCCGAGAGGCAGTGATAGACGTCGTTCGCGCCGATGGTCTCGGTGACGTACTTGACCTTGCCTTTGTGCGCCTCGAGGAATTTCGTCGCGGCGTCGAGCTGCGACGTCGCACCCGTATAGGTGCATTTGCCGCCGTTGATCATCGATACCGTCGTCTCGCCGTCACATCCCAGGTTGACGAATTCGAGATTCGGATCCGACGCCTTCAGGGTGTTGTAGATGTCGTTGGTGTAGGACACCGGCTCGTTCTGCCCGGTGTTCGGCTGGTAGCCCGCCGCCAACGAATCACCAAGCGCCAGATAGTAGGTGGATCCCCCACCGGGACCCGCCGCAGCAACCGCGGGCAGTCCGACCGCCCCGATCGCCACCGCCGCGGCACACACTACGGAACGCAGAACCTTCACACGCATGTCGACCCCCTCATCGTGAACCGATTGGGCCTCCGGAACCGAACTCCCCGGCGGCACTGGGCGATACCCCGACAGCGTCGACCTCTGTAACGGTCGGCACACGAGAATGTAACAGCCACAACGAAGGTCGTCCGGCTAAGTCCGGAAAGAGAGAAACAACCGGATGGGCCGCAACGGGGATCGGTGAGTGTCGGCAGTCAGGAGAGGTCGACGAGTCCCTGGACGATCGATCTCCAGACACCGTTGACCACGTTATGAGGAAATCCGAGCAGACCGCCGATGGCGTGGAATGCGAGGTCGAAGGGAGCCAACACGACCACCGCGCTGGCAGTGACAAGGAGATCGTTCACCGCGATGCCTTCGAAAGCCATACCGAGAGAGCCCATGGAATCTCTTTCCTTCCAGTGGAATGCAGACAAGGAATGGTGTCGCATTGTCTATCGGATATCCGTTACGAAACAGCGCGGGAAAGGAGGTCTTGTGCCGCAATGGCCACTATCGTCGTCACCATGCGCGGGACGTATGTGGGCGTGGGTGCCGCGCTGGCCGTCCTGGCGGCAGCCGGCATGGTCTATCTGCATGAACGACCGCCGGAACGGCCCGCTTCCGCACAGATCGTCCCGCACGTGACCTGCCTGGATCCGGGAATGTTTCCCGGCCGCTTTCCGTCCCCGGTTTCGCAGACCTACTCCTTTCCCGAGCCGGGAACCGTCCCAGACGGTTTCGATCCTGTGGCCGTCGTCGTATGTACTCCGGTATCGAGCAAAACCTACTTCGAATCCGATGGGCAGACCCCAGCCGGAACGTCAGAAGTCGTGAACGAAGAACGCCGCGAAGGTGACTTCGATGGACTGCTGGCCGCGCTGTCCGAACGATCGGATCCGCAGGGTTGGTGGATCGAAGCCTGGGCAGGGAGAACACATCAACCCGCGACCCATTGCGCCCCAGGAACGGCATGCCCGCTGCTCTGGCTGGTCGACCACGACGGTCGCGCGATCCGACCCTGGATACCCCTCGACCGTTCCGGGAGGCCGAAAGTTGCTGCGCACTATGCGATTGCGCAACTGCCCTTCGTTGGACAGATACCGCACCACCTCGACGTGCCCGCCGAGACCTTCTAGGACTCGGGAGACGGTGCGGGCCGACTGACGCATGTCGCGGTCCAGCCTGAGCACAGGGCCGGGGTCACTCCGCTATCACCGGAGGTGTTCGAGATGGACTACCCGCTGATCTACTGGCTCCTTTTCCCCCGTTCTTCAACGAGTGGGACCGAGCACGGATCCTCGAATTCTGGCCATGTTGGGCTGGCGGCTACTGCAGGTAGATGAAGCTCGCTGAACGAAGAAGTGCGACAGCAGGACAGCGAGGGCGTGGCCGCATTTGAGGGAGTAGGTGCGTTCCATCTGCGCGATCGGCGCGAGCAACGCGACGGCGAGTAATAGAGTGACCAAACCTGGCCCCAACTGTTCTTGGAGGTCGCCATGTTCGGCTTCGTTCGCCGATCGGTCGCCTGCGCCTTGATCGGGGCCGGTTCGGTTCTGATGTCGGCGGCCGTCGCCTCCGCAGCGATCACCGTTCCGTTCCAGATCAACCCAGCGCCGTTCGGAAACCCGTACGGCAGCCTCGACGTTCCCTCGGTCCGCTGCGTGGCCGTGGTCGGCGAACAGCCTGGGACCGTGACGATCACCGGCCCAAAGGAAGGCTGGTGGGGGTGCCTTCTCCCGGGCGAAGTGCACTGGCTGAACCTGTCGAGCGGCGCCTCCGGCTCCGCCCGGATGTCGGCCGGGGTGGACGGACGCCCGGCAGCGGTGCTGCCGACCGGGACCGGGCAGGTCGTCGTCGCCGCCACTTCCGACGCCGGCCCATACACACCGGGCGTCGTAACCGCCTACGTTCCGTAGTCGACTGCCAGAGGAAGCCCGGAAGCGATCGATATCGGCCGCCGGAGGCGGCTTGCCCGAACCGATCTTCCGAAACCGGCCCGAAACTCCTGGTCGAAACTGGCGAAACCTGACCACCGGCGCCGAGGGCACCACAGTGCTCCGGTACGCGGTTCCCGACACCACCCGGCCGGTCGCACCGGACGGGTGGTGTCGATACGGCCCCGCGACGGTGTCCACGGGCAGCGGAACGGTCGCCGAGACGGCCGATGTCGGGGCGCCCCTGCCCGCGCCCGCGTATCAGATCCTGATCACCCCGGGGCTCGACACCTTCCAGGTCCCCTAGTCGGGTGCGTCATGCGATCTTTCGGGAATGGAAGAGGGCCAGCCGCTTTCGGCTGGCCCTCTTCAGGTCTGTCTGCGGTTCAGTCAGCTGGGGAAGTCGCTGCTGCGGCGAGGATGTGGGCGAGGTCGCCGGGGCGGCTCCACATGGGCCAATGCCCGGTCGGGAGGTCGATGAGGTCAACATGGTCGAGGTTCGACACCTCGGCGAACATGGGATGACCCGCGTTGGCCAGCTCCATTATCTGCGCGCTCGGAATCGAGCAGCACACCAGAGTTGTCGGAACCGCCAGACGCTCATCGTTGGTGAGCTTCACTTGCTGGCGTAGCACGGGACCGGGTTCCGGAACGGCCCTGGCGCGAAAGCGCTCGAGAGCCTCGGTGCTCAGGCCCTCGAGGCTGGCCTGCGCCCCGAGCGCGTCGAAGGGCGGCAGGGGAAACTCGTCCAGATCCTCGGGCGCATCCGGGGCGAAGACACTGCCGGACGCGACGGGCCCACTATCGACCCACACCACTCGGCGGACGAGTTCAGGATGCTGATCGAGCACAAGGCTTACCGGCGCGTTAGCTCCGCTGTGCGCCACGATGACTACCGGCTGGGCCTCGGAAGCCGAGGCCTGGGTCATTGTCTGCTCGATCGCCGTCGCCTGGTCATCGAGCGTCCTGGACGCTCGCTCAGGGTCCCGCTCATCGAGGCCGGGAAGCGTCATCGGGATGGTTCGCCAGCCGTCAGCGGTCAGGTGTTCCAGCACCTCGTCCCATGCCCAAGCCCCCAGCCAATGGCCAGCGATCAGGATGATGGTCGGGTTGCTCGCGTTTGTCGTCACACCACGATGCTCTCAAGCCTCCAGGACAACCGTATGTCACCATTTTGGCATGCTTTTTTGCCGGGGCCGGAAATGAGCCGGGGTGGGAAATGAAGAGGGCGGAGCGGCTCCACGCCCTGTCCGAGATGCTGCGACGCAGCGGACCGCGTGGATGCACTGCTGAGCGACTGGCAAAAGAGTTCGGCGTGTCCGTGCGGACGGTCAAGAGAGACCTCACCGCACTCGAGAACAGTGGCGCGCTGATCTGGTCGCGCCCGGGCCCCGGCGGTGGCTACGGGCTGGTCGCCCGAGGCACCCT
>Ga0131853_10004335_pt1 | contig 25428 bp, 10 predicted proteins | sample TergutLab28metaG_FD_92764 | JGI IMG/M metagenome (GOLD analysis project Ga0131853, IMG submission 92764) | Labiotermes labralis P1 segment gut microbial communities from Petit-Saut dam, French Guiana - Lab288 P1 (version 2) (version 2) | ecosystem: Host-associated > Arthropoda: Insects >... | reverse complement strand
TGTTGTCATTGTTTTTGTATACCACCACCACCACCACCACCACCCCCCCCTCCTCCCCCCCCTCCTCCTCCTCCTCCTCCTCCCTCCTCCTCCTCCTTCTTCTTTAGTGGTTGAAAGTTTTGGCCTTCTCAATGACATCTTTCCATTTCCTGCGATCCTCGATGCAGGTTATCCAATTTTTAACCTTCACTTATTTTGGAACCTCAGGATTATGTAAATAACGGCATGATTTTGCGCAGTGGAAGTAAAGTGACATCAGAATTGATTGTGAACTGTTGCATCAGTGTACTATCAATTCTGAAGGGTTTTCGTGCTTGTGGTAGGTTAAGCCCATGACAGCAGGCAGAACATGTATAACTCAGCAGTGTTATTGGTTGATCGTGACTCATGGATGTAACCTACCTTATGACTGGTTGCCATACACAATGCTGACAGAAGAATAAATGGCGCGGAATGTCTTGTGCACTGAAACTCTGATTTTAATTTCTTTTCCTGTTTTTTATTTCATGTCACATAAAATAAATGTAAACGTATAAATTTAACATGGACTGAAGAAAAGCATAGTTAAGTTGAAGAATGGAATGAATATAATCTTCATGTAAACATAGTTGGAAGTTCCTGTTTGATTTTGCCACATCCCCCATTTCAGGTTTTTGTCAGTTGCTTGTATAAAACAGCTTGTTTCGCAGACAGATCTGAAATTAGGTTTCTGCTATATGTGCATACATGTGTGGGTGTGTATGTGGGTGCACGCACATGCACACCTGAATGTGGGTGTGGGTGCGCATGCGCACACGTTAATGCATGTGGGTGTGGGTGCATATGCGTACACATGCATGCATATGTGTGTGTGAGGGTGGGGGGAAGGTTATATATGTATGGACTCTGCTTTGTCTTGCCGATATGTTGTTCTTCAGAAAAGCCCATGTGCATTGTATCATATACACCAAAGTTCACTGGAATATAAAAGCACACAGCTGATAATGTTTAGTGTTTTATTAGTTGGTCCGAGAAGAAGCTACAGAGTGCAGAGTGCATGGGCAAGAAGAGTCCAGCTTATGACCATTTACCAGAAAACCTGTATAACAATTATTGCTGTTTTGGTGGACAGGGCTTTGAATTTTGGTTGAGTCACTCCTTACCAGTTGATCACCTTGAGAAACTACTGCTGAAACATATGTCTAAGTTCTTCTACCCTCTGGGACTGCTGCTGTTCTGTAAGACTGGTAACAATGGGGAAGAAGAAGTTGAAACCCAGAAACAAGCTGTATCTATGCTGAACCATCTGTCCGCTCGGTTTTGTCTTCAACTCTGCTCCAACCTGCTGAATCACATCGACCAAAGTAAGTCTTCATTCTACAGGATGAGGAAATGAAGGCAAAATCTGCTATCGAAAATTTTTGTGGCATAGTGTGCTGCTTAAGGAGCTAGTACACCCTTATAAATAGGGCCATTCACAGAAGGCAGCATATGCCGGTCCTGGGTGCAATTAAATTTTATATGGTGGCACCTAGTATTTGTGGGTCCCGAATGTGGAATTTGCTCCATGTCACCCTTCCAGCACCTAGAATTTTGAAGTGGTTTCTACATTTTTGGAAAATCTATGTGCCACTGTCCTAGGAGGAAGCTGTTGGAGAGTGGTGGTACTAAGCACAGTATTTGGTTAGAACACCTTGCTTGCTGTTAAAGTCAGTGTAGTTTGAATACTAATATTTTTAGATACTGATTATGTCACTGGAATGATAGGTTCCCATTTCTTGGGGACTTGTTCCTGGGAGTGTTCAGTCAAGGGAAGATTATTGTAAATTAATGGGAAGAAGTGATACTGCATATGTAGCTATTATTATGATATTTTGTAAATTAGAGTGAATGTTTTTATTTACAAACCTGTTACAATATCTGACAGTTTATTTATACATTTTTTGTGTGTTTCATAAAGTAGTACATGAGATGCATGTCAGATGGTGCCTTACTTTAACTGATAACACATTGCAGGTCAGATCACAAGTGCTTGTAGAGTACAATTTTATATGCAGTTCTAGTATAAAAATGAGAAGTTTTTTGGTAAGGATATGTTGAAAATTTTTATGAAAGGCGTCCCATTGTGTGACTTGTGCTATTTAGAGACAGATTGTTGTTTGCAAAACAGTGTGTGTGCATTGTAGCACTTTTGGTTGTAGTCTGAAATCATAAGTAGGAAACCAGTACATGATTGTAATGATCATAATTTGTGTGGCATCAGAGCTTTAGTTTCACTACCTACATTTAATGGAGGTACCATACCCTAAAGTTCCTTGTCCATTTTTAATTTCTCATTAGAAAAGGCCTATCCAGAATACATCGAACTTCTAGCTCAAGTTACTTCAGTACAGACATCACCAGGGCTAAATGGATGTTGTCTGACAGCTCAAGGCCCATCACAGTCACCTGAGCAGCTTATGGAAGCCATATTAGAGGGGCTTGGTGCAATGAAGGGGCTTGGAGGATCCTTGGGCCAGACTTGTATCACTGTCCAGGAAGAGGTATGTAACAATAATATGCAACATCTTGTATAAGATATTGGAATGAATTTTAGATCTCTTTCTAAATTTTTCACTTAGTAGTAGCAGTAGTAACTACTGTAAAGCATCTTATTCAACCTTCGGGCCTCTCCAGTGGGTACCGTGGGCTCTTACACCATGGGTATTTTAGTAGGAATGTAAGGCTATGTCCAGGTGTGTAATATGTTGAACTTGTACTTCCAAGTCCCATACATGTGCCCCTGTGACCTGATGCTTAAGCACAGGAGCAAATGTGCCTTTCAACTTTCTAGGCTTCCTGCCTCACTTTTGATAACAAATATAATGGCCAATATAAGAGCTATTCTGCTTAATCATCTAAGTCTTAAAATTACAAAATTGCCTGGTAGAATATTTTAAAATGCTGATTTTATTATTCTAGAAACACAGCCTTGACACCAAACGGAAGAATTTAGCCTAAACATACCACAACTGACAAGGTGTGATTGGATCAGTCAGCACAATTTTATTGCACGGTTTAAACTGTGGAGTAGCACTTTTGGCACAGACCTGTACAGAATTGTCTCATGCACATATTGGCATGACAGTACCACCTCTCTTTGCATATAAGTTACAGATTTCTTCATTTAAGGTTTTCCCTTAGCATTTATAATTTTGTTGTCCCAATTATGTGAATTTAGAATTTACTTTGTTTTATTGTACTTTATAGCATTACAATATATTGTCTCCTAAAACCATCATATATGAGTATTTCACAGTGTTAGATTAAAAAATGCACTAGATTCATTTTGAAAGTGCTTACCTAGCGTTGTTAACAATAGCCATAGTGTGTTTAAATTTCATTTATCTGTACTGGCAGGTACCAGAAGCTTGTAAGGACCTCTCATCTGAAACAACGAAACTGGAGCAACTTCTAGCATTCTCTTGTGGTCATCATTATGGGCAGTCAGTATTTCACCATTCAGTTCTTCCAGAGCTGGAACTTGGCCTGCTGCAGTTACATCATCCCCTTCCTAACACTGCAAGGGTTCTGAAAGGTTTGTTTTGTTCCAACTCTCCAAATCTCCATCTTGCATGCCCACGATGCGTGCTGAGTTACTTGCAGTCTCAGACAACACCACCCTTGTAAGGTGCTGTAAGTGAACCTCCAGACATCTTAACTGAACTGTTAAATTAATCTACTTGCCGTACAGTAGTGCAATGTCTTGAACTGCTGGTTGAGTGTGATTATTAACTGTATTTTCATTAAAAGTAACTGTAGTTAAATTGAAGAATCTTTGTGACCTTGATTAAAATTAGAGAAAGTTGGAAAGTTATGTTTAGGTAAATGCCACTGGAAAGGCCATATATGGAAATGGAAGTCATTCGGTCGTTCACTGAGCAGAAGCAATTTTTCTGAATCTTGTGTTATTTATATGTGAGCTAGTTATATATTAACTTCTTTAGCAGTTGTTATGTGAGAATATAGATGATGTTAACAAAATATTTCGAGTTGCTCATTAGTTTTAATCTCCCATATGCCTTTGTGGTATGGTGCTTAATGAAGCACAGAGACAATTTTGCCTTTACAATTTAAAAGGATGTTTCCACATTTGTGGGTTTTCATGTGTAGTTTTTGATTGGTCCCACCGTGTAACATTTACGTTATTTAGGCACACAATTCCAGAGATTAATGGCCCCAGGCGAATGGCTTAAGAACAAAAAATTACACAATTTAAGTACTTTGGCTTACAATACAAACCTTCAGCAGCATGTCTATGAGGACAGGTATTTATTTTAAATTCACATATGTGCATCTTTTAACCATTGTAATTCCATGTGTGTGGAACAAAATGTAATTTCCAAAATTAATTTATGCTTAAAGGAATTAAAGTAATATCATTTGTCAATGCTCTTACTGTTTTGCCTACTGTAACAGATTTTGTGACATTTTCAGAAACTTTATTTCAAACCAGGTATAATTATAATTAAATGTACACACATAATGAGTACAAACATAATATTAAAGTTATAATCTTAGCAATGTAATTGTTTTCTCTGCATTGGTGATATTTCTTAATAACTGCTTTTAAATTTCAGTATCTAGTTTATTTCTTCAATATAAAAAGAACATAGAATAATTCCATATGTAAATGGAAAATTTTGGCTTAATTAAAGGTGTGTGCATTGCAAGGGAATAACATAAATGTGGTCGATGTGGCAGCTGTAAGGCTGAGTATTACACACATAAGTGCCAACAAACTCTGCTAACTTCACAGGTATTTGTATCTGGTACATCAATAAGTTATCCAGTGTACAACCAAAGTTATTCAGTGGTTTTTTTTGTAATCGGTCATTAACACTGCAAACCATAATGTGGTGGTGCTCGAACAGGTGTGTTGTTGCAATTTCATTTACTAGCTTATTAATGTTTCCTACTTTCACTCTAATATTTATTTGGCTAGAGGTAACAAGGGCCTGATGAAGCTGATATTTTATGAAGGGTGGAGACTTTTCAGTGGTTAGTTTTTTCTTATATTTGTGACTGTACCAAAGTTCATTATATATTTATGACCATATTGCCCTAATTGCACTTTTAAAAAGCAATGTAAACCAACAAAGTATAGGAAATTACCATCCTCATAAAAGTATCAACAAGAAACTATACTCAATGCTTGTTCATAGATGTTTTTAGACCTGCTGTGGTGTCTGTCTGTCTTATACTTGTAGTTTGAATCCATGTGGATTTGCTTGTAGACGTTGTTGAGGTGTAATCACAGGAATTCAAGTCTCATGGCAAAAACACCTAGTTGCCAATCGGCTGTTACATTGGTTGGAGATGGGCTCTCACGAAAATATTCGCTGAAGAGCTACATTTGCCTTGTGTTTTTGTTCTTGATAAGATACTTGTTTCATCAGTCAGTAAACAACTTTCATTATAACTGATTACACATCAAGTGATTACTGATACTGATTCAGTTATGCAGTGGTTTTTTCTACAATGTAGAAGTACAAAATTTTGCTCTTGTATCCACCCTTTTCTTTCAAGCTGGAATAAAGTGGTCTTCATGACATTAGAGTAGCAGTTAGCTTGCACTTTGTCATCCAGGATGACTGGTGTGATAATTCTGTCAGTGAAACATTGTGTTACAGTGTGTATTATTGTAGATGTGAATATTCACTCTTGATTGATGGGGAATTCTCCAACCGTTGGGTATTCTATAACATTGAAGTCTACAATGTCAGTACCATAAATAAGTAAATGTAAGTAATTACTGTTAGAAAAGTCTGTCCTGGGTGACCCAGCAACTGTTGTCCACTCAGGGAATTCTAGAGAAGATGTATATACAGCACATAAAAATGACTTCAGCTTAAGTTACTTTGAAAACAGCTGTGTGCTGTGATGTTGGCCATAAATAGATGTACTGTTTCTAAAAGAAAAAAACGGGCACAGGGGATAATGTACTGTGGTAGTTAGGAGCTCATGTTCTAATAAAATTCTATAGGGCATCGTGTCACTTGTCATTGCTTCATCTATTGGACATGTATAGTAAAATTAAATTTGGTAGTCCACTTGTCAGTACAGGCAGTTCTTATTTAATGTCGTTCTGGACAACACTTTCACTTTATTGTTGACATTTTAGTGACCATGATTTAAAGAACGTTGCCAGTACTGAGATTAACAATGCTTTTGCCGGCATGTGGCAGGGTCTTCTATGGCCAGACTCATGGGTATTGTAATTTATTGTTGTGAGAAACATGCCCTTTTCTGTGATGTTTTGCTCTGCATTGTGAGTTTCAGGACTGTAAACCCAGTGTTAATTGAGGACTTACTGTACTGGTCCTTTTTGTTGGATTACCAATTTTAGTCACTAGTTTCAACACAATGTGTGACTAACTGAGTATATTTTAGTTTGTATACTCTTCTGATAAATACAAATACCCTGATATTTACTATCAGGCCTGCTATGTGTTGCTAGCTGACATTTGTACAAATTGTGATATTACATTTTTTGTACCCTAGTCATTGTAAAGATCTCATGGTCTTTGTCAATTGTAGTAGACAGTACTGTAATTAGAATGTATGGCAGTTGCTGTGATAATTGTAAATGTAGTATGAAAAGTATAAATATTCACATGAACATTGCCCCAGGGCACAAAGGTTCCAGATTCATGTGTTTCTGTGTCTGGAATTTGAAACCAACAGGGCCATTAGTATCAGAATTCATCAAGTAGAAGCATTGTGTGAAGCAGTGTGTCCATGTACAAACCTTTCACATCACCAGGGAATATGGACGAACACTAATGCAACAGTTTTGAACCATTTGAATGTACAGCAAGGCCTTTTTTTCCACCCATTTGTTTTATGCCTGTTTGCTTTAACACCCATTGCAAATTTCCACTACTTTTTAATTTATGTCCTCTTGCTTTTGGTTTAATGCTCTTTGGCTGGTTTATTTCCATTTATTATTTTTTCCCCATATGGGAATATCAGTTTTAATTTACACCTTTTTGAATTATGACTACTTTTCAGGAACACAAGTAGAATGTAAAGCAAGGCCTTGGTGTATCATCCTGTATTTCATAATCTTGTTTCTCTGACTTTCTCATCGCGTGCTTTATACGTTTCATGAAACTTTTAAGAAACTGTAGATTGTAGACAAAACAGTACATTTGTGTACTGTGAAATATTTATTGAAGTTGGATATATGCTTTTTTCTGAAACAGGGTTTTATTTGGTAAAAACGTAACAGATTACTTCAAGTAAAATGGTATTCCTTATTATGTGAAATGATTAAAATGTGTAATTTTAGACTTCACTTTTGATGACAAAGCAGGGATATCTCAGACATTGTAGTTACTGAGCTGTGGTCTGGGTAACTTGTGTTTGATTCCTGGCAGGAGCAGAAATTCATATTTTTGTCACCATATCTCAACCAGCTTTGCACCCTACCCAGCCTCCTGTCCAGTGGGTTCTGGGATCTCTTAACATAGGGGTAAAGCATTCAGGGCATGAAACTTATCACTCACCTCCATTTAGTGCTAGGTTTAAGAATGCTTGGAGCAGTTCTGTTACTACTACATCTGTGTACATTGCGTGATGATTCATTAAACAGCACACGAACATCTTTGTATGGTAGGTCACAAAATGACGTTTAATAATAAACTGTTTCTGTCGTGGGTATACGAACATGATCTTGAAATAAGGCTTTTACCATATGTGTTGTGTAATGAATGAGTTGGCACCAGTTTATTCATAGTGATATTTTTGATGATTCATTGTGTCACAGTTTGTAACTCTTGAACTCCTGACTGCTGTGTGAGGTTTGAGGTTCTCACAACAGTGTTGATGAATACTCAAGAACAGGGATATGACACATTGTAGACTGGTTTGCAGTTACTGACATTTCACATGACATTTTTGCCTCCATATCAAGGGCAGTGCACTCTTCTCAGGACTACACTGCAGGTGGAGGCAACAAGCTCCACCAAAATGTCAGCACCATTAATTACCTACCAGTCAGCATGGCATCATATCTGAGGAGACTTTCATGTTGTTGAGTTCAGGTTTGGAATGTGTACTGAACTTTCACTTTACATTGGAGGTGGGTGGAGATGGTACATAATGTTTTAGGAAGGGAATATATTTGCAAATAAATTATATTTTTGGCTGTACAATACTGTGTATATAGGAAGTTCTCAGATGTGCTAACACCTGGAATGTGAAATAAATAACTTAAATCCATGACAGATTTATGAGAGTTGATACATCTGTGACCCATAAACAGTAACCAATCGTGTGTTTGGGCTGTCTGTGTGACATAGTGGTGTCTCAGCTACTGTTATTTACAAATAATGTGTTTTTGGTAACGAACATTGTGTTGTGGTCACCAGATCCTGTTAACAACATAATGTGAACCCTGCAAGTACTGAGTTACATTTGCCACCCTTTTTGTCCTGTGCTTGTATTTCCTGTCCAATTAAAAGATAAGATGAATATTCTCCTTTTGAACAAATTATTTAACCTTTTGACGTCTAATGTCATCTATAGTGGTCGTACCGCACCGCTAACCTCTAAATTTGCATTTTATATATTTATTCAACAAATATAGGTACTGAATATTTTAAACATGGTATATACTCTCCGTCTTTTTCTCTTCAAATGCAGTTTGTTTCATAATTCTAACATATTTGGTTCCTATATTATTCACATTTTATATACAGGGTGTGCTAAAATTAAAAAAATAATTCCGGCGCCAAAAGGTTAAAGTACTTGTTATGTTGTGATCAGAGACAGGAGTTTGGCAACCTCTTTGAGAGACAGATTTCATCTCCTCAGCCTATGCCATAAAATTTGCCTGTGTAACTGCACAAAATGGTTCATCAGTAATGTTCAAAGAGGTAGTTGGAATAATTTGTGTACTGGTTATAAAAGCCGTTGTAATGTTGCTGAAAATACATTCTGTATGAAACAGCCCCTAAATTTGTGAGAGCCGATGCACAGTACTGTGTAAGAAGGTGTGCTTTTCTGGCAGTGTGCATTGGCATGCCATATATATATATATTATATATAAATGAATTTTTAACCATATTTTCTGCACCTTCCACCCTACTGGGCCGAAATTTGATAAGGAACGTCTCCACAATAATTTATTGAACGGCAATGAATTTAATGAATTTTGGTGAAGTGTATGCAATGCTTCACGTCAGGGTGTGAATGCTTTTTTTTTGGCCCACCAGGCCTTGAATTTTTTTGTTGATTTTCCTACAATTCAATGAGGGATACGTACTGGGCAGTATGCTTGGAAATTGCAGTTTTGTGAATATCGGCGCAGTGGAAGCAGTACTATGCAAAGTAGAATAAATGAATTTTCCCCCCATTTTCTTCATCACCCACCTCCTTCCCAGTTTGGCCAAAGTTCGGCGCAGGTCAGTTCGGCAATAATTTATTGAACGATTTTGAGTTTCATGAAAATCCCTGCAGTGAAATCAATACTTTACATAATAGATTTGGTCGTATTTTCAGCTTTTTTCATCTGTGTTGAATAAAAGCCATTGTAGATACCTGCATCAGTGTTGTGCAACCTGTTAATAGTGTCCCACTCTGGCACAAGTTATTTTGTCAAGCCCCACAAACTGTTATAATATAATATAATACAATATAACATAGCATAATATAATATATAATATATTAAATAACAATGTAATAATATTGTAACATAATAGTAATATTATGTGTTACTAAAGGTTCCACAGGCCACATAGGAAAGGGTCAACAGCCACAGGATGCAACCTGTGATCTGTACTTAATATCATTGGGTGTATTCAAGCATCATAAAAATTACCTCAGTGTATGTCACACTTTACCTAAGGAGCTAACTGCATTCCGTTAGGCATTTTCCACATTTTAAGGTGGGGAAAATAATTTCTGTCAATTCTGATAAAAATTTAGTTGATCAATACCCTAACAATGCATGGTTTTGATATTGACACCAGTCTAGTATCTGGGAATTATGATCGTGGAGGAGGTGGATGAGTGACATTAACCCTCTGAAGACTTAAAATAATCTGTATTTTTTAAGTTTGTACCTCACAAAGAACACCATGTGCTTCGATTAGAAAGAACAATCAGGGACCGCAGTAGAGGCAAACGGTTATTTATTGTAAGGTTCTTTGGTAAATTCTGTGAAATGTGGAGGTAGGTATTAAACCTGGTGGTACATATAGTGACCACTAAGATTTGAAGGGTTAATGTGAATTACTACGTAACCCTTTCATAAATTGGACAAAATTCTATTAGTTATCACTGATATAATAATGTACTGGAGATGGTGAAGTTTGCTATTGGAGGACTACATGTTATACCATTCACCACTAATGGGCTACATGAAAATCTGCGCTGATTAGAGTGTTTTTAAATGCCTGCTGCTAGTCCCAATCCTGAGCCAGATTAGGCGAGTCGTTGCCTTCATATCTGACTTTTCTAATATCTGTGTAATTCTGATTCTGTCATTTACACCTCACACAGAGTTTTTGGCAAATTTTTAATGCATTTATCCCTCGTGTGTGCTATATACACCAAGTATCTTTTTCCTTGATTTCACCATTTCAGTAATTAACATAGAGTACAATCATGAAGCTCTTCATTATGCATTATTCATTTCATATTTTCTAAATTACTTATACATGTGTTTCATGGATGTAACAGTTGAATCAGTGCTACATTTTGAGGAGATGCAGTATGTGTATGTCATGTAGTAGGGAAACATTAAACACAATGGATTTACAGTAGTACATGCTGTTTATTGAAAATTGCATACATAAGAGCGTCTTTCATACACATCATACATTGTATTAGGAGACATTCATTACCACTGCTTTCGCTTATTATTTACTGTACAAAGTGTCATAAATCCATTAAAATTAACACATCATTGATATGTGTGGTATTTGTAAAAAAATAAAAAATATTTATTCTTTTCTCCATTTACACGGACTTTTATACATGTGAACAAATCCACTTGCAGGCTGGTATTTACTGAAACCAGATTTCACTACTGCAATAAGCTGATTATAGTAAAGCAAGTTTAACTTGGAAATGGATACTTAATGACAGTGTTTTATAACAAAACACTGCCTATTTCTCAACTCTTGCTAGTGCATTCTTTACTACAGTTCGTAAGGACTGTTCTAGTAATGGTGAATTTGGTTGGTATATGGCAGACATAGGGAAGTTCTGCATTTGCTTATGATCATAAAATGTGGTCAGGTAATATACATTGGATTTAATCCTTTTTTCCCTGTAGATATATTTGTGTATTGTCTGGTCTGACATAAGTGCTGTGCCAATATTTTGTGCTGTAGGTAAACACTTTGGGAGACCTTTTATTTCAGTCTTGGCCTCAGTTCCATTTTAATATTATCTTCACCATCTCTGAAGTGATCTCTTTCCATAACGTTTCCAGCACTGGGTGGAGGGTTTCTGTAGCCTTTTACTCTGTATATGGTATAGCAAGTCTTTTGGACATCATATGAGGCTTGAAGTAATACATAGTACTTAATCTTTGGAAAATATATTATGATCGTAATTCCTTTTGGGAACACATGAATGTGAAATATTTGGACTTGACGCTAACAAACCATCTGAATTGTTCATGCGATCATTTGTATTGTGACATGTCAACACATCTACAGGGTGATGCATGGCTCAGTGTCTTCACTGAATGAACTTATTCCAGAAGTCATACCTAGTCACAAATGTCATATAGACATATGTGTGATTCTATAGGGTTGCAGAGCTGTGGATGTTTGTAGCATTGCATACATAATGTCACAACTCATATTTCTGGCCAGAAGCAAGTCCCCATGGTTGGAATGCAGTTTTCAACATAAATTCTGTGTAATTGGTGGTATTCATCACAACCAGCAATTTTTTTTGTTTATCTTTAAGGGTCATCTTAAGGCTGACATGTACAGTTTCTGTAAAAGAAACTGCCACATCTGTTCAAAGTTATACTTTGTAAACACAACTGCATTGATACTTGTGACATGATGAAGCACCTCTTCATTTTAGGCATGCAATGAAAAAATGCCTAATCATCATGTATAAGGTGTGCATGAAACATGTGTGCCTCTTACGTTTACACAAGTTTTGTATAGAATTTATGAAAACTTCCTTTCCTATGGCACAGATTTCTAGTCCTATTAATATTACACATAGCTAAAGTAATCCAGCAACAAAATTCATTTTATTTCATGGGCCAGTGCCATGGACTTGTATGCAGACAGTCATAAGATAAAATTCAATTTTGGTAAAAGTTTTATTGCTTGCAAGTGTAAATGTGGTACACATGACATCATCATCATCGTCTTTTTTTGGAAGACATTACGTAAGTACAGGTATTGTCTACTTAGAATTTGACATAACATCAAATTTTGTTGTTATTGTCACCATTTTTATACTTGTTGGCTTGTAAACAATGTGTAATACATATTCAGGTAAGTTAATGATGTATGTATGGAAGTTCACATGCCTGTTTCCAGTACTTCATGATTTAACACTATCAAATCAAAAGCACCTTTCATGTACACTGTCTTTTGTTCTTTCACATTCTGCAAAAATGCTCCCTGTACTGTACATAATTTCAGGCCTCGAGATAAAATGACACTAGTACTTTTCCAACCCCACAAGTTCGTGTGTGTGCCAAGTTGTTGTCCCTTGTTGTATGAAATTAAGTAGTGTAACAGAAGGCCTCTAATGGCGTCATGTCCATACCAACTGGTTCAGAAGTCGCAATTCATGATTTGCACATAGTAGGATGATTTTGTAGGTACTTGCTTCCATTTTAAGGGAGGATATTTGACTAAAAACTATAAATCAGCTCCTCTGCCAAATTTAATTTTCAAAATACCATGATTGGTAGAGAATTATATAATAAATTCAGAATAAAAAATGTGAATGAATATTTACAAATATTTGTCAAGTTATAACTTTTTATTTGTTGTTTGCCATGAGACTTTATTTCTCACCTGCTGTGCTTTCCTTGTCATTTAAATACTGCAAGTTGAAAACTCCTGAGTACCAGAGTATTTCAGTGTATTTGCATGCTTGTTGGCCAGTGTTCCAACACATTTTACAAATTGTTTAACCAGTGCCTTGTTCTCTTTGTGGCTGTAAAGAATGATTATTTAACAACACACTGCATGACATAAAAACATACTACTACAACTACAAATATTAACTAAATTTTGTATGTATTCTTATTCCTGAAAGAAATAACTTTACGTCCTAAGTAGGCCCTTGTGTTATGTCAGTGTTAGTTTTTGAGGTTAAGAATAAAAATTTGGGGCAGGGGTTATGTATGCACATGGCATGCATGCACCTTTGCACACAACACATCGTTCCATATTCCATTCTATAAAATTTTCAGTATCCGATATTTGTACCTATTTTACCAATACATTACAAGGATTATGGTAATTCAGTACTGGGTAGGGTTAATGAAATATTGGATGATATTTCCTGTTTTAATATTTGGAACTGTTATCACAAATTTCTTCACAATAAATCAGTACATATAATTTTAAATGTAACTATGGTTACCAAATATAGAAGTAATATTGACCTCATGCATTATGTTGTTAGAAATTGCATCATGATGATGGCATTAATAACTATAATCACTAATTGTCTATGGAATTGTTTAGGAAATACAAAATGTAGGAAGTTCTGTAAACTAACAGCTGTATAGATTTTTTACTTATTTTATGATTTTGACATAATTGTTACAAATCTGTGGTGGTCTTTGTTATACCAGCTTCAGAAGTGAGACATGAGAAGGGCAAGAGAAAAGGAAGACATCTTAGGATTTGATTAAAAAGTGAAGCAGTTTGAAACTCCATCACATTAATTGCTAATAATGCTAAGCTTATGTAACTGATCGTATGTTCTACTCTGCATTATATGCAACTGTATACTTATCACTCATTGTCACAAAAACTTAAGTAAAAGTGATAAAGTTTTGACTTTACATTCCCCTCAAAGGGCAAACTGCTGTGTAATTGTGTAAATATGTGTTTGACACGTGTCTTGGTATTTCAAGGTGCCTCAGCATTAGAGACATGCTGGTACCTATCAATAAGAAAGATAAGTTAACTGATCTCATCATATTAGTTGTTGTTTAAACATTAAGAACACCATTTTCCAGGCCCTGTTGTAGTCACTGCTCATTGTACAATCATTTTTTTTTTGTAATGTGTCACACTCCCTTGAATATAAATTGTTCTATCACATCACTCTTGGCTGTTTGTCCACATTTTCCATTTCATACACTTCACCGATTATACTTGAGTCTTGAGATTCATTCAGAATATATATAATACATACATTTCTGTTTCCTTCTGCTAATTCTAACTTAATAAAGTTGATGTTGAATCCAAACGTTATAAAAATTGTAAAATCAGTAAAAATTGCATAATTACAGAATTTGGCAACATTGTTACATATCTTCTCCACGTATTAGAAAAGTTATGAGGGTGAAAATGCAAAGGAAAATTATTCCCCCTTTCACTGTCATTTGCAGATGTTATGGGCACAGTGTGCACATGGTACAGTTTAACATGATCTTTGACAACATTGGCACCTTAATAACCTGCTTTTTCAGAATATTTCTGGAAGCACCGAGAGGAAAATGCAGCATGTGACTAATCTCACACTGGGCGTGCATTTCACTTCATGTTAAGTTAGGAAAATCTTAGGTGAACCTTGCTATAACTTCCTGTGGATGAAATACCTGTTCCAACACAAGAGGACTGTTATTAACAAAGTATTTTATATTTCATCTTGTACTATATTTGTGAAAGAAAATTAACATACTAGCAGTGTTACAAGTTGTATTTTTAGCCAAAGAAAATGTTCTGAAATGCTACAAGCGAAGATGAAAATGGGTTGAGCATGTGGAGTTCCAGATGCAGATAACAACGTTAGGTCAGTGTGAAATGGATTAGAAATTGTGAATTCAGTGACAGGGTGTCACTCTGTTTGCTTGTCATTTGTTTATTATTAATATGTTGTAGTCAACAAGAAGTTAAAGGCATTAAAATTTTATCAGCTTTATTTGGCTCTAATCAATTGCATTTTGAAACCTTGACAACATATCCCAGATTATGATCCAAATAAGGATGTGAGTGCCTTAAAAGTCGTAATGATGGCTTTGTTTCTTGCTTGTACAAGCTAGTAAGAGGGAAGAATGTAGCATAGCTTGTGCTGTCCCTTGGACTCTACCACTCAGGGCAGCCATATAACTCCCCCCCACCCACCTATGCCCCAGCTAAGGAGAATCCCTGGAAAAGTTGGAAGAGATTGGGTACTGTAAGACTGGATCATAAGAGTCATCAAATAAATGATGGAATGAATAAGAATAAAGAGCAATGGCAGTTACATGGAGGTGGCCATAATTGGAGAAGATAAATACTGTATAGAAAGAAATGTTGGATATGCAAGGAAGACATGGAAGGAAAATGGGCAACAGCCTACATTTTAATCAAGGAAAAATATGGGAAGAAAATGAAACAGTTGGTTTAACAATGAGCAGCAATCTGCTCTGTATTTGGGTGGTGTCAGATTTGATTCTCAGCATGGAGGATTCATTACTAATAGGTTTCTGTAATTTTACTGAAACCTTAAGACAAATTCCGAAAGAATATCTTGGAAAAGCGCCATGTCTGCTGCCAAATCCTTCTCAAGTAATCATTTGTAATAACAACTTTTTCCCATTGGATACTGTGAGGCACGTACAGATGACAAAAGATTGGTAAGTATGAGTAAAATAAATGGTAAGTAACCAATAAAAAAACAAAGAAAGTTCTAATGAAGCAAGTTTTCTGTGATCATCTTATTTCATATATTTCATTTGCCTGCAATAGGCACAGTTAACAGAATCAGATCTGTGCAGTTACAAATTGCCAAATCATTATTTCTCTGTAAGTAGACTTCAGCACTCTGTTGGTAATTGGTTCTTCCTTCTGGTACAATCAGTATTGATAGATTATGGTTATGTCTTATATTGAAGTCCTTCTTTTTGAGTCTTGAAAACGTCATGAAGTTTCTTCTGTGTAAATTGTCATTATCACTGTATGGTTTGTCAGCAGTGTTCTGAAGTAGGAGGATGTGATGTACTGGTCTAAGGCTTCATGACCTCTAGTGCCAGTGGGGTATTTTAGTGAAATTAGTGAAGTAATGTTAACTGTGAAGGCTGTCATTGTAGTTAACTTGCATATGAAGATAAGAGTCATGGTCCTTTGTGCATTACTGTAAGAAGGCCTTACAAAAAAAAATTAAATACTAATGTTGGGGAAAAAAAAAAAAAAAAAAACTCAGTATGTCTCGTTACAAAACTCTAGACATTAAAACATGTCAGTAAAATACTGGACGTGTCCAGAAGAGGAAACAAGAACTGCCAAAGTGTATATTATTAGTGGCTTTTCTTAAAATTGTAAATTTTTCCATTTTTAGTAAGATTTCTATCCATATGTGATCATCTCTTTAATCAGTAAATATGCAAAACTTAAAAATATATACATGCCATGTATTACATACCTGCATCCTTATTACTGTATGACCAAGACACGTTTTCATGCACACTGTTTGCACCCAGATGTTCAGTAAGTTGGTCCTTTACTAAACAGTTTTATCACACAGTGATAATATTTATCTTTATCTTATGGCCAGTGTGGAAGCTTCCTGAACAGATCACATCATGTAATGTAAAATATAATAGCTACAAAACTTTAATATTATGATGCAGTGGGAGTATCCCAGGTTACTTGTGTTTTCAGAGAAGCTTCCACTTTATTGTTTTCGGTTTAACCACAGGTTAGAACTCTATATATTTCATTGTAACAGACATCACTACATTCTCCAGATAACACATATTTATATTCTGTAGATGTTGATCACAATTTTCCAGAATAATGTGATCCGACATTAGAAGGTGGACCACGATTGTGATGGTGATGTGGATGTGACAGAGTGGCAGCCTTGTGTGAGCCTGGGGCTGAGTAGCGGCTGCCTGGTCGGGAGTGTACAATAGCATAATGGTCACTGTTGGTTGAGATAGACCTTGTTGAGTTCATAGTGGAACCTCCAGACGTGTATCCAGGTTTTCCATTCAGGGAGTACCTGCAAATATAATTATAACATTAAGACAGAAATCTCTAAATATGCAGTTTCTTTTAAGTGTCTTTGCTCTCACAGTGGATGTTGCTCAGATGATATCCTTGTTGGTTATTGCACAGTGTAGGATAACATGTTTTGTAGCAATGGGCTTCCTGAAACTTCGTGACTGTTATGTTAGAACCACATTACTTGGCAGTATCAACACAGTGTCACTGTGCAAGATCTGCTTAGAGGTAATTCTGAATTCCAATGGATTTATACAAAAAAAACTAAACAATGCATCATGCAAGAACATGCTACCCTGTGCACACTAACATACCTGTAAATTAAAAATGATAATGAGAACTACAGTCCTATACAGATGAGAAAAATAGCGTTTAGTAGTGTACTACATAAAGGTAAAAGGTAAAGCAGTCCCATTACAGGCCTGGAAAGGCCCAGAGAGTTCTTAGAATGTTAAAGTTCCCAGATTTCGTGACAACAGCACAGGATGGTGGTAGGTTGTCAGCCTTACGCACCGACCGCCTTTACCCCCAGGAAATACTCCTGGTACTCATTTCTGTTAGAGGCTGAGTCGACCCCAGGGCCATGCTGCGATCAGAAAGATTTTACGTCAATGAAAAATTCCAGTGACACCAGCTGGGATCGAACCAGCAACCTTCCGATTTGTAGCACAGCACCTTAACAACTGTGCTACCGTGATCCCCAGTATACTACACAGAAAGCGCAAATGTATGGAACGTATGATGACAGTAATAATGATTTCACTGATATTACAGTAATAAGGTTTAAAAGAAAATACTACATAGGCAATGCACTGATGCTAAACACCAGTGAGAATATCATGCAAAGTAACCACATTTTAGGGACTAAGAGAAATATTTGCCTATTTTTTAGCATTATAATTTTTATTCTTGGGTGAAACACAATGTTAATATGCACAGAGTGGTGCAAACATCACTTGACTCTCGTTGTTTAACAACAGATATCCGAGTTCTAAAATGGAAAATAAATTACTCTAAAGAGTAAGACTAATATACTGCAGAGAATCACAATGCATTGACATACTGTGTGTGTGTTTATAAGAAATGCATAGCTGCACATGAAAATATCTCTTCAGTGGTTGCTTACCTGGAACCATACTGCGAACCATGCCAGCTCCTGTAAGGATCATATTCCTCTATTATGCTGGGCTCCTTCTCTATGACTTCAGTCCTAGCACAGGAACATGTCATTGCAGAGCACAGGAAGATGTTGATAATGAGCATGATAAAGAACATGATTCCAAATGCTATGCACAGGTACAGCAGCCATGGGGGGTGTACACCGCCTTCACACAGCTCCTGGATCACTGCAAAGTGTCCAATGGATACAGATATTACAGAGTCATAATCCTGGGGAACAAATCACAAAATAGAAATAACATTCTGTCTGACATTTGGGAAAATGAATCACACAGAACTAACACCACAATAACGTAGAACTGTTCAAAACTCAAATCAAGGTCTGTGCTGCTACAAATAACAGTCATGGAACTACAGAATCATAAATTGGTATACATTAAGTCTCTTTCAAACAAAGATTTGGTTACAAAATAATTAGAAAAAAGATTCTTATTCCTTGTAATATATCCGTGGGCCAGGATAGCTCAGTCAGTATGGCGACTGGCTACGGGCTGGACAGTCCGGGTATCGAATCCTAAGGGAGGGAGATTTTCCACACATATCCAGACCAGCCCTGGGGTCCACCCAGCCTCCTATACAGTGGGTACCTGGTCATTCCCAGGGGTAAAGCGACCGGAGCATGGCATTGACCACCAACCCCATCTAAGCGCCGATGTTAAAGAAAGAGTATAGCTATACCTCTACTCCCCTTCTGGGCCTTCATGGCCTGTTCTCGGGTGAAATGTACCTGTACCTGTACCTGTACCTGTTTGCAATATACCCATAGTGCTATTAGTTGGGTAAAGATACATTTCTATCTGCAGTAACATTTTTTGGCCGACGCCTGTAGCTGCGCGGTCTACGGCTTGGTGCTGCGGACGTTTGCTTGCTGGGTTCGAATCCCGCCGGGGGCACGAATGTCTGTGTCTTGCGAGTATTTGTGTTATGAGGATTTCTGCGTCTGGCCGATCACTCGTCCAGAGAAGTCCTACCGATTGTTGTGTATCCGAGTGCTGTCGTGAAACCTCGACAATAAAATGGCTCTGCCCCACTAGGGGTTGTTGGACCATGAAAAAAAAATAGTAAACCTTGATTTATGCACCACCTCGAAGAATGTAACGGACACTTCCTCAACCGTTTCTCTCTCTTAGTCCGTTCCTTAGTCTCAAAATCCTTGATTATAAACAAAATTAGGCGAAAACAGTGATCTTAATAATGTAAGCTGCATTGTTAGCAGGACCACGTTTTCTTTTCTTAATTTTATAACAGACCTGTATATGTGATAAATGATTGCCACGCACACAAAATGTTATTCAGGACTGTTTAATCTACTCCGTCCTTTTCCTCCGAATTAACCAGATTTTCTATTAACCACCATCCCGCCCTGTTCCATTTAAGCCGGTTAAGCGACAGACCACAGTAAGCTGCTTATCGTTAAATGTGTTTTAGTAGTCCGATCACTTGTTTTCACTCTCACAGTGCCGTTTCTCTTACGATTTATATCCTGTCTACTGTTAATGTTCAGGGCGTGGTGTAAAAACCAAGTAGACCTACGCACTGTATCGAAATGAAAATTGTGTTTCAAAATGCTGGTTGCACAACTTGTATTCGAGCAGGGGTGTCCATACTCAGTGACCTGTCACCGCACATTTTTATCAAGGTTTTCGACGTGTGTTGGCTAACTAAGGTACACATACGAGGCAGAGTCAAATGAAAGCCTTAAAAGTGCGATAAAATTTCGAAACACAGCTCGACTGTCTTGTAAGTTGACAACAATGATACTCATAGTTTGAAGAGTGGCCAACAGGTGGCAATGGAGACTACATAGGAAAATGAAGTCATTGTGTACCATTTGTGTTAAATAAATTGCGAGATAAAAAATATTTAAGGTTTTAATTTGACTCACCCTCGTAAAATACCACAGTTAAGTATTCAAGAATTCACAACACAAACGCAGAACCGAATCGTCAAATTCATGCGCGGGCCATAAATGGATTTTCATCCATCGAAAGATGACCGTTTCATCATGTATTTCCACGAGCCACGTGATACTTGGAAACTCGACCATACGTGATTAATAAACAGTTGCCTTAAACGAGTGCTGCTGTCGTGGGGTACAAGGCGAAGTTGGAAGAGCGCAAACAAAATTACGTGATCCAAAATTAGCCGATCCAAAATTGCCTGACCCAAAATTACCTGGTCCAAAATTATCTCCCGTTTCCCTACGCATTTTCCTGGTACCTTGACCCATGAAAATGCCGGGAACGTCACCAAGATTAATAATGCAAAACAAGTAAATCCCTACCGAAGGCATGCAAAACAACATGCGGGGAAACTAGAAGTGAGGACGAAAGACGTCTGCAAGACCTACCCGACGGGATGACCTCAGGAAAATGATCCTGAAGTTATCAAGTCATGAACCACCCTGTAGATACCTGTCAGTTTTTTTTTTAAATAATTCCAGTCTCTGGCGATGGAGACACACGTCTGCGAAAAGTCATAACTTTATTCTAAAGCAGTAATGCCTGTCCACGCCATTAAAGTATATAGGGGAACAAGAGTATAACTCCACTAATTCTTAGCCTCCGCGCTAGATGCATGTGAGCGATGAACTTCACGCACCGGCCTCTTTACTTACGGAAAATAAACCCGGTCCCCACTGAATAGGTGAACCTTCCAGCCCGCAGCTAGATGTTACACCAACTAACAATATCTCCTTCCGATCAAAATTATGAGTTGAGGTTTCATTAGTGCAGGGAATTTACTGAGAAGATGGATAGAAAATAACATTTCAGAGAAGAGTGTAATTTGGGGTCGCCCTAAAACTTCTTAAGCCCATGTATAAATTACAAGGGCGTTTTACATAGGTACATATAAAAAAATAATATGCATTAGACTGAAAATACATGTGAACATTCTGAGCTTATAGCAGCGTCGTTAAATAATCTACAAATAATAAATAAACGAACAAATAAATAATGAATACATGAACAGTAGGCCCACAGCCCACCTAGAGCATCAGATAACTGAAGATCGCAGGAAACTATTAATACCCCAGTACAGGTCAAACAGGTAAAAGTTTCGAAAACAGATATAAAGAGCACTCACTATCCTTCAAATATAACAAAAAAAAAATCAAAATTCTCTCAACACCTACTGGAAAATGTCCACTTCTTCGGAAGGATCAATGACGTTATGATTAGTAAAAAGGCGATACAAGCAGATATAACAGAAAAAAATGATATCTGTAAAGAAACAGTAAAAGGGAATCAACTGAGCGATAAACACACAGTTACCCCAATAGACTATTTGAAGCAGTATTGAAAGGGGGAGGTCATTTGACTAGGGTCTCTTCATTTCAAGATCCTGTCCCCTACACCGCAGTAGGCAGTTACACACAACGAGTGCACACCGGTCGCAACACAAATGTTAAGGTAGCATTGGCCTTCATCAAGGCACATCACAATATTAAGGTGTTAGGTTTACTGCATTCGAGAATATGTGAGTACATAAATATTTTTAGTTTTGATTATTATTGAACATTACGAAACTCGGTAAATTCCCAAGCCACACCACACATTATCCATCAATTACTGCAGATACCACCCCATATCAAAGTAATAAACGCGGAGAAGACATGCAATCTTCATTAATCTAAAAAAATCGGAAGTTTCACCCACCATCAACATTCATATTAGCCATACTCCATATACACGCTATGTTCCCTCGTGTCTTAAATATGATCCCTTATAATTTCGCACACAATTGGAATTCTACTGCCTACCAACGTATTTTGTAGTAAATCCGTTTTACTCTCATTTTTATAACGTTACACACTATATCAAGGTTTCTTATGCAGTTCCTCAATATTTTACTATGTATCATTATTTTGTAAAGGGTGATATCTCAGTCCTACTTGAAGTTGAAATATTCACTTAAATTGTATAATTAAGGCCTCATAATGGCTTCAAAATGAGCGGAAACCTGTCGCTTAATGAACTGGTATTGTAAAGCTGTATACAGCAGTATGCTAAATATTTATGCAATTAGTACCCAACTGGTATAAGAACACTCAAATTAGAGTTCGCAGCCCGTACAACAAACTGTTTTACTACAAGTGATGACCTTCCGTTGTCTTTTAGTTCCGAGAATTGAATCACTCCGATAGCAAAACCCAAAGTTTCACACTGCCAATAAAAATCACACGGCTGACACTCTCCATTTCAGTTCGCCTCTCCATACAATTTCCCGTTCTCCCCCAGGGTGATTGTTATTATTTTCCCTGTAGGCGCTTCGAAGTCTCCCACAGTCTTCCAAGAGATACTGCCTCCAAAATTTATAGGTATTTTTTGTTTCCTGGCATAACCATCCCAATGCACAGATATTTCATACATTTTACTACCATAATGATGTCTTTCCAAATACCATTTGCTATTCCTGTAACATGCAATATCAAATCGCTGCTGTATTCACCCCTGACAGGGAACAGTTCTAATCCAAGTCAGTCATTTCTTAGCCCACGTCTGTATCTTAAAACTAAAACTTGTGGTTTCTATAATGCAAGTAGAGTGACCTTGCTGGCCTGAGCCCAGTGTGGTCAGACCGGTTTAGCCACCTGGACAAAGAAGGAAGGTCCCTTTGACGTGGAGTCAGTCCGGACAGTGAAAGTGGGAAGCAAGCTATGACTATATAAGGTAGAGGTGGATTTAAATTTTAAAATACAGTTCTCTAAGAAGATTTTGTATGTTCCATTAATTGAAAAGAACACCGTCGTTCACCAGTTCACCAACTTCTTGTAAAAACACTTTCCTTCGATTCTTAGAATTTGGACTCGCTAGACTGTCAAAAGCAATTGACCGGGTCGGAATCCAATTACGCCTGCACGGACATTCTATAGTCATCAGCAACGTCATCAAACTCTTGGATATCAAAGTTTTCTTTGTTTTTTCTTTTTGCACCCACATTTAAAGTGAATATATTGATTTATTCAGGGGTGCAGAATATTGTCCGGTGACCGGATATGATAAACGAATGCAAATAAATCCTCCACTTTAATTTCTCTGCAATTAGCAGTAACGGAAGAGTTGTTTGATTGAGACTCGTTAACTTAGACGTCTACCACATTTTTGGAGACACTTTACTTTTATTTTGGTTCACATTAGGTTATTTTAAGTGCTGCTTTATTTAGGCACAAACTAGTCTCTGCATCTTCATGTTTGTACCCTGCATTAATGACAATTAAACATAGTTGAAGAATAAGAGACCAACTTGATGTCGCTAGTTATGAAGTTTTATTTCACTTCTTCTATGCTCAACATGTTTCGGACATTAATACATCCATCAACAGGTGCCTGCGACTTTTCTATCGTATCACCACACATCGAAACAAGAACACACGACCAATGTGGTGATACGATAGAAAAGTCGCAGGCTCCTGATGATGGATGTATTAATGTCCGAAACATGTTGAGCATAGAAGAAGTGAAATAAAACTCAATAATTTGTGACATCAAGTTGGTCTCTTATTCTTCAACTATCACAATGATGCACGGTCCAATATACATAAGACAATTAAACACTTTATTATCCAACAGATGCACAAATATATAATTCGTAGATACAATTAAAATTACAAAATATTTAAAAGTGCTCCAACGTGTTTCCGATCACAGAGGATCCATAATCAGGGAGCCTTATACAGAACAGAATATGCTGCCATAACACCGACTATGTCCATGTCAACGGACACGACAGAATAATTCTTGTAATTTAAGCCAAGTACTGCATGTAGTTTACGAGGTTTTTTTTAAGGCAAAGTCTATGAAACTCGCTGAATCTGAACATTGTGTTACGGAACGCACTCTGCAGTCCTCTTCACTTCATTTGATTTAATTACAACTTTACTTGAGAAATAAACGGTCTTTCACGGCTCACTTACGAGACCGTATTTGTCAAGTATTTGCCTGATGGAGAAGACCTTGAATTGGAAGTCACAGAAATATACAAAACGCACAACAATGTGCTGTCTTGCACTACCGCGTTACTGGAGCGCCAGCAATACACAACCATTACTGTGCATCACTGAAAGCACAATTAATTTAGCTTGTATCTGTCCTATTTGCAAGACACTGCACATTACATAGACAATAGACAATATACATAAGTTATTAATAAATGTTATGCGCATTTTCAGTTCTACCCTCGAGGATGGGTTTTCCCTTTATTTTGTTAACCTGCCGCTTCGTGAAGGAAGTGATGTAAGCTAAAATGAAATTAAATTCGAAGTCTTTGTCTGGATCTAAACTGATGTTTCGTGTCCCCAGTGAATATATTCGTTTTAATTTCGTATGTTTTTTTGGATTATGTATTAGTTTGTAGTAGACCCTACTTTATAAGGTTCCTTACGTCGTCACTCAGTATTTATGGCATGAAGTTCAATTATCGTAATGTGTTATTGCAGACAATGCATACAGAAAATTCATATAATGATGAGGTCGGCGACCATTTCCATGTGTCACCTCAAAGGTTTGAGACGAAATTTCGTATTGAGGACCCATAATTAAAGCTGTCGGCACAACAGTTAAGTCACAGGGAGGCAGGTTAAAGGTCGAACGATCGAGAACTTGTGGGTCGGTTCGAGTCCCGGCAGAGACAAGGAAATTTGTCTCCTCCATAGCGTCTAGAACGGCTTGTGGTCTAAACAGCCTCATATTTAATGGTGCGGGAGGATCGTTCACCAGGTTTGAAGCGACCTGAACGTGAAGCTCGCTTGACCTAGTGCCGAGGTTAAGGATGAGTGGTGCTGTTAAGTCTACTCACCATTCGCCTTCATGGCAACTTTACACACCTCTACTGGTCAATCATAACCATTAATTTACATGATAGAGCCAAATTTAGCCTTGTTAATTTTTTTAGAAGAGCTCGTTATTATTTGGTACAAAATGTAAACATAATTGTGATTTGAAGTTATTTTTCGTACGTTAATATAAAACAAAATGGGGGTACTATTAATTCGCTTTCCCCCCCCCCCCCCCCCCCCCCCCCACGGGTTTTCCAACACGGGCCGCGCGGTCTTTGAACCACCCACACA